>Ga0163180_10001155_pt1 | contig 15092 bp, 10 predicted proteins | sample AtlANTMetagenome_2_FD_109647 | JGI IMG/M metagenome (GOLD analysis project Ga0163180, IMG submission 109647) | Marine eukaryotic phytoplankton communities from the Atlantic Ocean - Atlantic ANT 4 Metagenome | ecosystem: Environmental > Aquatic > Marine > Oceanic | place: North Atlantic Ocean...
ACAGCACACAAAAGTGCTCAAAAAGAGAGTTTGAGGAGGAGGAGGAGGCGCTGCACACAAAACGCAACGCACACCGCGTATGCTTTATCCGCATGTTATATAGATACCCACGCGAATAGACAACGACAATAACAATAGAGCAATTATAGAGAAGAGAGAGAGAAAATATGATGCTGTTTGGGAACGCACGACGGCCGACGAGGGGCCTCGGGAAATCATCTTCATCGTCCTCGGCCGATTTTGATACGCCGGGTTCAACGGCAAAGAAAAAATCATCCCGTCCTTCGAGAGGAGGGAAAGAGGAGGATGCGGAAAAAGAAGAGAGAAGTTCACCACCGAGGACGGCAGCGACGAACGCGGAACGACTGTGGGAATTACAGAGAGAACTCGCGAAAGAGTTGGTATTCTCCAAGAACGATACCGCTTCGAAGAAGACGGTGGGGACGCCGAGAGAAGAGAAAAAAAATTCGAAAAGAAACGACGACAGCTGTGCATACGCCTCTTCTTCAAATCACCGAGACCATTTTTCATCTTCATCGTCTTCTTCGCCGGCAAATTTTCATCACGACGAACGCGTCTTCGATAATAACAGCGACGGGGAACAAGAAGAAGAAGACATTTTAGAGCGAAGCAGCGCAGTGAGAACAACAAATAACGACCATCGACAACGACGAAGACGCTCGGTTATCATCGACCGGTATGAAGACGAAGAACAAGAAGGAACGACATTACAATGGAGTGAGAAGGAAGATGAAGTTCTCACCAAGCTACGAAGATCAAACTCTACGTTTATAAATGAAAGTGATGATGACGACGATTGTTGCAGTACGAGCAGTCGCGACGAGGAAGAGAATGACTATACAAAGCTGCCGCAAGTGAACGCAGAATTAGAAATGAAATTGAGACGATACGAGTTGAAGCATGTCGATTTAGAGTTGAAGCTCTCTGCGAGTGAGGAAAAGGTAAGTGAAGCGGCGCTCGTCCTAGAAGAAACCCAGAAGACACGAGATATGTATAGAAAACAGTGCAATCGCGCTTGGGAACAAGTGAAAGAGTTGGAACGCATAATTGAAGAGGAAAGGAAAAGTGCAGCAGAAAAGCTCTCAAACAAAATGCTCAAACAAAAGCAAAACAAGGCTACGAAACGTGCCGAACAATTCAGAGTGAAAGGGAACAAATCATACGCCGCCGGTGATCTTAGCAGCGCAGAAGGATACTATGCCGAAGCTATTTTACTGTTAGAATCGAGCGGCATGGCGTTGATTGATAAAAACCATCTGACGTTGAGAACAAACAGAGCGGCGGCGTTGATGGCACTCGGAAGAGAACACGATGCTTTACAAGAGTGTTTGAATGTGCTTAACGTGGACGAAGAGAACATCAAAGCGCTCTCGCAAGCAGCAACGTGCGCATTATCGCTCTCAAATTTGAATAGTGCTAGAAAATACATCGCGAGGATCGTCTTGTCTTCGACGGCCTCAGTTGATGATTTACAAAGCGCCCAACTACAACAAGAAACACTACTTCGTGCGTGCATAGAACGCGATAAATCTTCTGGAAACGATGCTTATAAACGTGCCGACTACGCTGAAGCTTTACGGCTCTATACTGTAGCGTTGAAAGATGTGAATGATATTGCAGATGTTACTGATGAGATTCAAAAAATCAAAGTTGGTTTACATTCAAATCGTGCAGCTACCCATATGATGCTCGGAAATCCGTTAAAAGCCGCCGAAGATTGTTGCAATGCTTTGAAAATTCATCCTGGAAACGTGAAAATTCAGTTACGATATGCCCGATGCTTGTTGTTGCTCGGAGATTTCGAAGCCGCTTTCCAAGAAGCGAATGATGTTTTAACGCAAGAGAATATCGAGACCGTCACTAAAAACGAAGCCAACGAAATACACAAAGACATCCAAACTTCTGAAAGAGTACTTAATGAAGTTGGTGAGCTTTTGAAACGTTTCGAGGAGGAGAAAGATGTCACAGATGAAAAGGAAGCCAAAAGAGTGAGCGAAGAAGCGTTGAAGAAATTGAACAAAGTTACGCAAATAGCACCCAAAATACCAATGCTCATCACTCTAAAAGCTGAAGCGATGAGATTTTCGGGTAAATACGATGAAGCGCGTTCACTTTTAGAAAGTAACGAACCTTCAGATGATCCGAGAAGACGCGCTTTGGAGGCGCGAATATGCTTCGATTTTGGATATTTGAGCGATTGTATCGAGGCAGCTTTACCTGTGACGAAAAGCACCTCCTCGTCACAGTCGTCGTTGGATGCGTGTGTTCCTGACAGGAAAAAACTTATTCTCCTTGTTGAGCAAGCCGTTAACGCGCAGTCGTCTCGAGAGAAAGGTAAAGTTTTATTTAAAGAGGGACAATACGAAGAAGCTATGGGCGTTTACAGAGAGGCGTTGGGTTTGTGCGCAGTGGATTCCCCCATGCTCCAAGCGATATTCTTATCCAATATATGTGCGTGCGAACAAGCTCTGCAAAGATATGTCGACGCGTTATCTTCCGCTTCTATTGCTATTTCGTTGGCTCCGACTTTTGTGAAAGTTCGTTCTCGTTTAGCGACTCTGTATAGCGAATTGGACATGCACAAAGAGGCTATTGAGGCGTACGACAGCCTTCTCGAGCTTCCATTGAGTAACGAAGAGAGAAATGTCGCCAACTGGAATAAAAGAGAGGTTGAAAAGAAGAGAGATATCGAACCAAATTGGTATAAGCTTCTCGGATTGAAAGATTTTAGCTCTGCAACGACAACAAGCGACGTGAAGAAGGCATATAAAAAGCTGGCATTGGTGCACCATCCAGACAAAAACTCAGCACCAATCAGCACCAAGCTCTTCAAACTAGTCTCAGAGGCCTCCCGAGTGTTGTGCAATGATGCCGAGCGCGAAAAATGGTGGAGACAACAGCAGCGAAGGAAAACGACAACAACGAGTCATTCGAGTGCAAATAGAAGAACGCCGGGTTCTCATTCTAAATCTTCTTCATCAAGCGCAACTTCTTCTCGTTGGCACTATGAAATTTAATAAAATGTAATGAGATAATAATACACAAAAAAACTGCTTCTATTACTGGTCAAAGCCGGAATACCGCATTAATGACACCTGTAAAGCAAACAATTCCTTGTTTGGTACTCCTTTCAGTGTCAGAAACTTCTCGTTGTTGTTATTGCTCGACCGTAATCGTTCCTTAATGTTTGTGATAGCAGTACCATTGTTCCCCCTGCCTTCACTCGAAGATTCGAGAGCTCCCAATAGCTCCTCCACACTGAACGCATCGCACACGATGATTCCATTTTTTTTCTCATTTTTTATATTTCCCTTGTTTTCGTCTACTTTTGGCTTTATCACTATTGTGCTTTGATGGATATGCTTCCTGATGCTATCGAACGCGTCTATTTTTGCTCTAATTCTATCTAACACCGATGTTGTACTCAGCTCGCCTTCGCTTTGGTTTCTCCGAGTTTGTTCTATGATACTTTGGTCATCCTCCAGTGCTGTTTCCACCACAGCAGACGCTTTCTCCGCTGCCTTTACGAAGGCCGATAAGGCGCGTTGTTTCAATCCTTTTTGGACGACTTCGATGAGATCCTCGGGCACTTTGATGCTCTTCTTGGGAAAGGCGTTTCGAAAAGCGTTTGTTTTTATTGCAATTCCCAAAGCCAATGGAGAAGAGGAAACATAACACGCCTTTCCTTTCTTGTCCAAACTTTTCTCGTAAACATCTGGAACGACCCACCACGTCGTTGGTTTTGTATCTTTCTCTCTTTCTTCTTCTTTTTGATCCGGTACACGTTGTTCTTCTCTGGCGAGTACAAATCGCACGAGCAAGTCGCGCGGATAAAGCGTTTTCATAGCAAGACATCTGCGAGGCGGAACTCGAATGAAATTTTGCTGCGCATCTTCCCGCGTCAAAACATCATCCTTTCCGTTGACGAATGCAAAAAGCGAACGGGCCACGCTCTCCTCGTTCGAGGAAGAAAAAGAGGACGAAGATGCAGCGAGCGAATTACTGCTTGTTCTTTTGCTTGCGAAGCATTCGAGGCATACTTTCAGTTGGATGCGCGGCGGAAACATGAGGACAAATTTAAACGAACTTTGGTTGAAAAAAAATCAAATCAAAGTAATTATTATATAACGGGCAATGTTTTGCCCAGTTTAATTCCTATATACTCTTAATTAAATTATATTACACATAATAAGATTGAAAGAGCAAGTATCTCGAAATAGTTTAAAAAAACTAGATGATTCCCCCCCAAAAATCTTTTTCTTTTTTCCCCAAATTTCTCAAAGTGATGTTTTCATGTCATAAAAATAAATAAAAACATCTATATAAATAAGTAATTATCGAAATAGTGAATATTTGGGGATGTGGGAATCCATTATACCTTGGAAAATGAAAAGTTTGTGGGGTTTAAATAAATAAATAAATAAATAAATAAATTTGTTGAACAATGAGTAAGAGTTTTGCAATAATTATAATTTACATGAATTAAAATAATATACTGTGTTCAAAAAGTGAAATTACTTGGGGAAAGTGAAAAGAATGACAAAGTTTAATTAAATGTTAATTTTTGTTTTTGTCTCCTTTCTCCCTTTTCCTCCAAACTTCCCGCCTTTTTTTCGCCATTTTTTTTCCGAAGGAGCGCGAGATGACAAGTCGATCGGCCTAACAGAAAACAAACGCTCTTGACATAAATACATGTGGTTTTCTTCTGCGATTCGTTCGTCATCGCGGATGACGTTTTTTCGTCCCTCACCCCTTGGTGGGCGTTCCCAGGAAGATCGTCGCAGCGGATCCGACGGTTCGAAATCGATCTGCCCAAATTCCGTTGTTGTAATCCTGTGTAAAAAACAGAACCAACGGTCGGTGAAACGCTCCTCTTCAAGAAGGGGAGGCTTTGAAAACAGTAACGTATTCTCTTTGACGTGTTTAGAGGAACTGACGAAGGTGGAGATGAAACGAGACACCCCAAAGTTGACCGATTTATGGATTGAGAAGTACAGGGAAGCTTTAGAGTGGAAGTTGGCAAACAATGGCTCTCTAACTATCAAGAAAAGCGATAATAAAGTACCATTGGCTCGATGGATCACCTACCAACGAAAGCTCGGTCGAGAAGACAAGCTCACGCCAGAAAAGTACGAAGCTTTAAACGCGTTAGGAATATTCGACGTGAAGAAGACGTCTAAAGGAGAGAAGAAACAAAAACAACGCCCGAAACAATCATGGGAGAAAACGTTTGAAGAACTCATCTTGTTCAAAGAGATCAACGGCAACGACACAAATAGCCAACTCCCGATCAAGTTGAAACGTTGGTTAAACGCGCAGAAAAACACTAAAAGTGAAGAAAAGAGGCAATTGCTGATCGACAATGGATTCGAGGAGTATGTAAATCCGAAGGAAAATGCTGGAAGGCGCGTTTCCTGGGATACTCGTCTCACCGAACTGAGACAGTTTCAATGCGAACACGGTCACTGCAACGTTCCAGCAACGTACCGATTAAACCGTCCGCTAGGATATTGGGTTGCCACGCAACGTAGAACTCATCGAAATGGAACCTTGAAGCCTGAGAGAGAGGAGGCTTTGACAAGCCTCGGTTTCGAGTTTGAGCCTTTGAAGACGTGGTATCGAAACGGACCAAAAAATGTAGACGACTTAGTTGGGAGAGTATCTGTCTCCTGGATGGGCAGAGCCGCGCCAGCGTACGAAGAGAAACAAAAAATAGTCTTTGAAACGTTGCGAGAGAACTTTAGCGAATTAGATATGCGATTTAACCATCGCTTGGGCAGACTCGGGTCGATTAAGCCAGACATTGTCATCGACGTCAACGACTGGGCGATGATTGTCGAAGTTGATGAGTTTCAGCACAAGAAGTACGAGAGAGACGGAGAAGACGGTCGTTTGGAACAGTTGAGAGACTGTTTCAAAATACCTTTGAAAGTAGTTCGATTCAATCCCGATCCGTGCTCGATGAAGGATGAGAGAGACTTTGAGGAGCGCTTGGGGGTGTTGAAAGAACATGTCCGAAACTCGATCGAAGTCGCCCCTCTCCGAGATGTTGAGATTGATTACGTCTGTTTCTAATTGGCTGTAGGTGTTGTAGTAGTAATATAAGTGTAGTAATAAGCTGTGATTGTATTAGTATTAATATGATGGTACCATGGTATATATAGAACACGTTCCTTCTCTTTCTCTTCTTTTCTTCTTCTCAGACAACGATAAGGAGAGAGACATTTTATACGAAAACTTCTTTTCAATTTAATACAAAGAACTTGCCGCCACGAACAGGGCAATAATACCAAACTCCGTTACAACAGCAGATGGACTGGAAAGACCACCTAACGGAACGATATCAACTCTCAAGATATTCTCGACGCCGCCTCCGACGAGGCACCCGATGGTGAGCATACCCAAGGTTATACCAACTGCTCTTGAAAGGACGACGTTTCTTTTGTTCATCAAGAAAATTGATGCGCACACCGCGAGGGCTGTTTGTAAACCAGGAGGATTATCGAAGCCTGGTGGGTTAGAAATGCCTTGCGCCAATACCCAAAGCGACAAAGCGCCAAACACAACGCCAGATTGCGTCAAAATATCTTTGGATCCAACTTCAAATACTGGCATACCCGGAAGCGCGCTCGATGCATCCTTCACGCCTTGCGGAATGTTTCTTTTAATCTCTTGAATCGGCGTCAAGACATCCGCGTATTTCACTTTCTCGTCCACAACTTGTCCACTCGTTCGCTTCGTGAACGATCTCAGGAGTAAAACATCGTATGCGGCGTCCACCTGCTGTCTCTTCTCTTCGTCGTCCGGGAACTGCGCCAAAACATCGTTCTTCGCTTTCACGATTTCCTCTGAAGTCGCCTCGGGTTTTAAACCGAGAAATAACAAAGCGCCTTCATAATCGTACGGAGTGGACGAGCCGGCAGGAGATTTATCCCCTCCTTCGCCCGCTTCGCTTCTGGTCATAAAAATATTCATTCGGCTATTTCTTCTGTTGTTCGTTTGCTGGTGTCTGCTAAAAATTTGTTCCACTCTTCCCGCTTGAAAGAAAGAAGAAGAAGAAGAAGTTGAAGCCGCGTTCGTCGAGTTCACTCTCGTTCTTCTTTGTTGAGGCGACGACGCGACGATCCTCGTCGTCGTCGATAACGAGGATGCAGCGGGAGCAGCGGCGGCGGTAAACATATTTTTTTATACGGAGAAAAGCAATCGCGTTGTCACTCGCTGACGGTGAAATCAAAAATCGCGGGATTGAGTCGCACGAGTAATTAGAAGTGCCGCGTATCTATGCACGCGCGAATCTCCGTTGTTGTTCTCTTCGGACGGGTACCGTCGTCGCCGTTCAAAACAGAACGTGGGCGTTGTTGTTGTTCGGAGGAGTACGTCTCCCACGAAAGAGGCTATAAAGTGTCGTCACACACGGATTGCGTCCGTTTGCTTTTTGTTGGTCTTTCAAAAAGAGGGGGAGAATAGATCTCGCCTCCGAAAGAGCGTCGAGATATTTTTCGTCTTGTTTTGCTTTTTCGTTTTTTGGTTGGTTCGTCGAAACAGTCTTGAAAAAGTCGCGCCTATATATAGAAGATCTCTCTCTCTTCTCGACAAGTAAAATCTCTCCTTTTTGTTTTTTTTTGTCTTGCTGCTTGTGCTTGTTGTTCTCTCGTTTTATTTTTTGGTACACCTCCCACCTTGGTTGGCACTTTAGGTTGGGTGCATAAAAACAAAAAGAAGAGCTCCGTCTGTCTCTGTCTCTCTGTCTCTCTGTCTCTCTGTCCTCGCACGCAACACGCGCGAACGAGTGACATCCGGGAACAGAGCATGAGAGTGAGCGAGCGAGCGAGAGAGAACGAGAAGAAAACGAGTGGTACCAGGAACGGAGATATTTGATTGGTGCGAAATGGTTCACCACCACCAAAACCAAGAACACGAACAAAAAGAAGAAGAAGAAGATTTATTTCCAGTCGTCACGAAACAAGTGCGAGCTGCTTGTCGATACTCGTCGACTCAAGAGAGGAGCATTGATAATAGTGATAACAACAATCAACTCCTGATTTCCGCATCTAATATAGACGAACTCGTTTCCTTGGACGAGAAGTTTTTAATTCTCAAAAGAACTTTGAAACACTCAGATGAGAGAGTTTTAAAGCACTCGCACGACTTGATGTTTGAGACGTATTTACGAGATAAGAGGAGTATTGAGACGAGAATGAAAACATGTGGGGTCATACGAAAATTGAGCGTGCAATCGAAACTGTTTCGAGAACTCACCATGGAAAGACTGAACGAGTTCCTTCGGTTTGGTTTAGGCGTAGGGACTTGCGGTAGGAACGGATCGAAACGAAGCGCCATGTTGAGCGAAACCAACTTACCAGGTAACGACAAAGCGAAGAAAGAGACGCTTCGTCAGATTGCGTTTGAAACGTTGGAAAAATGGGGATTGAAATTCGGCGCGCAGTTTCCACAAATTGAAATTGCTAAGAGGTTTGTGACGGAAAATCTCGGCGATGAGGCGCCCGAAGTGAAAGCAAAGAAGGCAAAGGAGGAAGAAGCGCGAAGAGAACGAGAAGTGCAAGAACGCTTGTTACAAAAATGGGAAGAGGTGAAAAGCGAGGTGCCGACGCTTGCGGAAGATTCTCGCGAGGTTGTTTTTGGTGCCAGAGCGTGCTTTGAAATCTTATTCGGTGCTTTGACTGAGAAAGGTAACAATGCGAACAAACTTGAAAATAACGAAGAGGACGAAGACATAGAGTGGGAAGACGTAGAAGACGACGCGCAAGCAAAAGTCGATACACAGCAAAACGATTCCATGACTTCAGCGAAGAACGAGAATAATAATAACAACGATGACAACGGAATTTACTTGTGCGAAACAGAAGACAACACGACTGTGTTAGAAGACTTGAGAGGATTTTACGTTTCTGCTCAGTTACAACTATTACCAAAGTTATCTTCTCGTTTGGCATTTCTCGGTCGCTTTGCTAATCCCTCGTTGCAAGATGAACGGGCGCGATGTATCAACAAACTTGGCGAGGTAAAGAAGGAGATCGTCGATATCATCGAGCGGTGCGACGCATTGAATTTAATACCACTGGAGAAGCGAAAAAAGTTGAAAGAGGTTGTCGGTGGTGAAAATAGTGAAGAAGAGGATGAAGAAAATCCAATCGTCCAATCGGGATTAATGCCCGCATTGCAAAGCGAAAACGCCGTGCGCCAAATTTCTAATATCAACAATATTCTCGAAAGAGCGCACCAGCGAAGGAGACGCGCTTATCGCCCTCCTCCGCAGAGGAAGAACGCATCGGCTCTTGCCGTCGAAAGAGCGGCAAAAGTAGTCGTCGCACAACAAGTTCGAAATCACAACGAAGAAATGCTCGCCATAGCTGGTACGAGAGTGGAAATGGGTATTTGTGAGGAAAATGCGGAACAAATCCTGGCACAAGAAAGGTTAGCTACGCAGCTTCAAGAGGAGGAAGTCCGTGAGTATAAGGGGACGAAAAAGAGAAAGAAAGGTTCGGTAAAGGATCGAATCACACAGAAGCTTCGAATGTTGAAACGTACCAACAGAGCAGGAAGACGATAGCAAAGATGAAATATTATTAGAAGAGTATTAGTAGTTAAATAATGGTTAGATTTGAGAGAAGAACGCAGAGTATTCATCATGAAATGTTGTTGTAAGAATATACAGTTTGTACTATAACTAAAAAAAATACGACTATGTACGTATATAGCTTTTACGCTTTCTTCATCTTCAACTTCCGCCGCCTCTGATGGAACATATAAAAATACAGTTGAGTGAACATGAACGGGTACGTTATCAACAGAAGATACAAGAACCACGAATAATCAAACGCAAAGTTCAAAACGTTCGGCATGTGCACGTAATACATCTCCACCTGTTTTACAAACCCGATGGAGTCATACATCAGTTTCATTTCCGACGCCCCCCCTAACGGGTACAACGGTATGAAAAGCGTGTACCGTAAATACACCAGCCATTTTGGCGTGGCATTCAAAATCCCCAACACGTAGCACGGGTACCTCACGCAATCAATCATAGCCCAACTTAAAATCATCACTCCCGCAGCGGTTGTTTTTTGCAAAGGCACGATAGAATCCGTGACGCACATCAAAACGTGCGTCCTTCCCATCCATTGCATAACGCCCGGAAGCACTGGCGATCGAACCAAACCTAGCACAGCGTGCATAGTTTCCAAAAGAGCTAAAACTTGGAAGAGTTTCACGAACATCGACGAGTGGTCGTACACCGTCGTCAGTCTCTCCTGCCAATTTAGTCCGTTCGTTGATGGCAGTAAAACTGCTCTCAGAGCGCTCGCTAAAACTGCTGTCCATCCGAGCATTTGTATTACGTTGTAGATTAACAGGTACCCATGTATCAATCGTTTCTTTCTGTTACCATCTGTTCTTGTTGTTTTGGCCATGCTTTCCTTATTCCGTGTCGTGAAAAAAGTGAGGAAGGAATACACCACTGACGATACACTTTTGAGAATACGAATAAAAAAGAGTCGAGTCGAGAGAGAGAACTTGAGAGAACGAGAGAGAATTTTTAGGTCGCAGCGACCAAAAAGTGAAAAGGAAAAAAGACGTTCGCGAAGGAGAGAGCTCGTGTGCAAGAAACACAAAAAAATAATCATCTGTCACAGGAAACTTCATACAATAATGAAGCGAGGTGGCGGCGGCGGCGGCGGCAAAGCAGCGCTGACGCTGGTTGAGAAAGTCCCGTTGGTTTCGTCGAACAGAGACGACGACGACGACGACGACGACGACGACGACGAGACCGATACATCATCAACCGCATTTCGACATCGAAATGGAAAATATCTAACGCCTTCATCAACAACGAAAACAACAGGAAAGATGACGAAACAACGAATTATTCGGTTGCGCGTGAGAGGAATGACGTGTTCGGCGTGTTCTGGAACCGTTGAGGGTGTTTTGTCTTCCATATACGGAGTAGAGAAAGCGGCGGTAAGTTTAACGACTGGGCGAGCCGTCGTTGAATTTACCGGTTCACTCCAACAAAATATTTCCGACTTCAAAGGACTTTTAGTGTCCTCTTTAGAAGACGTCGGTTTTGAAGCCGAAGTAGAAGAACATACGTCGATTGCTAGTATATTCCTATCCATAGAAGGAATGACCTGTTCGGCCTGCACTTCGGCGGTTGAGCACGCATTGAATGACACGCCAGGCGTCTTGAGCGCTTCCGTTGCGTTGTTGCCTCAAGGCTCGGCAAAAGTTTCTTTCGATTCAAATGCAACTGGACCGAGAACGATTATAAGTGCCGTCGAAGATTGTGGTTTCGGATGTAGTTTGTTATACGTCGGCGATGGTAAAGAAGGCGGCTCGGAAAAACGGACAACAGAAGCTGAGGAGTATTGGTCTCTGTTGCTTTCGGCATTGATGTATACGGTCCCCATCATTTTAATCAACATTGCGTTTACTCGCGCCGATTTGTTCAAAGATTTCATCAAAACGCAAGTTCTTGACGTGAAGATATCGACGTACATACAGTGGGCCTTAGCGACTCCCGTACAGTTTGTCGTTGGACGACGATTTTATATCGGAGCGTACAAATCTCTCAAACACGGCAGTGCGAACATGGACGTGTTAGTTGCCATGGCGACAAATGTGGCGTATTTCGCCTCGGTGTTTACGATTTTCCATTGCGTAACAATTGGACACAACTACGGAAAGACGTTCTTCGATACGAGCTCGATGCTGATCACGTTTATTTTACTCGGAAAGTATTTAGAGTCTTCGGCAAAGAAGAAAACTTCAGACATGGTGACCAAACTACTCCAACTCGTGCCTTCGGAAACCATCTTGTTAAATTTGAACGAAGACGGAACATCATACTCCGAGAAAGTGATTTCTGCAACGTTAATCCACAAGGGTGATATTTTGAAGGTTTTACCTGGAGCCCGCATCGCCGCAGATGGCGTTTTATTGGATTCCGAGATGGCATACGTGGATGAATCAATGTTGTCGGGTGAGTCCATGCCAGTAAAGAAATATGGGAACGATGCCATCACTGGAGGTACGCTCAATGCAGGAGCGGTGTTCCTCATGCGCGCGGATAGAATCGGATCAGAAACATCGTTGTTCCAAATCGTAACGCTCGTTGAAAACGCTCAGCTTGCAAAAGCGCCTATTCAAGCGGCAGCGGATTCCATCTCGAATGTCTTCGTTCCATTCGTAGTCATTGTGTCCGCTTTCACATTCTTGATGTGGTATTACGCTGGCGCACAAAATAAATACCCAGAAAGTTGGCTCCCCGAAAATGAATCCAAATTCATCTTTGCCATGCTCTTCGGTATTTCCGTGCTCGTGACTGCGTGCCCATGTGCTTTAGGATTGGCAACACCAACCGCGGTAATGGTTGGCACTGGCGTCGGGGCACGTAATGGCATTTTAATCAAAGGTGCAGACGGTTTAGAGCGTGCGGCAAAAGTGAACAAAGTTTTCTTCGATAAAACTGGAACGCTCACGCAAGGCAAACCAAAAGTGTTAGAGTTGAGGGCCTTTGGTAGTAATTATACGCGAAAACAAGTTGCTGAAATAGTTGCCGTTGCGGAGAAAGACAGCGAGCATCCGCTTGCGCATTCGTTCGTGGAGTACGCGGTTGATACCACAAAGAAAGATGGCGAAGCAGAAGATAAAGTTGTCTCATCACAAGCAATCCCAGGCGAAGGTTTGAAGTGTGTCATGCAAAGTGGAATTTCTGTGGATATAGGAAATGAAAAGCTCGTCGGCTCCGAGAATATTTCGAACGAAGCGCGGAAATTCGCAAAGGAACATCAAAGCGAGGCGCACACAGTCGTTTTCGTCTCGATTAATAAAGTCGTCGAAGGTGTTTTTGCGGTTTCTGATCCAATCAAGCCAGAAGCGGCTGGTGTTGTTGCCATGCTATCTAGAATGCATATAGAATGCACGATAGTAACGGGAGATAACATTGAAACCGCGAAAGCAATCGCAAGCGAATGCGGCATTCAGAACGTTTACGCTCGAATGTCCCCGAAAGACAAAGCTGAAAAGATTTCTGAAATGAAGCGTGCGAATCCTGATGCTGTCGTAGCGATGGTTGGAGATGGTATCAATGATGCTCCGGCATTAGCTTCAGCAGATGTTGGTATAGCAATAGGTTGTGGAACAGAAGTTGCCATTGAGGCGGCTGATTTTGTATTGATGAAGAGTGATTTAGAAGACGTTGCTGTGAGTTTGGATATCGCTCGAGAAACATTTCGAAAAATAAAAATGAATTATATTTGGGCTCTGGGATACAACATCATCGCTATTCCATGGGCCGCTGGTGCGTTTTATTCGAGAACTATGTTTCAGTTACCACCGTGGGCAGCCGCTGCGTTGATGGCGTTGAGTTCAGTTTCAGTTGTGTATTCGAGTTTGAGTTTGCGAAGTTACAAACGCCCAATTGCGACGTCTCTCAATGCAATCCGAATCGGTGGTCAAAGTATCGAGTTAGACTCCATCTCTTCCGTTTCTTAGTAATATTTGTGATTAGTACTATATATGTAGATAACAATGCAAGCGCACAAAAGTCATACACGTATGTTTTACATTTTCTTCTTACCAACTTTTTGTTTCAAATCCAGCAAGCCAGCCGGAGGGGTGATTTCAATCAACCCTTGGTCAATGTCCACAACTGGCACAATGTCTCTGACGAACGGTATGTACACGTAATACTCCACGATATCGACTTCAACTTCTCCATTTTTGTTCGTCTTTGTTTCCATCTCTGGTTGCATGAGCACCTTCATCAAATCCTTCTCACCAGCGCCGCGATATATGTCTTCAACTATACCTACAACTTCTCTTTCGCCTTCGTGCATAATCACCGTCAAACCATCCAAGTCTTGGCAGTAAAACGCATCCTCTTCTTCGATTTCCGCTCGACTTTCCGCCCCGATGTATATGCGTCTTCCAATCATTGCCTCCGCCATCGTGCGGTCCGAGCAGCCTTTAAACTTCACAATCGGTTCCGTCCTTCCTTTACTTGTTACCCATCGTCCATTGACGACTCGCATAAACTTTCCTTCCGCTATCGGTCGATCGTAGTCGTCGTTCTTCGACGCTCGTCCTTGCGCAACATTTTCCACGTACAATTCTACCCCCGGGTTCATAAACCGTTCCTCGATAAAGTCCGTCAGAGGTAAAACTCTGACTTCGCCTTTCAAACCGTGCGCGGCAACGACGGCGCCGACTTGGACCAACGCGTTTGCGTCTGTGACCTCTTTGTTAATCTTTTGAGAGATTTCTCTCGCCATGGTTTCTTTGATGTCTTCCGAAGATGTCCCCAAGCTGTTCACGCGTGTTTTCTTTCGTCGTCCCGAAGAACGTGGTGGCGACGACACCGGTGGCACGACAGACGACGACGACGACGACGACGACGCGAAGCTATTCGAGTGCGCTCTCTGTTGTTGCTGTCGACAGAAAACAGCGGAAGAGGAATGCCATTTTTGAAGCGAATGCATCGCGCGATTCTTCTTCCTCTTGTTTTACGGCCTCGTATCTGTGTGCGGCGCGGATGGATGCGCACGCGCGCGACGACGAGTGTGGATGGGAAAAACACTGTAAAATTCGTTCGTTGCTTTTTTTTTGGCGGCCGGAAGAGATGAAGAGAGAGAAAAAGAAGACACTTTTTCACTCGTATGGATGGACTTATTAGAAAAGTCGTCTCAAAGAATTCTCCTCTCCCTCCTCGCAAGCGCACGACGCACCACCTTTCGAGGACGAGAGCGACGATAACAGGCGACGATGTAAGAAGAAGAAGAAGAAAAAAAAGAAGAAGAAAGCGTGAGAGCGATGAGTGCCTCGACGGGAGCCGTTCTCGAGAAGAAAAAGAAGAAAAAGAAGGACAAGAAGGAGAATGAGGAGGAAGCACCTCCTTTGCTCTCGGAGGAACTCTCGGGAACCGTGTCCACGGGTCCCTCAGGCATGTCCACGTCGCGGACGACCACAGACGCGGATGGCTCCTCCTCTATCAAAGGGGTGGCCGTCCCCTGCACACTGAGCGCAAGCGCGGCGGCCAACATGGCATCGTCCTC
>Ga0163180_10001156_pt1 | contig 15090 bp, 16 predicted proteins | sample AtlANTMetagenome_2_FD_109647 | JGI IMG/M metagenome (GOLD analysis project Ga0163180, IMG submission 109647) | Marine eukaryotic phytoplankton communities from the Atlantic Ocean - Atlantic ANT 4 Metagenome | ecosystem: Environmental > Aquatic > Marine > Oceanic | place: North Atlantic Ocean...
AAGAAGTTGACATCTTGAATCCTCTATGCGTATCTATTCTGAAGATTTACGAAGCCTGCGATGCTTTTTTTTTTTGGTTTTTGCTCCTCCAAAGAAAGGGACGCCGCGAGACCTCTGTCCTGTCCCTCTTCGCTCTTCGCTTCGCGAAACACTTTTGACACACAAAACTTCACAAAAACAGCAAAAACTTCTTCCCTCTCCCTTTCTCCCCTTGTGTAGGCAGAGACACGCGTAGCGATACGAACAAAGCAACAACAACAACAACAACAACAACAACAACAACAACAACAACAACACATCGAGAAGAAGTCACACTCACTCTCTCACGCGAGCGCGCAAATAATGTCGAAAGCGTTCGCAGGTCTCAAAGCGGTGCACGAGTTGCGCTTTCACTTGTGTCAAACGTCCAAACACTCGGAAGGGGCGAGAAACTTCCTCTTAAAATCGTACGAAAAGTTAAAAGCGGCGAGTCCGACGACGCCGGTGTTGATCAGAGAAGCGCACGGGGTGGAGCCGAAACTGTTCGCGAGATACGGTAAGATGTTGTTTTTATTATTCGTTTGTCCGTTTGTATTTGTGTCCATCCTTGAAGAAGAAGAAGTAGAGGAAGAGAGATCGAGACCTGCCTTTCTTCCCGTGCTCGAGGACTTCACACTAACCTCCTTCCTTTTCGCAAATAATAATAAAATCGTGAACAGACTTTGGAGAGGAAAGAAGCGTGGCTTTGAACGGCATGAGCGAGAAAGAGATCGAGAAAGCCGTCAATTCTTTGTTAAAATGAATTATTTATTAGGTTCTGTAATTCTACGCTATATTAGGTACTAACTAGGAAACTTTCGAAACCTGCGTGTTCTTGCGTGTGCCGTCTCACTCCGCTCCACGCGCGCACACACACACACACACACACACACACACTCTCTCTCTATTCTATTTTCTTCCATGCATTTATATCGCTCTATACTTACTACTACTACTACTACTACTACTACTACTACTACTTCTTCTTCTTCTTTGCTCCTCCTTCTCCATCTTTTACCAACATTAACTCCTCGTCCGCTAATTGTTCAAACTCTGCGTTCACTTCGTCCAGTTTCTCTTTAGCTCTCTCCAACTCCTTGTGCAATTCTTTGGAAATTTTCTCGTGCTCCTCTTGCAATTCTTCTATCCGTTTAAGTTGCTCCGCCGGGGTGCCTTCCGCGTCCGGCAGTTGCTCTGCTAACATATCGATAACTTTCGAGCACTCGACGAGTTGTTTCGTTATCTCTTCAATCTGTTCTTTCGTGACGCCTTTTTTTATTTGTTGATTTTGTATCTCGATTTGAGGAGGAATGGAATCGCTCAAAGCGTTCGTCGTGTTTACTCTTTCAGCCGGGAGCGCGTCTCTCTGCAACGTTCCAATGGAGTTGAACATGAGCATGGCCATTTGATTGACTTGATCTTGGAGTTGCGTGACCGTGTCTGCCATCTTTATTTGTTTTATCTTTTCTTAGTATTGAAGCAAGAAGGAAACTAATTTGTAACGATGATCAGTGAGAATTGTTTGCGTGTTTTTTTCCTTTTGTGCTCGCATGCTATTCTATTCAAAATCTAAAACTATGTCAATGCACTATAATCCCTGCTATATACATACACACACCAGGTCTTCTCAGGTGTTCCCGAAGAAGCACTCGCGAAAACTCGGCGGTGGTGCATCCGCTTCGACCGATAAACTCCCGTATTTTTCTAAACTTTTCAACGTGTTTTTATAATACCTCCGAAACGTCAAGCACTTGTACACGCCTTTCAACCCGGCTAAGTGGATTAAAAAATCCCCGTCCTCGTAAAACGCCAGTTGAGAATTAAATACGCACGAGTTCACGACTTTTGTCCTCGCTCTCACCGTGTTCGCTTTCTCGAACTGTTCGCCTCCAACTTTTTGCCTCCATATGTTTGTCTGGTACAAATAATGAAACGCTCTTTGCTCGAAGTGAAACAACATTTGCCACGGTGCCGCGCCGACGAGTTGCGATTGGGACCACATTTCGTCCAAGAACCACAAACTCCACTCGGTATTTCTAATCATCCACACTCCACAATTCAGACCGTTTTTATCCGCCGCTAATATTTGATCGTACTCGTAATCGACAATGTCTTCTAATCGCACGTCAAAGTTACTTATAATCGTATCCACGTCCATGTATAACAAAAAGTCATACTTTGGTAGATACTTTCGCATGGCTAATATCTTACTCCAAGACGCTGGACGACTCGCGTCTACAATTTTCTCGTCGTATATCATATCGTACCCATGTCTATCCGCGTACGCCTGCTTATTCGCGACAGAACTCGCGCAAATCGAGTGCACGTTTCCATCGCAAATAACAATGATACCAACTTTTGGATGGTTGACTCGTTCGCCTGGCAGATTAGATAAATCGGGATCGTCCAAGTTAGGCAATATTTCTGGTTTGTCTAGTAAATATCCCGGCGCCAACTGTTTTGGATGACACGGTACTGGCCTTTCGATGTAGCCTCCGAGATATCTTCGTCCGTGCGCTTTATACATTCCCGTGAACACGTGTACGAAACCTGGCAAGAAATTCCTGACTCCAAAAGCCACGAGCAGGAAAATAAAAAACTGCGTTCGTCTTTGAATCTTCAACGAGGAAGACCTCCGCCGCAACCGGTGCCGAGGCGTTAACAGTTGCGGCGGCATGATGCTTTCGTCCCTTTACCTTTTCACGGACGGACGAGAAGACAATAAAAGACCCCTCTCGCTCCTCTCGCGTCCAATTTATTGGTAGGAGAGAGGGAGAATTAATTTGACAGCAGGTTCTTTTTTTTTGGGCGGTGGCGACTTTTCCACGCTTTTGAGTGGGTTCCACAACAAAACACACACACCCAAATTTTTCATTCGTCCAACAAAAAAATGTAGAAGAGAGAGAAGAGAAGAGACCCCGGCCGAAAAAAGGAAGTGGGGTGCTTTTTTAGGGCGCAGAGGAAAGCCCCTCGATGCTCGACGCTCGAAGAAAGAAAAAAGAAACGGGGAAACGAAAAAAAAATGCATGTCTCTTCGCGTATCACAAAAAGAAGAAACGAACGTCTAACAAACTTTAAAAAAAAATCGAGTCAAAGTCGCGCGCGCGCCCTCATCATCATCGATACGCATCACGCGCGGTAACCGGCGCGGTTTTGTTTTGAACGAAGAAGAAGGAGAAGGAGAAGAAGAACGCGATGGACGAGAATCCTTTTGGTGGGGACGAGGACGATCTCGCGCCAATCGAAAGTAAAGGAGAAGATGATGAAGCGACTCCGTCGAATCCAACCGACGAGGAGGAGAGAATAATTGGTGACAAGAAGAGTGAAAGTAATAAAACTCTTTCGTCGGCGAAGAAGACGTCTTTGTGGGACGACGACGACGACGACGACGACGACAACGTTCAGATAGAAAAAGGGAAGATTAACAAGGCGGTCGGCGAAGAAGTGAAAAACAAGAAGAAGAGTTTCTTTGGTGACGAGGACGAGGACGAAGACTCGGCAACGACCAACGTGATGTCTTCGTTTCTTTCGTCCAGAAATGATGGTCCAATGTCACAAATGGCCAGTTATCACGAACAAATGTCGTATTCATTTCACGGAGGGGGTGGGGACGATGGTATGGCTTCGCCATTAGCAGCGTTTGAGACGATTATTCCGGGAAGTAAAGCGGCTGTGTTGCGAGAACGAGAGTTGGCGTCCTCAGCTCAGAAGAAGGAAGAAGAGGATAGGAGAACGATAACGACAACAACAACAACAACAACTGCTACTACCAACGATAAATCATCGGAAGAGGGGTTAGAATTGCAGTACGGAAATAAAAACGGTGACAGGAAACAAGTGGAAGACGAAATTGTAGAAATCCAATTAGGCGACGATGATGAAAACACTCAACAACAGCAACACGGTGTCACCGAACAGTTTGATTCACCGTTCAATAAACCAGTAGCAGCGCAAGCGCCAAAAACAAGTGAACCACCTCCTCCTTCATACCAAGACTCGGTAATGTATGCAAATCCAGCAATTCAGCCAGGAAATTCCATGATGATGAATTCATCAGCACCAGCGATGATGCGCGCCGAGCAGACGTTTGAAGCATCTTCGATGCAACAACAACAACAACAACAACAACAACAACAACAACAAGAACAGTATTATCAAACAGCGCCGCCGCCACCACCATTACCTCAGCAAACGTTCAATAGGCACGAATTAAGCGGTGCGCTTTCGCCGTCATTCCAATTTTATCCTCCTTACGATCCAGCCAAAGATGAAACTTTAGTCAGTCTCGGCGATGAAAAGAAAACTGAGCTCGTCGCGTACATCTCCGAGGCAAAAACGGAACCGGAATTCAATGAACAAGGTGGTGCTGGGCTTTCAAAGAAAGTGACGCGCTATAAGATTAATTTTAAAACAAATTCAGATAAGTTTATGCAAAAAGAAGCGATAGTTTGGCGACGGTTTTCGGATTTTGTGCAGTTACACGATCGTTTATTGGAATCACATCGAGGATATTTCATTCCACCGAGACCTGAGAAATCGATAAAAAGACTCGGCGACGAAGCGTTCGTGCAAGCGCGAAAACTCATGTTACAAAATTACCTCGAAAAGTTGATCAAACACCCATCGTTGCGCGTATCTATGGCATTAAAAGTGTTTTTGACGCAGCAAGATTTACTACAATCGCGAGAGTGGCACGCCCTGGCCGTTCCCGCTGCGGCATCTTCAACGATGATGTCTTCTCCTGCGGGTTACCAACACCAAGAACAGCAGCAGCAGCAGCAACAACAACAACAACAACAACAACAACATCAAACGGTTCAAGCACCAACACCAAGCATGCAATTTGCGCCAGACAGTCACATGATGGCTTCTTCTCCGATTGGAGGGATCAATCCTGCTTCTCCGGGAGGAGCTGCCAACAGAGGGAGTGCACAGCAAAACGTATCGAATTCGTCGATGATGACATCTCCAACCGCGACTTCTCCGGCAACGCCAAACCGATCTTCAGTTGGCAAATTCTTTCGAGAGCTTCGTCAATCAATGGTAACTTCGTCGGCTGTTGCTGCGGTCGGAGGGGCATTTGGAATCGAAGCCGCAAAGCCGAAAATCGTCGAAGAAGATGCAAAATTTTTGGTGGACAAAGAGAAATCGACAAAGTTGGAAACTGAATTGTGCGGTCTGAGCGTAAAAACGGAGAAAATATTGCAACGAGAAGAGAAATTTGCCGATTCGTTGGGCGCCTTTGGATTAGAATGCATGAAATTCGCTCGGGTTGAAGAAGAAGCTTCGGGAATCTCCGGCCGGTATTCTGAGCCGGGCACACGATTAGCGACTGCCGCTCAGTTTTTCCGCAAAGTCGGCAACGCCTCCGTTCGTGCCTCTCGTATTGCACGCGCTGCTACTGTACAATTAGCTAAAGCAATGGATCCTTTGCACGCGCATTTGAACTTGATGCCGTCGGTACGTAGAGCCACACAGCTCAGAGCGGACACATTGTTATCGCTACAGACTTTGCTCTCGGATCAAGAAAGACTAACGAACAGAATTAGCAAACTCGCTCCTGATATCACAAAACATGTGAAAATAGAACAGTTGAAGCGAGAACTCGAAGTAACGAACAGATTAGCAGAAAATGCAAAAAGAGAATACGATTGTATCCGCGCGAGACAAGCGAACGAGTTCGCGAGAACAGAGAAGGAGCGCGTCGAAGAATTTGAACAGATGCTTTTGGGATTAGCGCGAGTGCAGGTTGCTCAAGCAGAAAGAACTTTGAGCGTATGGCGCAGCTTGGCAGAAGAGCTCGGGGCATCCCCCGAAGAATGGTCTCAAACTATCTCCGTTGAAGATTCATCTCCTGAAAAGGAGGTGGTTGATGGTAAATAGAAGCACACATTGAAATCAAGAAGAAAATACATCTTACGTATGGTTTTACAAAAATTGTTCTCAACTATGCTACTATATTGTACCTACCGTGGTACCGGTACCTACCTACATATCTATCTTTTTATCTCCTACATTGCAACCTTGAAATTCGGCGTCAATAAAGCGTCGTTGTCGGCCATCATTTTTTCAATGCTCATTACTTTTCTATCACTCAATATTGGTGCTTCGTCTTCACCTTCGCCCACATCTTTCTTTCCTTCTTGGAGTTTGCGTTTTTTCTCGTTAATTTCAATCGTCAACATTCGGACGCCCCAGTGATGCAACAACACACCAAATAATAGTTTTACGACCACTAAAATAAAAAATCCCAACACACTCGCTGCCAATGACTCTGTTGTTGTGTACGTTGCCTCATCTTTTGAGTCGCGCGATCGATATGGATCCCCAATTCGTAAGGTTTCATACAACTGCGGCACACAACGCAATAATAAAGCTGCCGGAGCGAGAGGGACAAAACCAACAACTCGGTGAATTTTGTAAGACTGCGCCAACTTGACGTGTTCTCTACAGAACTGTCTGAAATAACGTCTATACGTCACCGGTCGTAAGCTGTTGAACTTTGCCATGAACGAGTGCTTGACGATATCCACGAAGACTTCACTTCCCAAGACTAAGACGCAGTCGGTGGCAAATTTTTTAGTCAAACCACCAGAGATGGACCCAGCGGCGATTATTCTTTGCGCGGCGACAAAGAGTAAACACACGGTCAAATGCACACGTTCAATAATATCCAATCTCGTCACTCCAAATAACTTCGCCTCGTCTTGCTTTTTGAAAACGTGGCCTTTCATTTCTGAAAAGTTATTGGAAATCAAAACTAACAACATCGCGTTGGTGTGTGAATTCATGGCTACGGACAAAGTCACCGCGTGGAGCAACAAAACAAACGTGTGCGAAGCCGTAGCGAACGTAGATAAGATCACGTCCACGATAAGCTGTAAAATACAGATAAAAACGTCCCATCTCCTCGAAAACTTGTGCTGGGCGGTGTCAACAATTTTATCCACCGAGTGAGTCAATGCGTCTAAAACGTTGCCATTAAATGAGCAACATAATTTATCAAAGCACTCTAACACAGATGCTGCCATATACAGTTTTATGACTTCTTGTCCTCTAACGTAATGATACAAAACGGAAACATCCAAGGAATAGCTTAAAAATACAGCCGCGGCGAGCATGGAAAGCCAGAGTAAATCGCACAGTTGCTCACGTGCGAGAGGATGTTTTGCCCACGACCGTCGGCGTGTCATTGGTGATGGTGGATCACCATTGCCGTCAACATCCGGCGAAGAAGCATCCGTTTTCTTCCTTAGTCCAACAGCTGCGGCGTATTTCGCAGGATTGAAAAAGTAACTCGAAATAAGCGCGAATAAACCTCGGGATGTCAACACGAACACTCGCACTGGAAGCGAAGTCAAGATGCCCAAAATCGCATCCCCACACAATAAACATCCGTAAAAACACAAGCGCTCCAACTCTCTCGGCAAGTGCCAGAGCAAATCAAACACTCTTTGTCGAGCGTTTGCCAATTCTGCGTTACTTTTCTCGTCGTTTTCTCTGTTCGATGGTGCTAATCCCAGCTCAGCTAAAACGTATTCCCTCCAAAAGTAATTTCTGTCCTTGTTCGGTTTCTTTTCTTCTCCGTTGTTCTCGTTATTTGTAGCACTGGTAGTAGTAATACTACTCGTATCGTTATTGTTAGTACGCAGATGTAAAGATCTCGATATGGTCTGAATATCCGCCGGTAACACCGGCGATGTCGTCTCCGACCCTCTCTCTTTCTGCATTTCCTCTGCCAATAATTCTTCTTCGTCTGTTGTCAATTCTTCTTGCGAAGTGAATTGCGAGTTGCTCTTGCGGCGATGTAAGAACCAGTCCGAGGAGCCTCTGTTCACATTTCCACTCGTCGTTCTCCGCATTTCGTGATACCTTTCGCTTCGACGGCACGACGGACGGGCACCGACAGCAGCACTTTGAGCGCGAAGACACACAGAGAGAGAGATTGAAGAATTTGGATTTTTCTTTGTCGTTTGTTTCTTTCAGTGGTGTGACAACGAAACGCTTTTTGAGAGAGAAAAGAGGGGAGTTTTTGGAGTTTTTTTTTCAAGGAGACAAGACAAGAAAGCAGGAGGACGGACCTCCCTCACATCAAAACGAAGATTTACTCCGTTGTTGCGACAAAGGAATCGCGGAAACGCGACCTTAATCTCATGGAGTCGTTTTCTAAGAGTCCTCCAGGGAAGGGCGACAATCTGTCAACCTCCCCGTCCTGGCGGTACGTTGGCGTTAGGATTTGTTTTTCTTTCCCGTTTTGTTCGTGGCGCCGATGCGCTTAAAACAGAGGAAAAAAATCCGTCTTTTAGATGCGCTAGGGGCATCGCGACATCGCGACATCGTCTGAAAACATAGAACTAGAGAGTACAAACACTGACGAACGTTTTTACTTCACTCTTTTGTACTCGTTGATGCATGAACAGGGACTACGAGACTTCGTTTTCGCAGTTGTTGAGTGATGAGATTCTCAAGACTGAAACGCGCGGAGATGTGCCGCCACGGAGTGCATCTGCGGTGGATTTGGTACGTTCGATTGCAAAATATCGTACTCATGATGATTGTTCGTTCGAAAATGGGTTTTGATCCGGATTTGAATCTTCGGAGGTGGCTATACGCGCTCGATTTCCGTGAGCCGCCACCAGAAATTTCGGTTTTTTTGTTCAAGAGCAAAGTTGGGTCTCTCGTTTGGTGCAGCGGGAGAGCGTGGTTTTCTTTTCTCTCATCACTCCTTCCTCTCTCGTCTCTTTTTGTGCGATAAAATAATAAACTGTTGTACTCACCTCACACTATTTGCATGCTATAAAACAACAGGCGTACGCAGGAAGCGGTGCAACATCGGCTGTTGGAACCTCGGGTTTAAACAAGACGGGCGGTTTCGGCGATTCGTTTTACTTAAATCAACATGCTGGGAGTTTTGCGAATACAAACGTTGGTGGCGCTCCATTAACGTCAAATGGCGGCAATGCAAATAGTCTGTTAGAACCAAGTGGGTCGAGTGGGAAAAGCGCATCTGAAAGTTATGGAGCGGCTTTTAATAACGATGCTCTTGGCACGGACGTGCATCGAGGGCTAAATTCGACGACGTCGGACGGTTTAGCCTCTGCATTTGGTAAGATCGATCTGGCTGGAGTTGCGAATGGTTTAACGCGACCTTCGACTGCGCCCTTACCACCGCATAGCTCTAGAAATGGTCTGAATTCTTTACAAGCGCATCAATCGTCTCGACTCAGTGACCAAACGACAAATTCTGCCGGAGTTGCTGCAGTTGCTTCTGGAATGGGCAGTGGAATGTCGGGAGATCTTTCGGGATTGCAAGCGCAACAAGCATTATTACAACAGCAAGCCGCACAGCAAGCGCAACTTAATCAATTTGCTACGCAACAGATGCAGTATAACACAAATGCTGGTGGAACACAAAATCTCCAGCAACAAGGGCTCGGTGGTGCTGGTAATTTACCTGGGTTTGATACATCGGCAGTGAATCAGGCAGCAGCAAATGGAGGTACCGTCGCGGAAGTTTATCAAGCCGCTTACGCGGCTGCCATGTATGCTCAGCAGCAACAACTCCAGCACTTGGTGCGCATGCAAGGTGGCACTGGTATGGTGAATCCGCAAAACATAGCTTTCCCCGGTGGAAATGTAAACGCAGCTGCGGCGGCAGCTGCGGCTGCCTCGGGACTTAGTGGAATTGGAGGAGGATATGGAGATATGACGAACAACGCGAATGCTGCTGCTGCTGGAATGCTTGCCTCTCAGATCAATGGCAATCCACACTTGGGTTTCACGAATATTGTCAACGGGATGAATCCGCTCATGCAACAACAACAAAACTTGGGTGGTAATCTCGGCCGAAATGGTCAAAGAAACGATGGTGGAGGTGGAAATAGAAGAGGTTCCAGAGGCGGACGAAACAACAATGGAAGGAACGGTTCGAACTCCGCGTGGGGTAACGATGGAGGTGGCAGTTCTCGCGGCAATCCGCTTTCCAATAGCGCAGAACTTTCAACTCTGAACTCTGCCGTGCCGGGCGCGAATGGATCACCAACGGCGGAAGAACTCGCGGAGATGGATTCAAGATTTGGGTCCATCGAAGAGTGCGTGGGGCAGATTTCTATCTTGGCCAGAGACCAGTATGGTTGCCGCTTCCTCCAACGCAAGTTTGATGAAGATGGTTCGGCCGCTATTGATGCGTGCTTCGACGAAATTATCGAAGAAGCTGTTGACTTGATGATGGATCCGTTTGGGAATTATCTCATGCAGAAACTTTTGGAGTGCTGCTCGGATAAACAAAGAGCTGATGTTGTTCGTGCAGTTTCAGTAGTGAATAAGAACGCGAATACAGGCTTACCTGAGTTGGTTTCTATCGCTCTGAATGCGCACGGAACGAGAGCAGTACAAAAACTCATCGAAACGTTAAGTTCGGACGAGGAGATTGGGCTCACCACGAAAGCTTTACGTCCTGGCGTCGTCACCTTGATCAAAGATTTGAATGGGAACCACGTTGTCCAACGCTGCTTGCAGCGTTTGTCAGCTGAGGATAATCAGTTCATCTATGATGCCGCAAAGAAGCATTCGGTTGAAATTGCTACTCACCGCCATGGTTGTTGCGTGTTGCAACGATGTATTGATCACGCGACTGAGGAGCAAAAACGACCGCTCGTTCAAGAAATTGCTGACCAAGCGTTGACGTTATCGCGCGATCCTTTTGGCAACTACGTTGTGCAATACATTTTGGACCTCGGATTGTCGTGGGCGAACGCGGAAGTCATGTTGCGATTAGTTGGGAATTATGCCGAATTATCCATGCAGAAGTTCTCTTCGAACGTCGTTGAAAAGTGCTTGAAACTTGCGGACCAGCAATTGGAAGAGCACAGAAATGTCGTTGTTCGTGAAATCATGTCAAGCCCGTTGTTGGATAGACTTCTGATGGATCCGTACGGCAACTACGTCGTTCAAAGCACACTTATGGTTACGAAAGGGCCATTACATGCGGATTTAGTGGAGAGAATTCGACCCCACTTACCGCTCATTAAGAATTCGCCCTTTGGTAAGCGAATTTTAAGACTTCTTCTTGAGAAGGCGCACAAGTAAAGACTTTTCAATGCGCTTTCGCAATGAAGGAAGAAAATTGTTAAAACAGAAATTAAAATACATTTGTATAATGTAGAAGGTTTGGCCTGTTTCATATCATGCGGAAAACAAACCAATTGTACGAAAAACATTGGAGGGTGTTTAGCGGAAAAGAGAGGGAGAGGAAAATAGATTATGTGGATTAAAACTAGAGGTGGGTAATGTTTGTAGTCTAGGGCGAATCGGATAAAAAACTGCTTCTTGCAGTTTATCTCGAAAGATGAACCAAAAAGAAAAGAGAAAAATAGTCAAGAGGGTGAAAGGTAACGCTCGAAACAGAGTTCGAGAAAGCGTTATCTTTGCTGTATACAGAAAGAAAATTAACAAAATTGTGTTTGTTTGTATTAATCAATTGTAAAGCACCGCAACTACTACTACTAAAATTCAACATTGATAACAAATCTTCCTCTCGCGTGCGCACACCTCTACTTTGTATTTTGAAAAGCAAAATCAACATTTTTTCAAGGCGTCCAAGACGTCTAAAAAATCTTGCGGAGGTTCTCTAGAAAAATCTAAACTCTCGCCAGTTCTTGGATGGGTAAATCCTATCGTTCTCGCGTGCAGCATTGGTCTTACGCTTCGTTTACTGACCGCCTCTGCGTTTACTTTCTTGATCCCCGGGTTATTCAACAGCTGTTTTTTCACGCGTTCCTTGTTCCCGTCGTACGTTTCGTCTCCGAGAATACCGCAACCTAGAAATTTAGAGTGGACGCGTATTTGGTGCGTTCGTCCAGTATCTAACTTCCATTCTACGAGACTTGCGCTAGTCGCAGTATCCGATGAAGTAGGAAAGGTCTCTAGCGTTCTATAGTTTGATCTCGCAAAACGTCCAGTTCCGAGACTCGAAGCGATGCTCATGCGAAGCCTATTTCTTGGATCACGACCGATTGGCTCTTGTACAACGCCCACAGATGGATTTGGATGGCCTAAAACTAACGCAACATAAAGTCTTCTGACTGATCTCGCGGCAAACTGATCGCAGAGATGTTGATGAGCCGAGCTGTTTTTAGCGCAAACGAGAAGTCCAGACGTCCCTTTATCCAGTCGATGAACAATTCCAGGACGAACAGTCATATCCTCTTCTTCTGGTCCTAAGTACGGCATAATCTCATCATCATCATTATTGTCGTCGTCCTCGTCGTCGTCGTCATCATCATCATCATCGTTAACATCGTTATCTTCTTCTCCGTTCTCTTCGGCAAAATCTAAACTCTTTGGAATCTTCCTTCCTTCTTGGACGACCAACGCAGGACATCCGCAGTGATATAACAACGCGTTCACGAGTGTCCCGTTCGAATGCCCAGGGGCTGGATGTACCACCATCCCCGCAGGTTTATCTATAACAATAACATCCTCGTCTTCGTATATCACGTTCAACTTTATATCCTCCGGTTCTGCCGTTAAAGATTTCGCTTGTTCTATCGTCAATCGAATAACGTCTCCTCTTTGCACTTTGTATGTCTTTTTCAGCGTCTTGGTCCCGTTGACGAAGACGTTCCCGTTGGCGATGGATCTCGCCACCGCGCCTCGGGTTATCTTCTCCGAGCGTAAATGGTCCGCGATGAACGCGTCCAATCGCGACGGTTTAATTTTGAAATCGCCAGAGATGCTGCTGCTACTACTGCTGCTGCTGCTGGCGGCGATAATTTCTCGAACATTTTCTTCCTCCGAATGGTGTCGCGCGAGTTCGTTAGACGACGACGAGCAACGAGTGCGCGTCGTCGCACTCCTCTCCGTAACGGTACCACCACCACCACCACCACCACCACCACATCTTCGCCGAGACGACGAACGCGTCAAAAAAGACGACGCGCTGGTGTGGTGCGCGCAGTAATAATAGAAACGGCACCGTTTCGCCGCGAGCAACATGTTTGTGTGTATGTGATGATGGTTGCGGTCGTAAACGTCCGGCTTTTTTAACAGGAGTTTTTCATAAGGAATAAACGAATCCAATTCCCTTCTTCTTCCTCATACGTAGAGGAGCAGCACGCAACGCCAAACAACAACAACAACACGAAGAGAGAGAGAGAGAGAGACTCCACGAAATGGGCGCGTGCTGCTCGAAACCACCGGTTCAGGACGCTCCAGAGGTCATCGCGGCGCGGAGGGAACAGATGTTGAGAGCGGCAGAAGCGAGGCAGAAACAGAGCGAAAGCCGAGGCGTCAAATCGCAAAAGATGAAGACGAAATTAAAAGCAGCGCAACAGTCGTCGTCAACGAAACGCGGAGATGTGGGACACGAAGGGGAGAAAAGAAGAGCAGAGGGTGTGGTGGCCGATTGGAATTCGTAGAGAAGAGAGAGAGTGTGTGTGACGTAGACGATGTGCATTAGTATTCGATGTGACAGTACTAGTAGTTTATAACAACAACGACGACGACGACGACGACATGTATTCGTGTTCAATCCGACCCTCCAGTTTTCACGGTCAACCCGACCTTCTCGAACTCTTTCTTCAAGCTCCCGTCTTGGTGCATGGTCATCAAAATGTCGCTTCCGCCCAAGAACTCGCCGCCGATAAAGACTTGAGGAATAGTCGGCCAGTTGGAGAAGGATTTGATTCCATTTCGTAAAGCGTCCGATGCTAACACGTTCCTCGACGCGTATGGGACCCCGTAGTGGTCTAAAATGCGGCATGCAACGTTCGAGAAGCCACACTGCGGCGCGTTTGGGCTTCCTTTCATGTAAATCACCACCGTTTCCTTCTTCACGTCCGCAGCGATTTCGTCGTGGACGTTCGTCGCGTCCACGTGGGACTTGGCGGCAAAGTCGTCGTGCGATGACGATGCGCCTTCCGAACCGAAAGGTTGTCGTCGTCGTCCAGACAAAGAAAAGACGGAGGAGGAGGAGGAGGAGAACGCGGAGGAAGACGAACGCGTCGTCGTCGTCGTCGTCGTCGACAGGTCGCGTCGCGCGAGCGCGCGTCCGCTCGTCGAGGCGAGACGTAGAACGATGCTCTTTTTAGACATGGAGGTACTATGTGGCGCTTCTCTTCTTCTTCTTCTTCTTCTTCTTCTTCTGGCTTTGTCTGGAGTAGCGAGAGTTTTTTTTTAATTGAGTTGCAACAAATTTAGTACTTTATTTGGATGTTCTTTGACGCCTTGTGTCTCATGTCGTCGACTCGTCCTCTAATAAGAACATTTTGTCGTGCGTCTTTTGCACCGTGGTTTCTCTTTCGACGAACTCGACTCTGTACCTCGCGGTTGCTTCTCGCACTTTTTCTCTCGCGCGCCTCAGCCAGCGCTCGTCTTCTTCCTCCACGTGCGATGGAGTCTCTTCTTCTTCTTTTTCTTCTTCTTCTTCTTCTTCTTCGTCTTCGTCTTCCAAAAACGCGGTCGTCGTTGCGCGCGCGCCCTCGGCGTCCTCGGCGTCCTCCTTTCGTCTCTTCTCTCGCGACTCGAGCGTTCTTTTATCGTCTCTCTTCAACCACGCCGCGAGTTCCACGTCTCGCATTTTCTCCGCTCGCGTCGTCGCCTCGGCGCGCATCTCCCCGAGGCTGGTTTTCAGTTTCATTTCCGCCACTTTGACTTCCATCTCTCGCGCTTCCCTCTCTCGTTCTCTCGCCACCGTCGCGAGCTGCTCGACGATCGTCCGAAGCCGGTCGTTTGCCACTCTTTGCGTCGCGAGTTTCTCTTCCGCGCGCGCCACGGATGTCGCCAACGATTCCCCGGCGGCGACGAGCTCGCGGAGGAGCGTCGACTCTTCTTCTTCTTCTTCTTCTTCTTCTTCTTCTTCTTCTCTTTCGTCCTTGTTCATCGTCTTCGTCTTCTTCTTCTTTCAAAATCGCGCGTGTATTTTTTTCTTCGCGTGTGCGTGTGTGTGCGTAGTAGAAAAAACGTGCCAAAAAAACACACTCTCGCGTTTTCTTCTTCTTCTTCTTCGTAAAAAAAATGACAAAAAAAAATTCTCTTTTCAACGTTCAACACTTTTCCTCCAAAAAACAAATA
>Ga0163180_10001160_pt1 | contig 15070 bp, 11 predicted proteins | sample AtlANTMetagenome_2_FD_109647 | JGI IMG/M metagenome (GOLD analysis project Ga0163180, IMG submission 109647) | Marine eukaryotic phytoplankton communities from the Atlantic Ocean - Atlantic ANT 4 Metagenome | ecosystem: Environmental > Aquatic > Marine > Oceanic | place: North Atlantic Ocean...
AGATAAAATTTCTGCATTCCCATGAGCAATAGATCATCAATTTTGCGCGAGGGTGTTTTAAAATATCGATAGCTTCAGTTGGTAGTTGTTCTGTTGCGTCAATGTTAGAAAATAAATTAAACATATCATAACCGGAGTACCAACAAACGAGTATTAAATCATTATCAGTTAAATCATTTGGGATATCATTTAATGATTGTACGTTATCAAATGATTGTACGTTATCAAGATTTGATAACATGTTAAGTTCTTGGCCTAAATTATTGGAGTGAAAATCATTTGCTTGTTTTGGTACCAGAGTAAAATTTTTTAGAAAAATTCTGTTATAATTGGTGGGTTTTAGAGTAGATAAAGAGTGTTTATGTAATTTTTTGATAATATTTTGTGTAACATTATCAAGTAGATTAAAATAATTGCTTACATTCGTTTGAGTAGGTATATTCATATTAGTATGATCAACATGTCTTGTTTTTCCAGTTAGATTATAACCATGAGTAAAAGATATCATGTTAAAAATACAAGGAATTGATACGAATTTTTTTTGTCTACCTTGAACAAAACCTTTGCCTTCGCCGAATTGAGTAGTAGGAAATTTTTGTGCTTGCCAAAAAGATTTTTTGTACATCATGGTTGCTTCTGGGAGACTAAGACATGATTCAGGTTTTTCTGAGTCAATAATACAAGAAGTGTTATTGGTGATGTTATAAACAGCTAAACTATTAGAGAAGACGCAACCGCATTTGGGATATTGTTTAAGAATTCTAACTTTGGCGAGAATGCTGTCGGGAAAGTAGTAATCATCGTCATCTTGGTGTACGATGATATCGTGAGAGCATTTGGAGACGCCAAAGTTACGTTTATCACCAACTAGCATTTGGTGATCAAGTTTAATGTAGTGAATGTTGGGGTATTTTGGAATAATATCATCGAGATTGTGTTTATTGCCTGGGGAGTCGTCAATAATGATCCATTCGAGTTTTTCTGGTGGGTATTGATAGTTTTTGAAGTTATTATACATGAGTTGAAAAAAGTGTTTGCGATTATAGGTGATAGTTAAGATAGAGACGGATGGTAGGTCTTCATATTTAATATTTGGGAGAGTTAGAAATAATTGATTATTTTGATTATAAGTGGCAGCTTGGATGAAATTAAATCGAGTCATATATTAAATAATTTTAAATCTTTAATAAAAATTAAAAATATAATTTTTATTAAAAATTAATACAAAATATAAATTTTGTATTAAAAATGCTAAAAATAGTTGTATAATATATATAATAAATTAATTAAATTGATTATGGTATTTATTGTATTATTTTTAATGATTAAAGAAGATTTGATGAAAATATAACGGAAATAAAATAAATACCTGATAAAATATAATAATAAATATAGCAATATTTTAATAAATTTAAAAAAAAAATATTGCTTACATAAAAATGTCTATGAACAACACAAATGATTGTAACGCTAATCTTACCAGTGGCTTTATTGACTTAGCCACCTATGACGAACTTGAAAAATATATGTATGGCGGCCCCGATGCTACTGCCTACTTCGTTCGTGAAACCCGTAAATCAACTTGGTTTACTCAATGCCCTGTAACGTTATCTAAATGCAACGGTTCACCCGATTTCGGTGCTGAATGGTCTTGCACAATCTCACGTGCCGGTGATTATCTACTTGGCACATGGCTCCATGTTGTAACTCCTCATGTTAAATTAGCTGATTCTGGCAATTCTCAAAAAGTACTTGCCTGGACTCCTAATTTCATGCATGCTCTCGTTAAAGAATGCTGCATTACGTTTAACGATTTAGTAGCTGCTCGTTTCGACTCTGCTCATCTTGATTTCTGGGCTGCCTTCACGGTACCTGCCTCTAAACAAGCTGGCTATGCTCGCATGATTGGTTCTGCCTTACCTTCTGGTGGTAATGAATTAGTACCTCAAGCTTGCAATTTACCTTTACCTTTCTTCTACACTCGTGATTCAGGTGTTGCTCTTCCCACAGCTGCTTTACCTTACAACGAAATGAGAATTTCATTCCAATTCAGAGAATTAGAAGAATTACTTGTAGTACTTGAAGAGTGCTCAGCAAATGATGCTAAGAACATGATGACATGTGCTTCAGGTACAGTTGGTGTTGCCAAAAAGAGCACTGCAAGTTCTGTAACATTTGCCAATGGTACACCCAAACTTTCTTCTAATGCTGTACAAGTATGGGCTAACTATGCTATTGTATCTAATGAAGAACGTAAACGTATGGCTTGTGCTCCTCGTGATATCTTGATCGAACAAGTACAAACGATGCCTACTTTAACATTCACGCAAAAATACAATGGTACTACGACAACAAATTCACAAACAGTATCTGCTGATATCAGATTCTCACATGCTGTCAAAGTTTTATTCTTTGCTGCCAGAAATCAATCAAACAGAGCTGTACACTCTAACTACACGACTGGTATCCCAGTACTTACGGGTGTTGATAACAATGTATGTGCACTTGTCCCTGCTGGTGGAACTTTATCATCTGGATCTAATACAACCGATTGTGAACTTGAAGCTCGTTGCTGCTTAAAACTTGCTTGCTGCAATGGCAAAGACCCACTTGCTAGAGCCAATCTTGTATATGAAAACACGCAACGTCTTGGTTTCATGACAATGGATTACTACAACCAAGTCCAACCTTACTACCATGCTCCCAGCATGCCTCATGATCATCCTGAAGCTGCTACATGGTGCCAAGAAAGTATTCATATGTACAGTTACTCACTTGATTTCATGTGCTTAGATCCTCTTGGTTCAACTAACTACGGTAAATTAACCAATGTACAATTGAATGCTGAAACACAAACTGATCTTGCTATGTGCGGTGTAAGCAGCTCAGGTGTTGGCAATCCTGCTCTTGGTCATGCTGCGATGGTTGCAACGCTTCATCATTCTGGTAATAATTCTTCAAGTGCTGATGTTGCGAGTGCTGATGTATCATACCAACTTATGCTTACGGCTATCAACAACAACATTGTCAGAATTTCTGGTGGTGCTCTTGGTTTCCCCGTACTATAAATTTCTTAAAAAGAGATTTTTTTATTTATATTTCACAGAATATAAATAAAGTATTATAATAAAAATAATAAACAGTATATCAAATATTATTAAATGGTAAAAAATAAAAAAGTTTAAAAATATATTGTGTTTTTGTAAAGTATGTCACAAAATAATACAAATGATTGTAATACAAATCTTACTTCAGGATTTATTGATCTTGCAACATATGATGAATTAGAAAAATATATATATGGTGGTCCAGATGCTACTTCTTATTTTGTTCGTGAAACTCGTAAAGCAAGTTGGTTTACCCAATGTCCTGTTACTTTATCTTTATCAAATGGTGTACCAAATTTTGGTGCGCAATGGTCTTGTACTATATCTCGTGCTGGTGATTATTTGTTAGGTACATGGTTAAATATAACAACACCATTAGTTGAGCTTGATTTTAGTCAATTAAATGGTGCGTCATCGAATAAATGTATAGCATGGACACCAAATTTTATGCATGCATTAGTGAAAGAGTGTTGTATAACATTTAATGATTTGGTAGCAGCTAAATTTGATTCTTCGCATTTAGATTTTTGGGCTGCATTCACTATTCCTGCATCTAAACAAGCAGGTTATGCAGAAATGATTGGTGCATCTTTACCAACTGCAGGAAAAAAACTAATGCCACAAACATGTAATTTACCATTACCATTTTTTTATACACGTGATTCGGGTGTAGCTTTACCAACAGCTGCTTTACCGTATAATGAAATGCGAATAAATTTTACATTTAGAGATTATAAAGATTTAATTGTAGTATTTGAAGAAACAAATGGAGCAACATGTGCACAAATGCAATATTGTTCAGAAGTTGATGCAAGTCTTGGAACTATATCTTCTGAAGAACCAGTTTATAAAAAAATACCTCAATTAACATCCGGAAGTGTACAAGTATGGGCTAATTATGCGATGGTATCAAATGAAGAACGAAAGAGAATGGCATGTGCACCACGTGATATCTTGATAGAACAAGTGCAAAGTATGTCTGGTGCAAATATATTACAAAAATATTATAAAAATCAACCATTAACTCAAATGCAAACACAGTCTTTAGATTTGAGATTTTCTCATGCGATTAAGGTATTATTTTTTGGAATGAAAAATATTACAAATTCAACAATACATTCAAATTATACGACGGGTATTCCAATAGTGAAAGGTGTTATGAATGATGTTTGTGTGGTTGCAGATACAACATGGAGTAGAGAAATTGAAGAAGTTCAAGCATCAAGAATTGCATCAGCAAGTAAAGGTGATAGAGAAAATGAAGCAACAACAAATTTAGCACCACAAGATCATTTTGGAACTATATTACAAAAAGCAAGTGAATTAAATATGGGTAGAAATAATACAACCGGTTTATATATGAAATTAGATCCTAATGCATTATTACCTCGATGTTGTATTATGATGAAATGTTGTAATGCAAAAAATCCAATTAAACGAGCATCATTAATATATGAAAATACACCAAGAATTGGATTTATGACAACTGATTATTACACACATGTACAACCATATTATCATGCACCATCTATACCTAATCAACATAATCATACGCTATGGTGTCACAAAGGTATGCATATGTATTCATACGCGTTAGATTTCAATTTAATCGATCCAAATGGTTCTACAAATTATGGTAAATTAACGAATATTCATGTAGATTTAGAAACCGAAACAGACTTGTCTTTATGTGGTCAAGATGTTGATGGATCTGCAGGACACGCTAAATTAGTTAATAATTTAGCATATACAAATAATTATATTAACATGGAAGAACAAGATATTGGTACTGCACTTGTTTCAGCAAGATGGGAATTACCACCACAATCAAGATCATTAAAAGAAACAACATCTGTCACACTTAATTATGAACCTGTTATTACAGCAGTGAATAATAATTTAATTAGAATATCCGGAGGTTCATTAGGATTTCCCGTATTATAAGGATAATACATATTATTTATTTAAAAACTAATGATTATAAAAATGAATTTATATTAAAATTATTAAATTATGTTTTAAATATGCGAGATATTGAAGATTTATACTCTGATAAAAAACCAGAAATAAAACATAATTTTAACTATAATGATCGTATGAATCAATTCATGTTACATTTTTTACGTGAATGTAATAGTATTAATGACTTGAATGATTATGATAAATTAATTAGTGGTTTAAGACGACTTTATCGTACAAATTTGTCTAAAGATGAAATTAAAAAATGGTTACATGATAATAACAAAAATATTTCAGAACATATTATGAGATTTTTAGTTAAAAAAGCCACCAGATCACAATCCGGTGTATTAGTTGTCACTATTACCTTATCACCTCACAAATTTTCTTGTACTGAAAAATGTTCATATTGTCCTCAAGAAACTGATCTTGAAGGCAATCATACACAGCCAAAATCATATACTTCAGCCGAACCAGCTATGTTAAGAGCTTTAAGATATGATTTTGATATAAGAGAACAATTTTGGGACAGAATTAAGTGTTATCTTGGTACCGGTAACATATCTGAATCACATAATCAAAACCATCAGATTGCTAAAAAGATGGAAGTTATTCTTTCTGGTGGAACATGGGAATCATATCCAATTGATGAACGTAACAGATTTATCAAAGAATGTTATTGGGCTGCAAACACTTTCCGTGATCCTGATCGTAAATGTCTATCTTTATCAGAAGAACAACTTATTAATGAAACAGCTGAATTTCGAATTATTGGATTAACATTAGAAACTCGTCCTGATTATATTAACCGTACTGCAATTAAAAATTATACTAAATATGGTGTTACAAGAATTCAAATTGGTGTCCAACACACTAATGATAAGATTCTTGAAAAACTAAATCGTAATTGTACTTTAGATGATACAATTAAGGCAATCAAACTATTAAAACAGACCGGTTTTAAGGTTGTAATACATCTGATGCCAGATTTACCTGGTTCAACTCCAGAACTTGATATACAGATGTTTAAGAGAGTGTTAGTTGACCCAAATTTACAAATCGATGATATTAAGATTTATCCAACAGCGGTGACAAAACCACATAATGATAAATTAATATTGAAGTCAGATATATCAGATTGGTATAATGCAGGTACATATGTACCATATGCAGAACAAGATATAGAGTTATTAATCATACCATTGATGTATTATTTGGAGAATATTCATCCATGGAATCGAGTTCAAAGATTAATTCGAGATTTTCCAGTAACAAATATAGAGGTAGGGTATTGTAAAGTTACAAATTTAAGACAGGTGATACAAGATAGAATTAAAGCAAAAGGATCAGTAACACGAGATATGAGAACGATGGAAATAAGAGAATCAGAATATACACAATGTATTCCGAGATTGGTGGTAAGATGTTATGATGCGTCAGATGGATTGGAGTATCATATATCAATGGAAATTTATCAAGAAACTACAGAAGATAAAATTAGATATATGTTGTTTTGTGTGATACAAGGAATATGTTGGTATTTTGGATATATGATATATTTTGGAGGTAATTCTGGATATGTGGCATTGGTTGGATTTTTAAGATTGAGAATAGATCCAAATATGGGGGCTGGTATAATTTCTGAAATTAAAAATTGTGCGATGATAAGAGAATTACATGTGTATGGGAAACAAGAAAATGTAGGAAATCAACATAATATGGGATATTCATCCACACAACAACATCGGGGATATGGAAAAAAAATGATGGAATGTGCAGAAAGGATTGCTTATGATAGTGGATATAAACATATTGCAGTAATTGCTGGTGTGGGTGTTAAAGAATATTATAAAAATAAATGTGGATATGAAAAATCAGGTACATATATGAAAAAACAATTATTTGATACAACAATGCATTTGGTAATGATTCGAATCAGTATATTATTATTTTTGATTGTAAATTTATGTAAATTTATGTAAATTTTTTAAGATTTTTTTAAAAAGATGGTTTAAAAGTTTAAAAAAATCTTGCTTAAATAAAATGTCGAATAATAATAATCGAAATATAACAAATTCAAGTTTTACATCAGCATTTATAGATTTAGCAACTTATGATGAACTTGAAAAATCAATGTATGGTGGTTCGGATTCTTTAGTATATTTTGTTCGTGAAACTCGTAAATCAACATGGTTTACTCAATGTCCAGTTATGTTATCTAAATGTAATGGTATAGCACAATTTGATGCAAAATGGTCTGTATCAATTTCACGTGCTGGTGATTATTTATTAGGTACATGGTTAAGTGTAAAAACTCCACTTGTTGAACTTGATGAATCAGGTGCGATACCTACATACACAATCAGACCAGCAACTGCTCATGCAGCAGCATATCAACAACCTCCACTTACTTTGTCTGAAATTGGTGCAATTGCAGGTGTAACAGCAGATGAAATAGGAAAATGGAATAATTTATCAAAAAATCCAAATGGAGATTGGATGACTGCAGTTGGTCAAACTTTATTATTAGGTGATCCTAATATTACGATCCCTTATTGTATAGCCTGGACTCCAAATTTTATGCATGCTTTACTTGAAGAGTGTTCTATTACATTTAATGATTTAGTTGCTGCTAAATTTGAATCAAGTCACTTAGATTTTTGGGCTGCATTTACTGTTCCTGTATCTAAACAAGCAGGTTATGCGGAAATGATTGGTGCATCTTTACCAACTGCTGGAAAAAAATTAATGCCACAAACATGTAATTTACCTTTACCTTTTTTCTATAGTCGTGATTCAGGTGTGGGTTTACCAACAGCTGCATTGCCATATTCAGATATGAGAATAAATTTTAAATTTAGAGCTGTTAAAGATTTAATTCTTGTTTTTGAAGATAATGTTACTAATAGTTGTTCACAATTAATCAACGGATCTGCTGTTAAATCTTCAATCGGAAAAATATATAATGGTAATATTAATTTTAAAGATGAACCAATTTTTGATAAAAATGCCGTTCAGGTATGGGCGAATTATGCAATTGTTTCAAACGAAGAACGCAAAAGAATGGCTTGTGCTCCTCGTAATATTTTAATTGAACAATTTCAATCAGAACCACCACATACTATTACACAAAAATATGATAAAAATAACCATACTACACATATTATTAAAAAAGATATCAGATTTTCATATGCGGTTAAAGTACTCTTTTTCGCTTTAAAAAATATTTCAAATACATCTATACATTGTAATTATTCCACTGGTATTCCTGTACTTAATGGTGTTAATGAAGATGTATGTACAACATCTGATCATAGTTTTTGGGAAAAAGGTTGGGAAACAACTGAAGAAACAACAGTTAGAAATGCTCTAGGTGCTCCCGGTGTATTATTTAGAAAATTATCTCATATAAAGAGTATAAAAATTGAACGAAGAAGTTTAAAAAATGGTGATACAATGCGTTATGATGCTGATCCAAATATTAATGATTCAAAAAAAATAAAAATACATTCAATACAACCTAATCCTCATACCCTTAATATTTATATTCAAAATGCTATTGATGCTTGGGGTGGTAGTGTTAATAATGCTAATTGGGGTTTGATTAATTATAATGTTGATATGATAGAAAAACTATCTTGTATTATGAGAGAACCTAAAAATGCAACTATATATGGTGATTGGATGTTGTCACCAAATGACCGTATAACCGGCTATGCTGATACTGCATGGGAAGCTTTAAATGGTTATCGTGAAGATCTTGATACACCAACATTTGTTGCCACACCTCAAACTGGTGTTTTTAATACAAATATTCCTGACGGAAAATTTGTTTTAATTCAAACGCTTGAACCACTTGTTTTAACAGTTATATATTATCTATTTCCTGGTCCACCACAGAACCCAGTATGGCCTAAACTCAATGCAGCTGCTTTTGTAGATCCAACAGGTGCAACTGTTTTAACTCAAGGTGATTTAGCAAATGCAACTATAAATCTTGATACATGGTTACCTGGAGCAGCAGGTATAGTATTAAATGCTAACGGTGAACCTACTCAAGACATTACAATTTATCAATCATTTGAATTAGGTGGTATTCAGTATAAAAGAATTGATGCAAGTTTTGATCTTGTAATTAAAAAAGGATTACTCGTTGAATGGCAAGCACCTGCTGGTCATGCAGTCCCAAATGATAATAATTGGGCTGGTGCTATTAAATATGCAGGTGGTGATTCTAACTGGTGGGGAGCTGATCAATATGTATATCATTGGACACCTAATATACAAATTAATGATGTTGTAGAACTTGATGTTGAATATATCACTGAAGTTTTAATAAAAGTTACTATGACGGGGAATCCAGCTGCATGTGGTGGATCTGGTTGTGATGTTTATAATTTTCAAATTACTTCACCTGCTTCTATGGCAACACCAGTTGGTGTTTCTGCTCTGATTGATGAATTTTTACAGAATGTTACTTATAAATTTGATTTATCAGATCCAACATGCGCTGGACATAATTTAATTGTAACTGTTGGTACTGATTACCAATCAAATCTTGTAGCAGGTTTTACACCAACAAATATAGCTGCTGGTAATGCTGGGTCATTATCTACTCTTATCCCAAATCAACAAACTAACTCACCATGTTATATCAATTCAGCAGCTGCTTTTGATAGAGGTTATGTCGTAAATGTTGATAATGCTGGTATAAAGGTCATTGAAAATATAACAAAACAAAACGTTAAAATTGTTGGTGATTATATTAATGATCAAGATTTTGTATTTACTATTGATTCAGGTTATGTAACAGCTGAAGGTTGGGCTGATAGTTGGTATGATGCTTGGATCGGTTCAACTTCTGCCACATATAGTACAAATGATCAGATTCCAGAAGGTAAATACGTACGCGTAAAACATTTATTTACAGATGGCATCCTAATATTCAAAAATTCTGCAGAACATGAAATAAATAAAATTCCACATCCTACAAAAGGTACTTTAATAGAAAAATTACATAACTTATTCGAAGATAAATGTACTACATGGCATTCTAATAAAGCAGCAAATACTACTAATAATTGGCTCACAGGTATTAGTAATGGTAATTCATGGGGTTATTATTTATCACATAACAGACTTGCATGGAATACCTTGATTCCAAAATTTTGCCTAAAACCAAAATTATGTAATGCGAAAAACCCATCATCACGTATTAGTATTATATATGAAAATGTACCCAGAATAGGTTTCATGACAACTGACTATTATTCACAATTACAACCATATTATCATGCAGAAAAAATTCCACATAATACGAATTTATTTTGTGATACAGGATTACATATATATAGTTATTCTCTTGATTATAAAATGTTAGATCCTCTAGGTTCAACAAATTTCAGTGCATTAACAAACGTTAGTATTCAATTTGAACTCGAAAATAATTTATCAATGTGTAATTATAAAAAATCTAATAACCCCAATGATCAATTAAGAAATGTAAATAATGCAAACCAAGTACTCCTATACACTAAAGATTATATTGGACATGATAAAATGATCGATACACTATACCAAACAGGTAACAACACAGGTAAACATTATGCAGGTGATTGGGTAGAACTTTCGTATGATACAATGGTAATGGCTATTAATAATAATATACTTAAAATATCCGGAGGAAATGCGGGATTCCCGTTAGTATAAAGAATTACTATTATATGTGGAATTTTTTATGTATCTTATAAATTTTGAGTAATTTTTATATATTTATAAAAATTACATAATCTTATAATAAATGACTGTAGTTAATTTTTCTGATTTTTTTGATGTTTTGAAAAACTTATTAGCCAGTTCTAAAATCTTAAATTATAAACCAAATATGAATGAAGCTATAGTATTTGATCTTGATGGTACAATTGTTTTTGACGGCACTTGGGATACTCCTATCTTACCTATAACCAATTTTATTAAACACTGTAATGATCTTAATATTAGTGTAATTATTATTACTGCAAGACCAGGCTTTGAAAGTAATATTAATAATACTAGAAATTCTTTACAAAAACTTGCAATTAATTGTGATAGATTTTTTTTTAAAAATCCTGATTTTAAGGACATTAAAGAATTTAAAATTAATGCACGAAATTATGTTACTGATATTTTAAAACATAATATTTTAATGTCTATTGGTGATAACTCTTGGGATATGGGCAAATATGGCGGTCTTGGTATTCTTATGAATGCAAACATTGATTCAAATCAATTTATTGATTATAAAATTTTTTCTTAGGACACTTGTGCTCCCGATCCAGCAATAGAATTTTCATAAACTGTGAAATTCTCTGTTTTCGAATGTTCTTCCCAAGTAGGTGTTATAAAAAAACTACCCAATGTATTAGTTAATATAGTACTATCAGCAACATTACTATCATCTGTCTTATTAAACTTAACTGTTACACTATCGGTACCACCATTTTCTATATTTATCGATACAGCATTTTTAAGTCTATTTGATATAACTATATTTAGTACTGAACTTACAGATACATTATTTAACAATAAATTATGGTGTAATATTGAACTATTCAACATATATGTTTTTTCATTTAATGAACCACTCGGATTTGTATAATCTGAATTTGCATAATCTAATCTCTTGGTTGTATTTTTTTGCAAACATTTATTATAATTTGAATTTGATTTATTTGGCTCACATTTCGTTGATGTCGCTAATGTTAATGGCATTATTTATTATAATAAATTTATTTTATTTTAAAAACTATCTTTATTATAATAAAAATTAAATAAGAATGAATTTTCAATCATCTAAAAATCAAATTATCTTAGGATCTGCTTCTGCTGTTACTCTACTTTCATTATATACCGCTTATCGTTACAAATCAAACATTTACAATTATTTATTATCTTGGACAACATCTAAGAAATAAATACTTCTTTTTTACAAAAAAATGATTATTTAATAATTAGATATCTAATTATTAAAATTACACACATCATGAATATCACATCCATCACACCCACCACACACACCCTATTCACCCAAGAACATAATACTACTATCATGACCACTCTACATGACCTCGAACACATTTCCACAACTCTTAATAACCAAGATTTTATTAACATCAAAAATTTCATATCCACACATACATCCAACAATAATTTTAAATTAATCAATCAACCTCACGACAAACTATTCATTATCCCTGATAAACTCATCATCGAATTAAAAATTTATGAAAACCTATATCTTGCTTTTATCCATTTTACATACTCCAACGACACAAATTTTATCTCATTCTCCCTTAACTGTCTCAATCAAATTATCTCTCATGAACTCAAAAATACACACAATGAACGTTTAATTAAATTATTCGATAAAAAAATAGTTCTTTACTCAACATTTAATTCATCATTTTCACATTATTATAAAGCTGGACCTTTATCACCAACAGACAAAACCATTTATAATTTCTCATTACCTTCCCAACCTGATACAAATGGTACACCAATGGTATGGTATGAATACACCATTAGACTTAATCAATTCATTTATAATAATCTTTCTAAAGATATACAAAAACAAAAACATCAAGAAAAAAAAACTATGCAAGAATTGTCTGGTCTAGCTCATTCACATCAAAAATCTAAAATTAAACCTATGTCTTTCACAAAAAGACAAAAAACATCTATGGAACAATAAATTACTTAATTGATAATCTCACATTATCTACCATTATCATATTTGTTGTCATCTCATCAAATACCTTCCACTTTTGTTTTTCTTCCATATTCTTTTCATATATTACACATTTCGCTATCATCACCATACCCCTCGTATTTATTTGTCTGTCATATTTATATATATACACCATCTTATTTTCAAACTTCTCAAAATTACGATAAAATAATAAATAATTTATATTACTACTTTTTACTTCCTTATTCCATATATAACCATATGTACTATATTTCCATGCATAATATTCTCCATCTATCTCTCTATATGATGGAGAATTTATTATAACTTTATGTACATCCAAACGATCATTTGGATCTATATCTATAGTCGTTATTGAATCATGTTTTTCAATTTTCTTCTCTAACAAATCAAATATCATTATTAATATAATTCAATATATTAATAATTCAATATATTAATAATTCAATTCTGATTATTTAATACAAATTATTTAATACAAATTATTCATCACACCTATCGTATATTTATACTTTTGATTCGACCCATTCTTTACCACATTACGAAACATATTCATTAATATTCCCCATCTTTTGTAATTTTTCGTTCTCTTGTATTCAGGATTCCTAGTCCTACTAACTCGACGTATATACATTTTATCCAGTCTATCTATAAATCCACCCCAATCTAATGTTTTATCATAATCTACATCATAATTTGAACCAGCAAGTTCTCTATGCTTAACTCTTAATTCACCAATCATATCATAAAAAACTTGATCAGATCGTGCAATTTTATCAAGCCTTTTTCTTTCATTCCATTGTCTTTCTGTTTTATTCATTTTATTCTTTTTATATTTTTTTAAACTTATTTATCAAACATTTTTGTTGGTGTCACACGCATATATAGATGATTCTCATATATTGACTTGTCATCATGTTCCATCATATGTTTTTTTTCAATTATCATATTTTTTATAAAATCTTCCTCATATTTAACCGAATATCTCTCAAATGTACTCAACTCAATATTTCTCAAATAATCATGTTTTATTCTAAATAATGTTTGTATATCTGTTTGTTTTTTTTCTAATTCCTCCTTACTATCATAATCATTCTGTTGACTAGATAATTTTAAATATATATTCAACCTTATGTATTCATCTATCATGTATTCATCCATCATGTATTCATCCATTATTAAATATATTTTATAATATTTTGTCATCCATATTATAAAATTTTTTCATTTTTTCATTTTATCCAAATAATACCCTATACCTTCTGTATCACGCTTAAAAACATAACCCTCCTTTGACCCTACAAATTTCTCTGATGGAATAAAATTATAATTTATCATATCCTTAAAATCTTTATTATGATTTAATTTATTTAATGTATTCTCAAAATTATCTCCTTGCTCTTTTTGTCGGATGTTTTTCATTGGCACCTGCATCACAGAGGGATTCAAATAATTACTCTGTCCCATTAATTTCTGTTCATGCGCATAATTTTTTTGTTTACCCTGATGTGATTCATCATTACCATGCTCTATTTTTGAATCACCTTTTATTATACTACCACTTTGTACTTCAGACCCATTTTCTGTAATTCTTTCTAATATTTTATCAACTAATACTTCTAATTGTTTAAAATCACCTTGAAATGCCTTTTTAGGTTGCATATCTCCATCTGTATATACAAAAAATGTAGGAACTGCATTTACTTTAGTTGCATGAACACTTGTTTCATTATCAACATCATCTGTAAAATATGTAAATAAACCACAATTATGACATTTTTCTGCTAAATCTTCATATGGTTTTTTTAACATTTTACATGGTTGACACCATTCTGCTTCAGCTTTTACAATAACAAATCTATTACTCTTTAATGCAAATTTTAAATGATTTTCGTCTTTTAATTGAATAACTTTATTTGAAGTATTCTCAATTTTTTCTTCTGATTTATCATTTTGATTCGCTTTTTGATATGGATCATTATTCATTGATCCCCAACTCTTATACATGTATTGACGTGACATAATTTTAATAATATTTTGTTAATTTTAAATTATAAAAATGATAATTATTAAATTTTTTTTATTATTTTCAAATAATGCCACCATCTACTAAAAAACTAACTCGCAAAAATAATAATTCTTCTACCATTAAAAAATCAGCAAAAGCATCTGATACTGTTCCGGCAAGCAAAAAATCAGCAAAAGCAAAAGCATCTGATACTGTTCCGGCAAGCAAAAAATCAGCAAAAGCAAAAGC
>Ga0163180_10001161_pt1 | contig 15065 bp, 9 predicted proteins | sample AtlANTMetagenome_2_FD_109647 | JGI IMG/M metagenome (GOLD analysis project Ga0163180, IMG submission 109647) | Marine eukaryotic phytoplankton communities from the Atlantic Ocean - Atlantic ANT 4 Metagenome | ecosystem: Environmental > Aquatic > Marine > Oceanic | place: North Atlantic Ocean...
AGCGTCCAGCAAGCAGCGCAAGAAGCCCCCGCGCCTGGTGTCGCGGCAGAACTTCATCGAGATCTGCGGCGGTCTGACGGCCGTCGATGAGCAGGTCTTCAAGGACCTCTTCCAGTCCCTGGGGCTCTCGATCGACTGGAGCCTCGAGTACGCGACGATCGACGAGCGCTGTCGCGCGCTCGCTCAGCGGTCGTTTCGTGACCTGTTCGACAAGGGGCACCTCTACACGACCCATGCCCCGACGATGTGGGACGTCGACTTCCAGACGGCGGTCGCCCAGGCCGAGGTCGCGGACAAGGAAGAGCCCGGCGCTTATCATCACGTGGAGTTTGGTGTCGAGGGCAGCGAAGAGAGCTTCGTCATCGCGACCACCCGCCCCGAGCTGTTGCCGGCGTGTGTCGGGGTCTGTGCACACCCCGACGACGAGCGTTACCAGGGCTTGTTTGGCCGACAGGCGGTGACCCCACTGTTCTTCGCGCCCGTGCCGATCTTCGCGAGCGAGCTGGCGGACCCGGAGAAGGGCACCGGCGTCTTGATGGTCTGCACGTTTGGTGACGCGACGGACGTGCTGTGGTGGAGAGAGCAGGGCCTGGCGCTCCGACAGATCGTCGAGCGCAACGGCCGGCTCGCGTCCGTGGAGTTCGGCAGCGAGTCCTTCCCGAGCCAGCGGCCCGCGTTGGCGAACGAGCACTACGCGCAGGTGGCCGGGAAGAACATGAAGCAGGCACGCGCGGGCATCGTCGAGCTGTTGCGCCAGCCGGGGGGCAGCGCGACCGGGAGCGGGCCTCCCCTCCAGGGTGAGCCCGAGGAGATGATGCACAGCGTTCGCTACTACGAGAAGGGCGACCGCCCGCTCGAGTACGTGCCGACCCGGCAGTGGTTCTGCCGTCTCCTCGACAAGAAGGAGGCGCTGCTCCAGAAGGGCGACGAGGTGCAGTGGCACCCCGCGCACATGAAGACCCGGTATCGAGACTGGACGGAGGGGCTGTCGATCGATTGGTGCCTGTCGCGGCAGCGCTACTTCGGCGTGCCGATCCCGGTCTGGTATCCGCTCGACGCGGACGGAGAGCGCGACTTCGACCACCCGATCTGCGCGCCGCTCGAGGCGATGCCGATGGACCCGATGCTGCACACGCCGCCAGGTTATGACGAGGCGCAGCGGGATCAGCCGGGCGGCTTCTCCGGTGAAGCGGACATCTTCGATACGTGGTTCACGAGCTCGCTGACCCCGCAGATCGGTTCGCACTGGGGGGAAGACGCGGAGCGCCACGCGAAGCTGTTCCCCGCCGACGTACGCCCGCAGGCTCACGAGATCATCCGAACCTGGGCCTTCTACACGATCGCCAAGGCGCTGCTGCACGAAGACGAGATCCCATGGCACCACGTGCTGATCTCGGGCTGGATCCTCGACCCCGAGCGCAAGAAGATGTCGAAGAGCAAGGGCAACGTGGTGATCCCCACCGAGCCCATCGAGCGCTTTGGCGCCGACAGCGTGCGTTACTGGGCCGCGAGCGCGCGGTTGGGCGTCGATACGGCGATCGATGAGCAGGTCTACAAGGTCGGGAAGCGTCTCTCGACGAAGCTGTACAACGCCGGGAAGTTCGTGCTCTCGCAGGAGGCGGAGGCGTACCCGATCACGGCGGAGCTCGATCGCGCGTTCGTCGCGAAGCTGCGCAGCCTGGTGGCGCGGGTCTCGGGGAGCTTCGACGCCTTCAACTACGCCCAGGCGCTGCAGGACACCGAGTCGTTCTTCTGGACTCACTTTACGGACACCTACCTGGAGCTCGTCAAACCGCGCGCGCGCTGGTACGTCGACGGTGAGCAGGAGGGAGCGCGCGCCGCGCAGAGCGGGTCTGCGGTGGCTGCGCTGCGGCTGGGCTTCGACGTGTTGCTGCGTATGTTTGCGCCGGTGATGCCGTATGTGACTGAGGAGGTCTGGTCGTGGGTGCTCGCGGAGGAGACGGGGCACGCGAGCGTCCACCAGGCGCCCTGGCCCGATGACGCGCTCTTCGCGGAGGTGGCCGCGCCAGAGAGCGAGCAGAGCTTCGATCTCGCGGTCGACGCGCTCGCCGCGATCAACAAGGCGAAGGCGGACGCGGAGGTCTCGATGGGCCGTGAGGTCGCGCACCTGGTACTCGCCGCGAGCGCGAAGACGCTCGCGTCCTTTGCGCCGGTCGCGTCCGACGTCCTGAGCGCTGCGCGTGTTCACGAGAGCGACTCGGTCGCTGACGACTCGCTCGAAGATGGCGTGTTCGAGGCGCGTGACGCGCGCTTCGTCGAGCGCCCGGAGAAATGAGGCCGCGCGAGGCTCGGTGAGCGCCGCGCCCGCGCACAGGCTGGCCTAACGCGAGCCTTCCCGAGCGCGTAGGCGTCGGATCAGCCCCTCCTGCGCCACTGAAGCGAACAGCACACCCTCACGCGTGTACATCGCGCCGAACGCGAGGCCGCGCGCGGCGTGGCCTGCGGGACTCTCTGACACATAGAGCACCCAATCATCGAAGTTCGGCTCGCGGTGGAGCCACAGCGCGTGGTCCAGGCTCGTCACGCCGACGGTCCCACGTCGGTAGCCCATCTTCGCGATCGCCGTTGAGGCGAGCGTGCGGTCGCTCGCGTAGACCGTCGCGGCGGCGTGCACCCACGCGTCGCGTGGGAGGTCGCCTCGGGCGCGGAGCCATACGAAACGTTGCTCGCTGCCGTCGTAGTCTTCGGGGACGCGCGCCTCGAAGGCTTGCACGTGCGGGGGGAGCTCTCCGCGGAAGAAGTCGGCTCGGAGGTCTTCCCAGAGCGGGAGCGACTCCGGGGGCGGGACGTCCGGCATCTGGACCTGGTGTTCCCCACCCTCTTCGGGTCGCGTGAAGCTGGCCTCCAGGCTGAAGATCGCCTCGCCGCCTTGCTCGGCGACCACTCGCCGCGTCGTGTAGGTGCGACCGTCGCGGATGCGGTGCACCTGGAAGTGGATCGGCTCTCCGTAGGCGCCCCCGCGGAGGAAATAGGCGTGGAGAGAGTGGAGGCGGCCCTCGGGCACGGTCCGCTGTGCCGCCATAGTGGACTGCGCCGCGACCATCCCGCCAAACAGGCGCCCTCGACCCTCACCCGGGTCGCCGATGAAACGGTCGCCCTCTTCGAGCTCCAACTCCAGGCCTCGTAGGAGGGCGTTGATCGGCGGCTGCTGCAAGCGAGGCACTCCGGGCGCTGGATACGCGCGCACGTTCTCTAGCGAAGGGCCCGCGTTTCGTCGATCGCCTCGGCACCGGGAAATTTCATTGAAAAAATAAAAATCAATAAACTATATTTATCGAGAGAATTGATTTCCGGGAATCGTCTCTTCTGCGGCTCACTCGGGGGGATTTCATGGCGGCGCTACGTGAACGCAAGAAGGCTCGCCAACGGGCCGCGATCCTCGCGGCGGCGGTCGACCTGTCCGAGTCCGCCGGTTTTCACGCGCTTCGCGTCCGCGACCTGATCGAGGCGCTCGAGATCAGTGAGGCGACGTTCTTCAACTACTACCCCAGCAAGGACCGCCTGCTCGACGCTTGGCTAGAGGACCAGTTTGCGAACGCGTTCGCAGCTCTAGGCGCGGATGAGCGGCCTCTCAGGAGCGTACTGCGCGGGTGCGCCCGGGCGCTCCAGGCTTCCGCGCTGCGGCCGACCGGCTTGCCGGCCGCGGCCTGGGAGCGCGGTCGGGTCGCGAGCGCCGCGCTGGCCGCGCTCGACCGCTGTGACCTCGTCCCCGCGATCGCCGCCGGACAGGCCCGGGGCGAACTCCGGGCAGACCTCCCCGCGCAGGAAATCGCCGCCGCGCTGGTCACGGCGGTCGCTACCGGGGTCCTCCCCGCGCTCGGGACCGAGCGCACCCCCGAGGACGCGTCGCGGGGGGTTCGCGCCCTCGACCTGGTCCTCGACGGTGCCCGCAAGCGCCATGAACGGGTGCGGATGCGCGAATCGGGAGCCCGTTTGGTCCTGCCGCCTGGCGCGTAATCGTCGCAGCGGCGCGGCTACCGCAGGTCGGGTCCCGAGAGGGTGTGCTCGCCGGTGAGGTCCTCGACCCCGACCTCGACCGTCCCGGTCTTCTCGCCTGCGGAGAGCTGCCAGCCATCGCGCAGCGCGTCACCACTCGCCTGCGCGAGTCGCAGTCGATACCGGCCATCGTCGTCCGTGGTCACCTCGTTCTGGAGGCGGATCGCCACGTCGCCTGCGCGCACGAGCATGCGCGCCTCGACGGTCACACCGGGGGCCGCGCGGCCCGTCACCTCCGCGCCGCTCACGCGCTCGAAGATGCGGTACGAGCGTGTGCGCTGGGTGCGAGGGCGAAGTGGTGTGACGTAACGCAGCCGGTGGGACCCCAGGTTCGCGAGCGGGCCCTGGTTCAGCCGTCGGTACATCTTCCGCGCGCCCCGGAGCTCCGCGGGCGTCTCGTTCAAGCTCTCGATCACGACGAAGCGTGCGCCCACGCGGTCGAGCTGCTGCACGGCCGTCTGCTCATCGCCGTGCATGTAGCGGCGGTGGAGCGCGAAGTTGGCTGGACCGAGGTCATCGCCGAAGTTGCCCACGACCATCGGCAGGCCGGTCGCGTAGAGGAGTCGGTGCCCCAGGTGCCACGGCGCCATGACGGCGTGGCTGGGCGGCGCGGCTCGGCTCGCGAGGTCGCCGCCGCCCCGCGCTCGCAGCCAGCTGGCGGCCTCGAGCAGGTTGCGGCGGCTCTGTTGGTAGGCATCGAGCGGCATGGGCTCGCCGCCGAGGCGCGCGAGGCTGCGGCGCAGCGGACCGTCGTGTGCCCGCAGCGTTGGGGTGAGCGCGAGCCCTGTCGCGAGGACCACCGCGGCGCGAAACGCCACCCGGCCGCGTTGCCTCCCGGCGAGCACCCAGCAACGGTAGACCGCCCAACCCGAGACGAGCGCGACGCCGAGCGCCGCGCTGTTGCCGAACCGCCGCTGTTGCAGCGCCGCGAGCAGCAGTCCGACGCTCCAAAGCGCCACGAGCCCCCGCGCGTCCCGGTCGGGCTCCCTCCGCCCCTGCCACAGGAGGGCGGCTGCCATGACCGGGAGCAGCAGCGCAAATCCCGAGAGGTTTCGCTGGAGCAGCCAGGTGGACGTCCCGACGCGCGTGTCCAGCATCCCGCGCGATTCGATCACGCGGCTCTGGAAGGTCTCCTGCTTGCCCAGCCAGCGCCATGCGTCCACGACGGACTCGAGGAGTCCGGGCAGCAGCGCGGCGCTCACCCCGACGGCGCCAACCGCGATGAGCACGACCCCCGTCGCGCGGCGCCCCGCTCGCAGCTCCGGCCGCGCGCGGCAGAACGCGGCGGACAGGGCGGCGTGCGCCGCGAGCAGCGCGAAGAGCCAGGGTTGAAAGCGCGAGAGGACGTTCGCGCTGTACTCGCCCCACTGCGGCCACGTCTGCCCAAGGCAGAAGGGGGCGACCAGCGCGAACGCGAGCAGGTGTCCCCAGGCGCGTTGTGCGAAGCGTTCGGCACCCTCGTCGGAGTCTGCGCGTCGCAGCGCCTGGAGCACCACGCCGGCTTCCACGAGCGCGAGGTGGAGCAGCATCCCAGGCCACAACAAGACCGCCCCGGCCTGGCTCGCGGAGAGCGCCAGGCTGGCGTTTCGTCGAGGTGCGCCGGGCGCCATCCAGCGAAGGGCCGCCCAGAGCATGACCGCTGCGAACCACGCGGTGGCAGCGTGATGGTCGAGGAAGCCAATCTGGGAGTACCAGGCGTGCGCGGCCAAGACCGCGAGCATCGCCCCTGTGATGCGCGCCGCGGCCTCGCCGAACACGCGCTGCGCCGCGAAGTAGAGGGTGACGACACAGGCGGCCCCCATCAGAGCGGGGATCAGCGCCGCCGCACGCTCGGCGGCGGCGAGACCGCCGATCGCGTCAAAGGGCATGACGAAGAGCGTCGCCAACCCGTCGAACAGCGGAGGCCAGATGGGACGGGCTCCGGTGGGAAAGTTCAGGTAGGGGTCGAAGTCGAGCCAGTCTGGGAACTGGCGGAGCCCGAAGCGGACCCTTCGCATGTGGTAGTAGGCGTCGTTCCCCATGAAGAGGGTGCGGGCGCCCTCGTAGACGGTGGTCCAGGGGAGCAGCCGCACCAGGAGGGCTACGGTGAAGAGCCCGATGGGCGCGAGCCATCGCCCCGAGCGCGTCACGCTCGGCCCTCAGGCGGCCGCCGGGCTGGCTGGATCCGACCGGTCCAGTGCATGGCGGTTGAGCTTACCCCGGCCACGGCAGGGCTCCGCCAGAGTTTTTGGATCAAAAAAACACGAAAAAGATCATGTTTTGTGACTGTTTTCACCTTTCCGGGTTTCGTTCAGTCGAAAAGTGTCCCTGGCACTAGAAGTGGGAAACTTTTCCACTTATAGTTTGTGAATGGGAAAATTTCCCACAATCACTGAAGGACACCACAGAGAGGAACCCGAGATGACACTCTTCCACTCACTCCACAACCGTGACCGTCGACCGCAGGCGCAGCTCCCGCTGGGGGCGTTCCTGATCGCCCTGGGGCTGCTCTTGGCCGCTGCGCCAGTCAGCGCAAAGCGCGGAAACGTCGCCGATCGACCGGACGGGCTCGACGCCGTCGAAATCGACCGGCCCCTCGAGGAGCTCCCCGATGACCTGCAGCCCGTCCCCGAGGACTCCGGCCGCGCGGACACCGTGTTGCTCTTCACCAACCCCTCGCGGCGCCCCGTGACCGTGCGTTGCGTCGGGTTCGACCGCGCGGGCGACCCCATCGGGCGCATCCGCACGGCCGTCGGACCGCACGGCCTGAAGCACGTCTTGGCCTCCGACCTCTCCAACGGCGAGGACTACCTCGGACAGGTGCACTGTTCTGCGAGCGGCCGGGTGATCCCGTCGGCCGTGCTGGTCGGGCCCGACGTCGAGAACCTCAACGTCGTCGGCGGCGCCGGCTCGCGCCGTCTGATCTTTCCGACCGTCGTCACGTACTAAGCCGCCCCGCAGCGCGAGCGACCTGCGCGACGACATCGGGGGCTCCCCATCGGGGGCCCCCGGTCACGTGCCTCGCGTTCGTCGCTGGGTGGCTACTCCGGGTAGTAACGGCTGATGGTGTCGATGACGCACGCCGGCCGCTCGCCGCCCTCGACCTCTACCGTCACGCGGATGGTCGCCTGGATCGCGCCATCCTTGGTGTCCTCGCAGGCGATGAGCTCACCGACCCCACGGATCCGGGAACCCACCGGCACCGGCGCCGGGAACCGCAAACGGTCCGCCCCGTAATTGACGCCCATCGTGAACCCCCGGACATCGGCGATCTGCGGCAGGAAGAGGTTCACGAGTGACTGGGTCAGGTAGCCGTGGGCGATCGTGGTGCCGTACGGCCCGTCCTTCGCCTTCTCCGGGTCCACGTGGATCCACTGGTGATCGCCCGTGGCCTCCGCGAACGTATTGATTCGGTCTTGCGTGATCTCGAGCCAGTCGCTCTCGCCGAGGCGATCGCCGACGTGGTCGCGCAGCTTCAGGGGTGTTTCGAAGATCATGGCGTGTGTTCCTCCTGCGGGGCGCGCGAGGGTATCACGCCCGGCCCTCTCCCCCGACCCCCGAGCGCACGGTGGTATCGTTCCCGGATGCGCTCGCCCGCCGCTCGCCTCGTCTGCGTCGCCGCCGCCCTCGCGTGGTGGGGGCTCGCCCTGGCCTGCAGCGAGGTGGCCCCGAAACAGCGCCTCGTTCTGATCACGGTGGACACACTCCGCGCTGACAGCCTGAACGAACGCCACATGCCGAAGACGTTCGCCTTCGCGGAGCGGGGGCTCCGCTTCGACCGATGCTACGCCGCGAGCTCGGCGACGCAGCCCACACACGCGAGCATCTTCACTGGGCGGCACCCCTGGGAGCACGGCGTCGGTCGCAACGGCATCCCGCTCGGACCCGACCACGACACGGTCGCGGAGAAGCTGCGCGCCGCGGGCTTCGCGACTGGCGCGGTCGTCGCCTCCTTCGCGCTCGAGCGGCGTTTCGGGCTCGACCAGGGCTTCGACCAGTACGATCAGCGCTTCGAGCACATGCTGGTGCAGGGCCAGTGGCAGGGGGAGGAGGTCGAGGGCCGTCGCTTCTACGGGCTCGGCCCGACCGTCCTCGAGAAGGCCGCCGCGACCCTCGCGTCGCTCGCTGGGCCTAAGCAGTTCCTCTGGCTCCATCTGTTCGATCCGCATGAGCCGTACGGCGACGCGGCGGGGGGGGACATCGCGTATCCCTCGCGCATCCGGGCCCTCGCGAGCTCGGGCGCGCTGGAGCCAGGACATCTCCGTTACGCGCGCCGGCTCTACAACGCGGACGTCAAGGCGCTCGACACGGTGCTCGGTGCCTTCCTGGAGCGCCTCGAGCACGACGCCCCGCGTGTCGAGACCCATGTCGTCTTCACCTCCGACCACGGGGAGAGCTTTGGCGAAGACGGGAGCTTTACCCACGGCTACCGCGTCTCGCCCGAGCAGATCCATGTCCCCTGCGTTGTGATGTCTCCCTCGGTCGCGCCGGGTGTCCGTGACGACCCGGCGGGATCTCGTGACCTCGCGCCGACGCTCCTCTCGCTCGTGGGGCTCGACGCGAGCGGGGTCCCCGGCCGGGACCTCACCCGACCCCCGCCGGACGAGCTGCCTGGCGTGTTCGGGATGAGCGGTGAGTACGGCGAGACCCCCGAGGTGCGGACGGATGGGCGGGAGGTCGCCGCGACGGCGCCACGTTATTACGCGGTGGTGGGTGACCACCTCTGGGCCGGGGACGCCAAGGCCCTGCGTGAAGACGACCGCGCCGAACGTCCTCTCGCGGGTCCCCGGGCTGTACCGCTGCGTGAGCAGTTCGCCGACTTCGAGCAGCAGCGGCAACGGAACGAAGCGCCGCTCCTGCAGGACGCCACGACCGAGGAGGCGCTCAAAGCCCTCGGTTATTTCGAGTAGTGAGGGCTCCTTGGGGGCGTACCCAGAGGGCGTAATGGTCATCCTCGAACGTGCCGTCGAACCCCAGCTGGCGGAGCCGGGTCGCGATGGCGGGGTCGCTCCGGGCCGCTCCCGAGAGGACCACGGCGCGGAGGTCGTAGTCCTGTACAGCCCGACCTAACGAGTATGCCGCGCGCGGGTGCGAGGGGCTCGCCGAGACGGTGTGGGCGAGCCGCTTCCGTCGGTCGATCTCGCGCTCGTCGTAGCGCGCGCGGAGCACCCCCAGGTACTCGGGTCGCACGACGAGCGGGGTTGGCGCGCGTTCGAACAGCACGCTCCAAGGGGCGACGTCCAGGGGGAGCAGCACCGTGCCTTCCTCACCCACGTCTGCGATCAGGCGTCCGAGCAGGGGCTGCACGCGGTCCGGCACGCGCCAGCCAGGAGCTCGCCAGCCGCTTCCCCTCCCGGGCGTGATCACGGGGTCGCTCGCGAGCCCGAGCATCAGGAGCAGCGCGGCGCTGGTCCCCGCGGCGGCTCCCCAGGGGCGACTCGGCGCCACCGTGCTGGTGGCGACGACGGCCACCAGCGCGGGCAACGGCATCACCCAGAACACGCGCCAGTAGGTCCCCGGTCCGGTCAGCCAGTGTGCGATCCAGTTGGCGTCGAAGGGGTTCCAGAACACGAGCAGGAAGCCGAGCGTGAAGACGGCGAGGAAGCGGCGAGTCGTGGGTTGGCAGGCGAGGGCGGCCCCGGCGAGGAGGGCGATGAGGAGCCCGACGGCGAGCGGCCCCGTGCCGAGCACCGGGGAGAGCACGCTCGCGGCGAGCTCGGGGTCGGAGAGGGTCAGGAGCTCGCCGCGCTCCGCGGCCGCCGTGAATTGCTGCCGTGTCGCGCCGACCGCGCTTGCGCCCAGCGCGAGGGGATAGACGGCCGTCAACGCGCCGAGCCCTAGCGTGCGGGCTGCACCCGGCATGGGCGGGAGCGCTGCGAGGAGCGCGAGCCCGGCCACCGCCGGACCGAGCCAAGCCGCCGACGCGCTGCAGCCAAGCGCCGCGACCTGGGCCGCGGCGAGTCGCAGGCCGCGCGTGAGGGTGGGGCGCCGAGCGAACTCGATCGCGTAGGCGGCGATCGCGGGCAGGAGCACCGCGACGAGCAGGCCTTTGCCCTGGTGCAGTCGAACGAACCCGAACTGACCGAAGCTGTGGATGGCGCCCCCTGCCAGCAGCAGGAAGCCGAGCACGACAGCGAGGCCCCACGGCCAGCGCCCGGGGAGGAGCAAGCGCAGCAGCCGCGCTTGCGCGAGCGGGACGAGCGCCCCCGCGAGCGCGGGGGTCACGATATGCGCGAGGTCCAGCACCGGCGCGCCGGTCCAACGGGAGACAGCGGCCCAGAGCATCTCGAGGGAATGGAGCCGGTAGACGGGCAGGATGAGCGGCAGCCCAGGGATTCCGTGCAGGGTGTCCTCGGCGAGCAGCGGCGCGTTGGGCGCGGCGGCGGCCGCGAGGGCCGCCTGGATGTAGAACGCGTCGTCCGCGTCGGGGCGGTGGGCGGTGGACGCGATCACGGCCCCGAGCGCTGCCGTCGCCCACAACAGCCACGGGGCGTCGCGAGGTGTAGGGCCGGGCGGGGTCGCGTCACGCTCGCGCAAAGCGACGAACGCGAGCCCGGCGACCGCGGGCGCCCAGAGCCAGCGGGGGTCCCCGGTCTGAGCGAGCGCGGCGACGGCGAGCCCGGCGGCGAGCACGCCGCCGACCCGCCACGCACCCGGCAGCGGAGTGCCTCGGTCTCGCGGGTGAAGCGGTGGTGTCAGCGCGCTGGCGGGCTCCACGAACCAGCTGCTGCGGCGTGAGCGCACGCCGAGGGCTCCGATCACGACGAGCCCAGCGACCAGCGCGGCCGTGTCGAGCCCGAAACCGCAGAGCGCCGCGGTGTTCGCCCCGAGTGTCCAGATGGCGAAGCACGCGATCGCGGAATCGAGGGCACGCAGGGCGCCGGGTGAGCGGCTTCGCAGGGCTTCGTTCACCCCTCGGAGCATAGGGGTATGTGACCGCCTGCGGGGCACTTTGCCATGCCCCGCCCGCGGCAGGAGCCGCTACAGAGGCTTCCAGTTGGGCTCGCGTTTCTCGCGGAACGCGTGCATTGCCTCGGTCATGTTCCCCGTGAACGTGCCGAGCACCTGGGTGCGGTTCTCGAGCTCCATGGCATGGCGCAGGCTGGGGGCGTCGAGGTTCGACCACATCCCCTTCTTGGTCATCCACACCCCGTACTCGTTGTTGCTCGCGATGCTGCGCGCCGTTTCGAGGGCGGCCGCGACCTCTTGGCCTTCGGGTACGACGCGGTGGACCAGCCCGATCTGCTCGGCTTCTGCCGCGTCGAAGTGGCGCCCGGTGAGCATCAGCTCGGCCGCGCGCGCGGGTCCGACGAGCCGCGGCAAGAAGTAGCTCGTGCCAACGTCGCACGAGGAGAGGCCGACCTTGATGAACACGGATCCGAACTTTGCCGTATCCGCCGCGACGCGGAGGTCGCAGGCTAAGGCGATCGCGAGCCCCCCGCCGACAGCGGCGCCGTGGATCGCCCCGATGACGGGCTTCTCGCACTCGTGCACCGCGAGGACGGTCTCCGCGATGTACTCCTGGAACTTGTAGACCGCCCCGAGCTCGCTCATGCCTTCGGTGCCCGGGAGCCCGTTTCCGGTGACGAGGTCAGCCCCCGCGCAAAATCCCCGCCCCGCGCCGTTGAGGATCACCACGCGGGTTCCGCGGTCCTTGTGGATGCGCTGCATCGTTTCGCGGAGTTCGGTCAGCAGGTCGGGTGAGAGGGCGTTGCGGGCCTTGGGGCGATTCAGCGTGACCTGTTGAATGCCGGGTTCGATCTCTTCGCTCAGGACGTTCGCCATGCAGGGTTCCTCGTGTCTCAGGGGTTCGAGCTCCGGGTGACCCTCTCGGGCCCGCGGGGGGTCAATCTGCCACGTCGATGAAGGGTTGTGCTGCCCGGTAACGCGCGAGGCGGGAGGTCACGTCGGCGTACGCCTCCGCGGGGACGCCGCTGCGTCGGTAGAGCACGATCGCCTGCTGTGCGCTGCGGACGGCCGCCTTGAAGTCGCCGGCTGCCGCCTGGGCGGCAGCGACCGTGTCGAGCGTCTCCGCGTCGGGTGTGCCGCGGGCGAGCAGCGCGCGCGATTGCTCGAGGGCCGCGCGAGGGTCGCGCTGTGTCGGGTCGGGGCACGTCGCGAGCAGCCAGGTGAGGTTGTTGCGGGCCGCCGCCCGGCCGGGCGCGAGCGCAAGGCTGCGCTCGAGGTGGTGCCGCGCCGTGGCGTAGTCACGGGCTTCGAGGGAGAGCGTCCCCAACTGCTCGTGTGCTCCAGCGCGCTGGTCGTCTCGAACGAGGAGGGCAGCCAGCGCGGAGCGGGCCTCTCCCTGTCGTCCCGCGACGAGGAGCGCCCGCACGAGCCCCTCTCGGTCCGCGAGCGCGTCGGGTCGCGCCGCCACCCGCGCCTGCCAGGAGGCGACGGGATTGGCCACGAGGGTGAGCCGGTCGAGGTCTCGCACGCGGAAGAGCGCATGCGTCGAGAGCGAACCGACGCGCTCGAAGTTTCCCTCGTGGAGGCGGAGCGCGTCATGCAAGGGGGCTTGGTCTGCCACCGCGATCCAGCGTGGGCCGACCGCGCGGAGCAACGAGAGATCAGCGGGCCCGAGGGAGGAGCTCGCGAAGAGACCCGTGACCGCCGCATAGCGCCGTGGGTCGGAGCCCGCTCGCCAGTATCCTGTCTGGAGGTCGGGCGAGAGCGACAGCGCCAGGCTCTGCAGGACGGGGTCGAGGAGCACGACGCCCCCGTCGGTCTGCGCTTCGAGCGCTTCGATGATGGCGCCCGCTTGACCGGCTGAGATGGGAGCCAGTCCCAACGAGGAGAGCGTATCGGCGCCGCGCCGGAGGTCGGAGATCAGGCCCGTGGCGACGGCGACCGCGAGGGTGACCGCGCCGGCGACGAGCGGCGCGCTCCCGGGTCTCGCGCGCGCGGCTGCGCGTGTCAGGCCGCGGCCTGCGAGGCTGATCGACAGCGCGATCGGAAGGAGCCAGGTGAAACGCCAGAGCAGGTAGGGCGTGACGATCTGGCCTGCCAGCGGGGCCAGCCCCGGCGTATAGAGCATGAGCAGCGGCGCAGCGGTCGTCGCGAACGCATAGCGGGCGTCGGTGCGGCGACGCGCCGCGGGCAGGAGCCCCAGCCCGCACGCGATCCCGGTGAGGAGCAGCGGGTGAGCGATCAGGCTCGGGTGCGCGGTGTAGGCGTTGTTGGCCCTCGAGGTGATCTCCAGGCTGTCTCGTGTCAGGTGTTCGCGTCGCGCGAAGCCCGCGTCGTCGGCGAGCGTGGTCGGCGCCCCCTCGCTCGAGCGCTGGAGCGCAGGCCCCGCCGCGAGGGGCAGCAACAGCAACGCGAGCGCCGCTCCGCGCCGCGCGTCGACTGCACCCGCGACGACCCCCAGCGCGGTGAAGGGCAGGGTCACCATGGCGACGAAGGGGAGCCCCAAGGGGTGGGTCAGGCCGCAGGCGAGGGCCGTCATCAGCCAGGCCACCAGCCAGCGGCGCTCGCCGCGCCGGAGCCACTCTGCGGCGAACCCGGCGACGCTGGGTGCCAGCACGAGGGCCAGGAAGACCTTGTCCTGGGAGATGCGGAAGAACGAGATGGCGCCCGCCCAGCGCACGCCCGACGTCTCGCGGTCGAGCGCGTCGCCGAACGTCGCGTAGATCAGCAGCAGCTGCGCCACCACCAGGACCGCGCGCGTGAGCGGCCCGGTCCCGAGGCTCGTGGCGAGCCCGTAGAGCGCCGCGAGTGAGAGGGGCAGCAGGCCCAGGGGAAGCCAACTCCAGAAGACTTGCAGCGCGTTCGCTTCGATACGCACCGTCTGGCTGATGAGCGCCTGGAGAGCCAGGAATGGGCTCGATTGCAGCCGTGGGTTCCACTCTTCGGGGTCGAGGCTGTGGGGGACGTAGGTCACGCCCGGTCGCTCGGCGATCCAATCGATGTAGGAGAGGTAGTACCAGAGGTCGCCGGAGGGCATCGCGGGCTCGACCCAGACCCCAAACGTCGCGCTGAGCGCGACCGCGCCGATGGCGAGCGTGAGGTCGGCGACCCACTCCGCTCGGTCGCGACCTCGCAGTGACGGGAACCCCTCGAGACTGCCGCGCCGGGCCCCGCGCCAGACGAGCGCCAGCGGCAGTAACTCGAGCGTCACGAGGGCAGCCCCGGCGGCTTCGATCGGGACGCCGAGCGCGCGAGTCCCCGCGGCGGCCGCGAGGGCGCACGCGCTCCCGAGCGCCGCGCAGGTGGCGATGGCAGACCCCAGAGAGCGCCAGGCGGGGTGGAGACCCAGCGCCAGCGAGACGACCAGCCCGGGGACGAGCAGCAGCGCTCCGAGCGCCGCGAGGGTCGTGGCGGCGCTGCCTTGAAGCGGGGCCAACCCGACGAGCAGCGCCGCGCCCGCACCCCAAGCGGCGACCGCTGCGAGCAGCGGAGCGCGTCCGGGGTTCGAGGAGCGGGTTGTCATCGAGCGACGCCTCAGCGCACCGCTGGCGCCCCAGTACAATGCAGCAGCCCACTCGGCGGCGGAAGGGGCAAGGACCGCCGGCGCCTGTGGGTGGGGACAGGACGCCGCGGAGGGGTGGGCGCACCCCGACCGGCCACCAACGGGGCGAACCCGCCGAGGGAGCGAGACCTTTGCGCGAATCGATGGACGACGATGGGGCGGCCCCGACGCCGGACGAGATCGAGCAGATCCGATCGCTGCTCTGCGCCATGCAGGACGCCATCCAGGCGAGCGTGACCGATGCACGCCACCGCCGCTCCAGCCGAGAGCTCTCCGCTGTCGACGCGGTGACGCCGTCCGACACGCTCTATGAGATCGACCGCGTGGGTGAGGAGGCGCTCCTCGCCTGGTTCGAAGCGCACTGGCCCGAGGCGTGGCCGGTGGAGCTGATCCTGGAGGGAGAGACGGCGGCGCCGGGCGAGACGCCCCGCGTCCCCCGTGGCGCGCCCGACGAGGCGCTGCGTTTCACTTGTATCATCGACCCCATCGACGGGACGCGAAGCCTCATGCACGACAAGCGGTCGGCATGGGTCCTCTCGGCGGTCGCGCCGCGTCCTCGTCGCCGGCGCCCGCGCCTGCGAGACACCTTTGTAGCCGC
>Ga0163180_10001162_pt1 | contig 15057 bp, 13 predicted proteins | sample AtlANTMetagenome_2_FD_109647 | JGI IMG/M metagenome (GOLD analysis project Ga0163180, IMG submission 109647) | Marine eukaryotic phytoplankton communities from the Atlantic Ocean - Atlantic ANT 4 Metagenome | ecosystem: Environmental > Aquatic > Marine > Oceanic | place: North Atlantic Ocean...
GGTTCCTTTTTATTATGGAGTAATCAGTTACGAGCACGCACGAGTAAAAATTTTTGATACAAAAACACAAAAAAAGAGCATTATTTGGACGGAGTAGTAGTGCTTTGGACACAGTTCGTAGTGACAGTCAGTGACACAGGAGTATGTAGGTAGTCTCTTTTATTTGTTGGAACGAAACGCCAGAGTAAAAAAATAAATAAATAAAATTATACGACACAAAACAAATTGGAAATGTGGTCTTCCCTCGCGCGACGCGTGGCTTCGCGGACCGCGAAACCACGGATGACCACGCCTCCCGATGAAACGATGATATCGGTGAGAAGACTTCTCGCGGCTTCGTTCGAGAGAAGATGCACGAGCACGTCGTCGAGAACGACGACAACAACAACAACAACAACAACAACAACACCAAACAACTTCGACAAGTGTGCTCGTCATCATCAAGTCGCGAGGAGAAAACAACACCAACATAATAATAATAATAATAATAATAATAATCAGTATCACAATCATCTTCGCAGAATGATGGGTTCATCAACGAGCAATAGTAACATCAGATCGAATAACAATAGTCCAGTCGGCTGGAAGTCGTTGCTCTTGCTCATAGCGACTGGTTCGGGAGTTTTATTTTTCTTTGAAAACGAGAAAAAAAGACGGATGAAATCCATCGCAGAAAACCAAAAAGGCGTTGGAAAAGCGGCGGTTGGTGGACCGTTTGAACTTATCAACGCGGCGACGAACAAAAAGTTCACCGATAAAGATCTACTCGGGAACTTTTCTTTGATTTACTTTGGTTTCACGACGTGTCCAGATATATGTCCAGACGAGTTGGAAAAAATGGCCGAAGTGATTGACATCGTCGAGAAGGAAACGGAGAAACAAAATAGTAATCCGGATAATAATGCGTCGTCGTCGTCGTCCTTAAAAAGAACACCCCTAGTACCGGTATTTATCTCAATAGATCCGGAAAGAGATACGGCGAAAGTTGTCAAGGAATACGTGAAAGAGTTTCATCCGAAACTTATTGGTTTAACTGGATCGAAGGAGCAATGCGCAAAAGCGGCAAGAGCGTATCGCGTGTATTATCACAAGACGAACGAGTCGTCTAAGGATTATCTCGTCGATCACTCGATCATTATGTACTTGATCGATAAGAATGGTGACTTTGTAGCGTTTTACGGCAAGAATTACGAAGCTCGGCCGATGGCAATGAGCATTTTAGAACATATGTCTTCTCCTTCAAGTAAATAAAAAATAGTGGTATGTATGTACGTAGGTGTAGTTAAGAAATGCAAGTGATGAAATGTGGTAAGTGGAGTACGTAGTTAGCGGACGAGAAAGAAATGTGATTGCAGGTTTTGGTACCAACCATGGTAGGGTACCAACGATACTATAATATAGCAAGAGAAAATTTGTATCACTTGTATTAATTAATAACTGAATTTAGAGCGTAGCCATGACTTCGTTCGCCATTTTGATGGTATACGCAATGTCCTTGTCCGAGTGTTTCATACTGGTGAAACCAGCCTCGTATTGAGACGGAGCCAAGTACACGCCTCTCTCTAACATACCTCTGTGCCATCTACCGAACTTGTCCAAGTCCGACTTGGTCGCGTCTTGGAAGTTCTTCACCGGTCCTTCGCAGAAGAAGAAGCCAAACATGCCTCTGATGCTGCCCCCGCAGACGGCGTGGCCGTTGTCCTCCGCGGCTTTCAAGATACCTTCAATCAAAGTCTTCGTCTTTCTGTCCATCTCTTCGTAGGCGCCCGGTTTAGATAAAATCTTCAAAGTCTCGATACCCGCCACCATCGCCAACGGGTTACCAGACAAGGTACCCGCTTGGTACATCGGACCAGCCGGAGCGACGACTTCCATGATTTCTCTCTTACCGCCGTAGGCGCCAACGGGCATACCGCCACCGATAACCTTACCCATGGTGGTCAAATCTGGAGTGACACCCCAGTACGCTTGAGCGCATCCTTTGTCGATACGGAATCCAGTCATGACTTCGTCGAAGCACAACAACGCACCGTTGGCGTCGCACTCGGCTCTCAAGCCTTCGAGAAAGCTCTTGTCCGGGACGATGAAGCCAGAGTTACCGACGACTGGCTCAAGAATGACACCCGCGATTTCACCCTTGTTTTCCTTAAAGATCTTCTTGACGGACTCGATGTCGTTGTACGTCGCGCACAAAGTCGTGCCAGTGGCACCCTTCGGGACACCCGGGGAATCCGGTAAACCCAAAGTCATGACGCCGGAACCGGCTTGGACCAAGAATGGATCCGCGTGGCCGTGGTAGCACCCCTCAAACTTGATAATCTTCTCGCGACCGGTGTGCGCGCGCATGACTCTCAAAACGGACAAGCACGCCTCGGTACCAGAATTGCAGAATCTAACCATTTCCACGGACGGTACTCTTTCGATGACCATCTTTGCCAAGGTGTTTTCCAACTCGCACGGCGCGCCGAACGAGGTACCTTTTTTGAGTTGCTTGATCAACGCCGAGTTGACTTGATCATTGGCATGACCGCAAATAGCCGGACCCCAGGAGCCGACGTAGTCGACGTACTTGTTTCCATCGACATCGAACGCGTCTGTTTAGTAGTACATTGGTGAAGAGAAGAAAATGAATACTGTCAGAGGAGAGTCGTCGGATTTTTTTGTGCACGTTGTTTTTGTTGTTGTTGTTGTTCAAAACGCAAACACAAGCTGCTCGAACACACAAATATTACCAACAAAAAAAAGAAAAAAAATCTGAAATCTTTGTCTCTCTGTTTTTGCTTTGCGAAAGAGGTGTTTTAGATAAAATCCAATCGAAGAAAAGAAAAAGTTTGTACAACGCACATGCTCCTTTGACTTTGTCGAAGACGATCGGTTGACCGCCGACGGACTTGAATGCTCTAACGGGAGAGTTGACACCACCCGGCAACAAGTCTTGCGCTTCCTCGAAGATCTTCTCGGATTTGGTGGTTTTAAAAGCCGCTTTCGTGATGTGTGTCACGATTTTCTTTTGATGGCAACTCTTTCTCGTAGATCGGACGGAGGAAGAAGAGGAGGACACCTTTTGAGTGGCAAACTGGGTGGTAATGTTCGTGGAAACGGCAAACATATTCTCTGTTTAGTAGTAGTAGTAGTAGTAGTGTTTTGGTCGTAGTTATTTATGATAAAGTACGTCGTCGAATACGTGTTCTTCGAGCGCGCTCGCGTTTGGATGTATCTACTTTGTGACGAAGTTGCGTTGCTTTTTTTTTTTTGGATACCACAATGCAGAGTCGTCAGTCCAGTTAGAATCCTCCTTTTCCCTCGACATGATTTTGGCTTTTTTTTAGTTCGTATTCTAAACCCTAATGAAGAAAATGAGAGGGAGGGACTGCTCTTCCTCTTTGCACAAAAGTGATGTCAATGGCTGTGTGGCCTAGTGGATACGGCGTCAGACTTCGAATCTGAAGATCGAGGGTTCGATCCCCTCCTCAGTCATCATCTTTTTTTAAACTAGCCTTTGGTCGTGGATGCGCTCGTTGGTTGTGTGAGCTTTTTTTTTTGCGCACTTTCATAAAAATATCCTCCATCTATCTCGAAGGCGGCGTGATGATGAGGTGTGATGTTTCGACGAATTGTGCTTCAACCTCTTCTTCCTCGCTTTTTTTTTTCTGCTTTTTTCCTCCATCAAAGAAAGAAGAAAAATAAAATAGGAACACATCCCTTCATTCAAAACAACGGAAAACAAACGATGTCGGACAACGAAGGCGGTGCTGACGTCGACTTTAACGACGATTTATTCACCTGTGCAAACGTGCGTCTTTATATCTATATATTTATATATATATACCTACATAGTATATATTTCTCTTTTGTCTCTCTCTTTTCTTTCTCTCCAATTTTGTTATGTGTTTCCTTTTGATATTTTCCTCGTCCTCAAAAACACCTTTAAACAAAGGACACCACCACTAACAGCTTGTTATTCTTATTCCATCGACTAAAACAATGCAGTCAGATGTTGTCACCAAGTACAAAATTGCGGCCGATTGCGTGAACGGTATGTTTTGTTTTAAGTAACTCTCTTCCTCGTGTTTGTGTGTTGTGATTAAACAAAAAATGTTCACAGCCGCCCTAATCAATCAAAATTGAAATAGAAGACTCACCTTTTACCGTCTTCTCTCTTCTAAAAATAATGATAATACAAAACAGCTGCGCTCGCGGAAGTAATTAAGATGATTGTTCCGGGTAAGAAAATCGTGGAAATTTGTGTCGCCGGCGATAAGCACTTGGAAACCGAGTGTGCGAAGTATTACAACAAGAAAGTTGAAGGGGTTAAAGTGGAGAAAGGCGTCGCGATACCGACGTGCGTTTCCGTGAACGAACAAGTGTCGTACAACTGCCCAGATATGGAGAATAAAGACGTCCTAGAGGAAGGACAGGCTGTCAAAATTGATATGGGAGCGCACATCGACGGCTACATCGCGCACCAAGCGGTAACCATCGTGTGCCAAAAAGAAGGCAGCAACGATAAAATCACCGGGAAACAAGCGGACGTTATTAAAGCGTGCGTTGTCGCTCAAGAAGTGGCTGGGAGAGTTTTGAGACCGGGTAAGACGACAACGGATGTGTCGAACGCGATTACAAAAGTAGCAGAAGATTTTGGCGTCCATTGTGTCGAAGGTGTGCTTTCGCACAACATGAAGCGCTTCGCCATCGATGGCAACAAGGTTGTGTTGCTGAAGAAAACTCCAGAGATGAAAGCAGACGATCACGAGATTGCTCTGCACGACGTTTTTGGCCTCGATATTGTGATGACTACAGGCGAAGGTAAGCTCAGCCAAAAGGATGAAAAAGAGACGCAGGTATATAAGAGAGCGTTGGAGAAGTCGTACTCTCTTAAAATGAAAGCGTCTCGCGGTGTGTTCTCCGATATTTACAACAGATTTCCGTCTTTTCCTTTCGCAGCGAGAAATCTCGAAGGTTTGACCGCAAAAGCTGGTTTACCCGAATGCTTGAGACACGATTTGTTGGTTCCGTACCCGGTGTTGTACGAAAAGTCTGGCGAATGTGTAGCGCATGTCAAAACGACCATCTTAGTCATGGGCAAAGGGAACGACAGAATTACGAAAGCCGTTGAAATGATGCAACAAGACTTTTCCAGCGAAAAGTCACTCCAAGATGCAGAATTAGTCGACTTAATCGCTCAGCCACTCAAACCGCCGGCGAAGCCGCGAAAGAAGAAGTAAACAATACGCACAATGATGCAAAAGAGAAGTAATAATACGTATACGTAAGTAATCGGCTTGTTTATTGTTTCTGCTTTTCTGCTGTGTACACTTCGTCCCTCGCTAAAAAACTACTACATATAAAATTAATTTTTTTCCTCTTCTATATTTGTATTTATCCGACTGGCGCATCTGTAGTCATGCCATCGCCTCCCATCGATGGAGCTCTGATTGCAATGACAACCCTTCCCAAGACCGTCAAAGACGCGCCACTCTTTTCCATCTTTAATACTTCTGCACCGGATTGTATAGCGACGGTTTCCGATTCGCCCGCGCCGCTCAAAACGACGGAGGATTTCTTCGCGAGTAAATAATAATGGGCTGGCGAAGCCGAGGTGTTCCATCGATCAATAATAATCATAGCAGGTTCAGCTTTGTTATTCAAACCCTCGACGTTAGGCAACTCTTTCGCGGTGTCTCCAACGAATGTGGCGACCGGTTCCTTTGAGTTCGCCAACGCATCCCAGTTTGGCACCGCCATCCAGTCTGAAGTTCCTTGTGGTCTGAAAGTTTTGAAAATGTTGCTGGAATCGTTCGCTCCAACTTGTTCCAACACCTGTGCGAGCTTGATTGCCTTCGTCGTCAACTTACTGAGCGCACCCACGACTGCAATTGGTCTAAACTCGATTTCGTCGAAGTCCAATCGCACGGAGCTCACCGGTTGCACCGCCATCAGACGGTTTTCCGCATTCTCAGCTTTCGCCGCCGCGAGATTGCTCACTTCTCCCTCGACTTCCATTCGAAACATTTCAGTTGCAGATTCCAATCTTCCCCTCGAATTATCCGTCTCTGCGTATTGCAAACCGCGGTCACGCATCGTTTCCGCTTTGTCCACGCCTTCGTATCTTTGCAACTCTTGAATATCTCTCCAAATTTTAAATGCTAAGCACTCTCCGGGAGTTCTACCGAAATCTTTCGCGATAGCATCCATGCTTTCGCGAATTTCGTACGATTTCACTAACTCTCTCGCTTGATCTTCCGTGAACTCTTTCCTCGCGATGAACTCGGCAGCCGCATTTCTTTTCCTACTCGGTAAAATGTTAATCTGACTTAAGCACGGCGCGCCTGAATATTCGGATTCAAAATACGAGAGTAACTCGTCCGGAAACTCTTTAGATGATTTCAGTGATGCATACGTCGCCAACCACGTTTGCCACAACACTTGTTCTTTGTTTTCAATGCCAGTTTCGTCGAAAATTCGGTCCGGCACGTATCCCATTTTCTGCAACGCCGGAATATACTTTGCCAACTGAAACCAGTGTCCAGCGCGTTGACTAAGCATCATGACCATCTGATTCGCATCCAAATCTTCGGTAACTTTTTGATCATCGAATGTTGGTGGTGGTTTAAACTGCTGCTCGAATGAACCGGTCATTTCTTCCCCGGGAGCTAAATATGTTGGTCTCGGGCCGCCTCCGCCGGCGTTGCTCGTGCCAAACTTGACGCCCCCCATTGGTGTGTCTGGATTCAATGCACCGCTCTCCTCGTCGTATTCCTTACCAGCTGGTGGAGTTTGTGGTCTACCACCAAACTGTTGCTGCCCTGGTTGGCTTCCAGGCATCGATATGGTTTGGCCTTGTTTACCGCCGCCGCCTGCTGCGTAGCCGCCGGGTGACATACCCGGAATCACGTCCGTGGGAAAGTCTTCCATGCCAGGGATGATTAAACCACCTCCTGGTTTCTTCCCAGGACCAGAGGATGACGACGACGGTGGTGGTGATGGTCGACCCGGTGGCCCTCTCGGGCTTCCGTTCGGACCTCTCGGCGGTTGCGGCGGAAAAGCGTGCACTTTTATTTTCGTCGTGCGCTTTTTTGTATTATCCCATTTTTGCTGTGCTTGATTTTTCTTCCGCTGTTGAAGCAAGGATGTGAATGGCATCATCGCGCGACGAGATGCTGCCGCTGCAATAGAAGAAGAAGAAGACATGATGATAGATTCTTTCTATTCCTGATCGTTATGTATTAACGCCCACCACGTCCGAGCGCGCGCTTCTTTTTTATAACGAGAGAATTATGAAGAAATTTTTTTATCTGCTTTTCGTCGTCGTCAAACAAGCCACGAAGGCAAAGACTTTTCTCCTTTTGTTCTGTGTAAAAAAACTCTCCCTCCTCCTTTGTTTCTTTTCCTCGTGTGCTGCCGCATAGTTTTGACGCGAATACATTAGTCTTAAAACATGGCCGTCGGAAAGAATAAAAGACTCTCGAAAGGGAAGAAAGGATCGAAGAAGAAAGCGTAAGTGACCGTGAGCTCGTATACTTTCCGAGAGAGACGTCGCGACTCGCCCTTTTGGGGCGCTGGACGCATTCGTTCTTTTGCGATGTGGAGGAAGGAGGAACACGCCCTTGAGAACACATGTGAAACAAACGCGCCCTTTCGTTAAGGATGTGCGCATCCAAGAAGAAGCTGGTTGAGTTATGCGTGCACACGAAGTAATTTTATACGTGTTGCACGTGTTCCGAACCGAATGTCTTCATCGCGGGATGCGTATGAGCGCGTGCATTCACATTTTTTCAAGAGGGCTTGTTACGCACAAAAGACCGAGTCGCGCAACGAGAAAGGAAATTTGTCCTTTCGTAGCGCGTAGAGTTAAGACGAACGAACAGTTTCGAATACAAATCGATGAATTATATTCACCGTCTGTTGTTCGATGTCTTTCGACCGTTTGCACTCGTGTGTTACCTTCGCATCACTGCGATTTCTCTCTCCTCTCAAAATTTGCGCGCGCGCGTTCTTTTTAGCCCTTTTTCTCTCTTTTCCCTTCATTCACTAACCACAATGCATTTCTTCTCTCTTACTATTTGAATTTGAACAATAAACAGCGTCGATCCGTTCTCGAAGAAGGATTGGTACGACATCAAGGCCCCCTCCATGTTTACTGTTCGCAACGTTGGTAAGACCCCGCAAACAAGAACGCAAGGTACAAAGATTGCCTCGGATGGTTTAAAGGGGAGAATCTTTGAATGCTCGTTGGCGGATTTGAACCAAGACGAGGATCAAGCGTTCCGTAAGATGTTCTTGAAGTGTGAAGACGTCCAGGGTAAGAACGTGTTGACGAATTTTTACGGCATGGACTTCACCACAGATAAAATCCGCTCTTTAGTCAGAAAGTGGTTTTCTTTGATTGAGTGCTTCGTCGACGTGAAGACGACGGATGGGTACACGATGCGCGTTTTTTGCATCGGTTTCACCAAGCGTCGCGTGGACCAAACGAAGAGAACATGTTATGCTCAATCAGCGCAAATCCGCAAGATTCGCGCGAAGATGGTTGAAATTATCAAAAGAGAGTGCGAATCGTGCGATTTGAAGGAGTTGGTTTTGAAATTTATCCCGGAAGTTATCGGGAAGGAGATTGAGAAGTCGTGCTCGGGTATCTACCCGTTGCAAAACGTCTATTTGAGAAAGGTGAAAATGTTGAAGACGCCGAAGTTTGACGTGACGAAGTTGATGGAAGTTCACGGCGATTACTCTGGTGAAGAGGTTGGTCAGCAAATTCCGAGAGCTGAGGAAGCAAAGCCAGAAGCTGCTGCCGCGGAGGAATAAAACTAAAAAAGTAACTAATAAAATTGGTGGGTGTTCGAGAAGAGAGAGAGAGAGAGAAAGAGAGAGACGATGGAGAGATGAATTGAGGAGGTTGGAGAGAAAATAGACATTAAACAACTGGTGCTAAGTGTTTATGATGGCATAAATACGAGCTTAAAACAATAGAATTTTAATTGAAACAAAAGTACAAAAAACCGTACGACCAAATTGTATTCGCTTCCCTTCGATTTTTAAAAGAGTGTGTATGTGTGCGTGTGTTATGTTATATGTATCAAATCAAAATTTAAAACATGGCCTTGACGGTTTCGAATCGCGCCGCGCCGGCGATATCGCCAGACAAGCACAGCGTCGGATTCGATTTTAACATTTGCGCGGCTACTTCTGCCAAATCTTGCTTCGTCAACGTGTTCACTTCGGCGATGAATTCTTCCGGCGATTTTCGGTGGTTGTACGTCAAGATTTGTCGCCCAATGTCCTCGGCAACGACAGCTTTCGATTCCAGGTTCATCAAAATAGAAGAAATGGTCGCTTTCTTCGCTCTTTCGACTTCTTCATCCGTGATTTGGCTCGAGTTTGCAACCGCGGATAACTCCTCGGCCATAACGGCAATCATGTCGTTAACGTGTTGTCCATCCGTCATGGCAGAAATCCCAACGATGCCGGTATCGTTGTAAATCGAGTGAAACGCCGTGCAGTTTTGAGCCCAACCATATCTATTGAGTACACGCGTGTACAATCTAGAGTACATTCCTTTACCTGGACCACCCGCGGAGAAGGATCCGCCACCTCCAAGCAACATGGATAAAACCGTCACCGCGGTGGAACGCTTCGCGTCTCTCCATCCGCCTTGGAATTCAAAGCCTAAAATCAAACTCGTGAGAGGAGATTCATTCTTCACTCGGAAATCACCGCCCATATACATCGACGGAATTTCTTTGCTCGTTGTCGTAGCAGATCCTTTACTGACAGTTTCCAACATTGGACTTGCGATGGAAACTAACTCTTGGTGATCCGCGCCCGAAGCCGCCAAGACCATTCTCGGCGCGACGTAGTTTTCGGCGACAAATTCGCGCAAAGCGTCGCCATCAATAGCTTCTATAGATTCTTGCGAGGCTAAAAGTGGGTTTCCTAATCCTCCATCGTACGCCGTCGCGTGCACAGCTTCCATCAACATAGCTTGTGGATTCATTTTGAGGTCTTCGATTTCTTTCTTCAAGTCTTTCGCCATGTTCGCGACTTCGTGGTTGGCAAGCTTTGGGTTCAAAGCCGAATCGCACAGCAACTCCACCGCTTCTGGTAAGTGTGTTTTCAATGCATCCACGGTGTAAGACATTTGTTCTCTCGACGCTGCGGCCAATAAACTCGCGCTCATCACTTCTGCCTCTTTCGTTATTCGAAAGTTTGTTCTATTCATCGTCGCTTTGAAAGCCATTCTTTCGAGCATGTGCGAAGCGCCCGACATGTACCGCTGCTCGTACTTACTCCCGCTTTCCAAGTATAAACCAACCGCCATGGTTGCCCCGGGAGTGTTTTCCGAGGCGATCGTGGCCCCGTTTGAAAGCGTCGTGATCAACGTCTTTGGCCCTTCTTTCGGGTAGATCGGGCTTTCGGGAACGATAACATTCGGCATAGGTTCGTCCATCGGCGGTTGCTTCGTCGCCGATCCACCAAAGATTTGGGAGAAAACGGACTGTTTAGGAGTTGCAGCAGCAGATCGCTCTTTCAGAGCCGGCAAAGACTGCGCCAAAGAGGAGGAAGTTTTCAAACCTCTTCGTAAAACGTTTCGACTACTCATTTTTTGTTCTTCTTAGGGAGACGACACGATCCTTCTTCTTCTTTCTCTTTTGTTTTGTTGAGAGCGTGTGCGTTTGCGTGTTCCTGTGTTCAAATGCTCTGTCTCTCTGTGGTATAGCACTAATTCCACTCGCGAGTTCGGGACTTCGAGCGCGTTTGTGTGTGCAACAGCAAAATTTGTGTGCGCGTCACACCACCGGAACGAAGTGTGAAGAGAAAGAAAGAGAAAGGATGGTGTTTGATCCTTTTGGCCAAAAGAGTGAAAGGAGTGAAAAGCGGAAAACACAAGAGAAGGAGAAAAAGGAGGAAAAAAAACAAAAAAAAAAGCAAAAAAGCAAAAAGGGTGGTCCAAACTCCGTCCCCCTCGCTGGAAAAAGGACGCCTTTCGCCTTTCCAATTTTACTTCTTCATAGTAAATAATTATACGTGTGTGTGTCTTCTGTGTTTGAGAGAGAGAGAGAGAGAGAGGGAGAGTCAGATCAGAGCAACACTCGTCGTTGAAGATACACGCGCACGCTTACCGCAGCAACAAAGGATCGATCGATCTCGAAACACGCGCTACACCGCACACAGATATCTCTTAAATTCTTAATTAGAAAAGAAGAATTGTGTTGTTGATGATGATGCAAATTCGAAGTAGTTACAATAATAATCTTTTCCCCGCGCGAAGTGATATTGGAAGAAGCGCAAAGAAGACGAACGCGAAGGAAAATAATGGTAGGAAGAACAAGAGAGCAATGTCCTCTTCGTCGTCACGATCGTTATCGTCGAAGAAGAACGAGTTCGTGCCGTCGTTTCGAGAAGCTCTAACAGTGAATGTTAAAATAATTGATGTCGACATTCTCAAGCGGTTTACTCGAGAACGACGAGAACAAGAAAGGAATAATCAGACGAAGACGACGAAGACGAAGACGAAACGAAAGGATATTGAAAATAAAAAGACGACTACAAAGAACAAGGATACGAAAGCAGTCGTTTCCGTCCCTTCTTCACGCGGCCAATCATCACCAACGCCTTCCTCTATTACTGCCGCTTGGCTTTCGTATTACACGTTTGGCGCGGCAGCGGTCACCACCGTCGCTGCGGGCGTATTCTTCTTCATCTTTGGGAAATCAGAAGAAAAAGGACGCGAAAGAAATGATGATAGCGATGATGCGCCTGTTCGATCGATAACATATTCATTCGATACCCCGCAAACAGCAGCGGTTAGAAATAATGCGCCGAGACCTCCGAGACAAAGCAAAGACCAGCAGCAGCGAGAACAAAGAGAAATTTTATGGAGAGAAGACGAAGACGTCAATCCATTTTTGAAACAGATGAAAGATCCGAGCATCACGTCCACCCCTCAACAGCTCAAAGATAACATCATTCCACGACCACGACCACGACGACCACCGCCGCCGACTCCGCAATTATCACCACCTCGTTCATTCGAAAATGAACCGTCGGCGGGAAAAATATCATCATTCCCGTCGTCGACAGACTATGTGGTACCTAAACAAGTTGAAGAAGAAATTGAACGACCGAGAGGAAAATGGACAGTGGCTACCTTTTTTGATGGGGAAAAGGTGAATGAAATCAAGAAAGAGTTTAATCAATGGGTGCAAAGTTACGATGACGAGTTACACCCGTGGAATCAAGCTTTAGACAACGAACGGTACGACGCCATTACGAATTCATCGTTGTCCACAAAAGAAGATAGACGAAACCCCCACTTCAAGAAAGTAGAAAAGGAAAAGAAAGTCAGAGAAGCTGCGCGACGACGAAGAAATAGTTACTTCGCCGCGGTGTCTTCGAATCGGTACGCGACAACGACGAAAGAACTACTCGATCTCGAAGAGAAAGTCAGAGAAAGATTAGCATCGAACACTCCCGTGTTTGATACCGAGGGTACCTTTTTTAAAAATGAGAGCAGAAAAGAAGCCATGGCACTATACGGCATCGCCTTGGGAAAGCTATTTTATGAAAAGTCTCCCACGACAATTGTTGGCGAAGGTACGTTCTCGGACGTCTTTTCGGCACAGAAAGGTACAGCAAGCGCTCCATCATCTCCATCGTTGAATAAAGCAGACTTCTTTACGCAGGGTGAATGCGTTTTGAAGTGTTCTGCACCGTTCCCGGGCAGAGATCCTTTCGATGCTCCTCAAGGAGACGGGTACGGTTTTGGCAAAGTCGAAACGATGGTGTTAACTACGCTACCGAAACATCCAGCGATTGTCGAAGTTATCGCGGCGTTTCTAGAAGCTGATAGGAACGAATCGTATTTATTGTTGAAAGATGTGGGGGAAAACGCGCATGAAGCGAGAAAGAAAGGACGATTGACACCGAGAGAGTGTCGTGCGATGGCGCGTCGTATTTTGCATGCGTTGAAACATTGTCACGAACGTAACGTCATTCATCGCGACATCAAGTCTGGAAACATTCTCATCAAAGGCAGAGAAGGTTCCGAGGATTTTGATCGAAAAGCAACGCTGGTAGATTTCGGTGTCGCACATTCTCAAACGGCTTGTGAGTTATACTTTCCGGAAACAGTTAATAACGAACAGGATGATTCTAAATCGCTCGCTGGGAAAATTACGTTCTGTTCGGTCGAGTACGATCCGAGCAGCGGAACGCCTGGGTATCAAGCCCCAGAAGTTTTACTCGGAAAATATACACCACCTGCAAAAAAACAAGGCGAAATAGTCAACGACGATGAAGTCGAAAATAGCAACGACATCGTCAACAACGGAAAGGTATCGATGGAAACGTACGCGAAAGTTGACATTTTTGCGTTTGGTGTTGCCATGTACTTTCTGTGCACGGGAAAAGAAATCTTCGCGGACTCTTCAGATGCCGGAGAGAACACGACGACAAAATCGAAGCAAAAAGCTAGGGCAATGTCCGCGATGGAATTAAAACGTTTAAATCGAAAAGAGCTCGACCTAGATGCGAAAATTCTCACGCAGATGCTTACTTATCCCGATTTTCGTCTCGCGTCTTCGCAAGAAAAAAATATGCGAGAACGTTACGGTAACTTGGTGAAGAACCAAAACGAAGTCATCCAATCGACGACGCTTACGGAGAAAATCATTGAAGATTTATCAGGTCGACAACCCGTGGCGTTTTGCAAACTGATCGCGAGTTGCTTAAACGTCGATCCGAGTAAAAGACCGAGCGCGGAAGAAGCGCTCGCGTGGGAGAACGCCTTTGTCGGTATTGACAGAGACGAAGACATTCGGGCGTTTGAAAAGACACCGTGGATGATGAAGAGATAAAACCACAAGATTTGTACATAGCCTATGATTGAGAGATAGATTGCGCGAATTAATATTACACATAGCAAAAAAGCGAGTAACTTTGCATGTTGCTCTCTCTCTCTCTCTCTCTCTCTCTCTCTCACACACACACTTCTTTTCTGTTGTCTGTAGATTTTTCATTTTTCATTTTTCATTTTCTTTCTTTCTTTCTTTCTTTCTTTCTTTCTTCACTCGTGGGTGTGCGCGCTTAGCATAGAAGACGAGGCCGTCCTGAAATGAACTCGTAGAACTGAAACTCACTTAGGAGTCGGAGTCCAAGTATTTTCGCGCATATTCCGCACTCCCGGGACATCCGTTTTCATGTGCGTATTTCAAACACTCGAGGTGACCATTTTCGGCAGCCAAAGAACAAGTTTTTTCATCCCAAGGACACCCGTTTTCGTGCGCATATTTCAAACACTCGAGTTGACCATGTTCGGCAGCACCCTCACAAGTCCATTCATTCCAAGGACACCCGTTTTCGTGCGCATATTTCAAACACTCGAGGTAACCATGTAAGGCAGCAGCAGAACAAGTCATTTCATCCCAAGGACATCCCTTTTCGCGCGCGTATTTCAAACAATCGAGGCGACCATGTGCTCCACCCAAACAAGTACTTCCATCCCAAGGACACCCGTTTTCGTGCGCATATTTCAAACACTCGAGGTGACCACCTGAGGCAGCTGCAAAACAAATCTCTTCATTCCAAGGACACCCGTTTTCGTGCGCGTATTTTAAACACTCGAGGTGACCATATTGGGCAGCTTCAAAACACGTCTTTTTATTCCAAGGACATCCCTTTTTGCGCGCATATTTCAAACACTCGAGGTGACCATTTTTGGCAGCGAACTCACAAGTCCATTCATTCCAAGGACACCCGTTTTCGTGCACGTATTTCAAACACTCGAGGTGACCATATGAGGCAGCTCCAGTACAAGTATTTTCCTCCCAAGGGCATCCGTTTCCGTGCGCGTATATCAAACACTCAAAGTGACCATTATAGGCAGCAAAACCACAAGTTTTTTCATCCCAAGGACACCCGTTTTCGTGCGTGTATTTTAAACACTCGAGGTGACCATTTGAAGCAGCACACAAACAAGTTCTGTCATCCCAAGGACACCCGTTTTCGTGTAAATATTTCAAACACTCGAGGTGACCACCTGAGGCAGCTGCAAAACAA
>Ga0163180_10001163_pt1 | contig 15047 bp, 14 predicted proteins | sample AtlANTMetagenome_2_FD_109647 | JGI IMG/M metagenome (GOLD analysis project Ga0163180, IMG submission 109647) | Marine eukaryotic phytoplankton communities from the Atlantic Ocean - Atlantic ANT 4 Metagenome | ecosystem: Environmental > Aquatic > Marine > Oceanic | place: North Atlantic Ocean...
CCGCCACCCTTCACCACCACGGCACCATTGCTAATCGCCCTCGTCCTTTTCTCGACCGCCTTCTCCTCACAGCACCAGCGGCGTTTCTTCGCGTCGCCCGCCTGCACTGCGTGCTTTTCCAAAAACCCGATGATGCTGCCAAGCACCTCCCTTGCGACCTCCTCGGGGTCTCGTTCGCGCGGCGCCGCGAAGAAGCGCTGGTGGCGTGGCGGAGCATGAATTTCGCCGTCTGCGTCCACGTACACCGTGGTCGGTGTGAAACCGGTTGGAAGCCCGTCTTTCGCCATCTTCAGCAGCACGTCGTCGAAACAATAATCGCACTGCAGCGACGCACTCGCGTGCGCAACCGCCGGCATCAGCTCCATCTGCCGCGGCACCACATAGTTGTGGGTCACCGCCCCGTCGTCCCGCACCTTGGTGAAAATGCGCTGCGCTGGCCACATGATAAAAAAAACTTTAGGGGGAAGTGTAGGGGGGGGGGAGCCCCCCATATTCATGGGTTAATACTTAAACGTACTGTTATTTACATAGTAGTACTTTTACGTACTAGAAGTTCTATTTTTCACAGAAAGACACTTTTCGGGTAAAAATACAGGTGTTTCTAAGCCCCATGCCGCGCTGCAAGCGCTCCTCCCGTCGGCTCTTCCGCTGTGGCGGGGCGTGTGGTAACCCCGCGTGCGGGTACACCACAGTGAGTGTTGCTCATTTGAAAAGACACACGACGCGTTCTGCCAAAAAAACCAAAGTAGCGTGTCCGCACTGCAAAAAAAAATTAGCAGCAATATCTAAACACATTCGCAGCCAACACCCCGAGCACGCTGCGCCTAAAAAAGCAAAGAGTCTGCCGTGTCCTTTTCCCGACGATCTCCACGGTTGGAGTTTTGTCAAGCTAAAAGTGCATTCTTGCATAAAGAACGATCTGCGCAAAAAGCACAGGTGGACGTTTCCAGGGGATTGCGCTGAACTCGAAGCGCAGAACTGCAACGCAGCAAAACACGCCCTGGCCAAAAAAGTGTATGGCAGGTGGCTCAGTATGAGTGAGACGGATGACGCCGGCGGTGTTGTACCAGGTGGATTAAAGTTGCGCTTCCACTCGCTGTTCCAGTTGTCGTTGGACCGCAAAGACAACAGCCGCCCGCATTTTATTGGCAATTCTCTCGAAAACCTGTCTTTTGTAGTGCTCGGCATCAACACTCCCGCCAGCATCGTGAGCCGCTGGGGCGGTGAAACATGTGCTGAATTAAGGAAAAGAGTCATGGCGCCGGTGACCGAGGCGGAAGTAGAAGACATTTTGCAGCGCGAAAAAAAGAGTATGTCCAGTCTCTTGGCACGCATGTGCGGTAAACCAACACGCATTAATAATGTCGTGTACAATGTATGCACTCGTGTTTACCATCGTGATAAGATGACGCGCGCGCAGTTTGAGAGTGCCGGCGCTTTTTTTAAACACGCTTACGCGCTGCTAGTGGACCAGCGCGCCCGGTGCGACACCTCGACCATTTTAATGTCGGAACACTGCTACACCGACAGCTCAGCGTTTCAGCCAAGCTTAGATGCCATTGTGCCATCGCTAGGGCACGTAAAGGGCAACCTCCGGTGGGTGTGCGCGTGTCTCAACAGCACCGACCATTCCAAGAAAAACAAGTCCCCCGACGGAGAGCCACAAAGTTGGACCCCAGCTCTGTTCCGGCAGTACATCGGGCTTTAAAACGCGCCCCGGCACTCGGGGCAGGTTCTGCGCCCCGAGTGCGCAATCCAGCCCTGGATGCAATCGTAACAGAACACGTGATCGTTCGTAGGATTAGAACTCTGACAATTCACCCATGTGATTTCTTTACCCATGTTATCTTTGAAATCGATGAGACAAATGGCGCATCGACCCCGCGGGCAGATGTCTGGAGTCAGTGTAATGGGGAGAAGGTTATCCTCAAAGGACGGTGGAGGCTGCGGAGGTTGCGGGGGAGGCGGGGGTTGCGGCGGCGATGGGAATTGAATGCTCAGAGTGGACAGCGTGCGACGCCTTCGACCCGGCGCTCTGGAAAAATTTGCACTGGGGCGCGGCGCCCTTGTACTCGCAATTTGGCGAAGAAGAGGTTGTTCCGATCGTCGTCGGTGTCGAAAAGATTGTGTGGGAGAGTGCACAGGACTGTACAGCCTGGACGGGGCGTAGCTGTATCCGCCAGTGGGCAGTCTGACCACGAGGTGCGGGGTTCTGCGCCTCCGCACGCGCGACAACACGCGTTCGAGGTGCATATCGTTTTCTACCCGTGCGGCTTGGCGGTCCAATTCCTCCTCTTCCGACACCAGCTGGTCCATCTCTGTCATGACCGACGCCAGAGTGTCGGACACGCTGGCAATGAGGTCGTCTCTGTCAAATCGCCGCGGCGGTCCTTGGTTGCTCCAAATCGACGTCGGGTTGTACAACGGCACGGGTTCGGGAGGAGGAGGCGGTCTTTGCGGGCGCCGCGCGGACGAAGATCGCGGAGCGGGAGGCGCAGGAGGCGGTGGGGGCGACATCGAAGGCGGGGATCCAAGCATGGACGACCATCTGGCCGCCACCTCTGCGGCGTCGTCAGGATCGGCGACGAAAGGAATGTGTTCTGAAATGGCAAATAGAATGTCAGAGGTTGGGCTCTCGCGCCCCAGCAAACGTCTTTGGGGTGTTCTATGAGACGCCATGGGCGATCCCAAGGGTGATCCCATGGGCGACGCCGCGGGAGACGCCGCGGGGGAGGGGATGACGATGGTACTTCCGCGCATGTTTTTTAAATATCATTGCGTCGGCATATATACTTGTCGTTCACACGCGCCGAGGGAGACTTTGTGTTTTGAAAATACTATAAAGGTTTGCGCGTGATTGTTAGCAAGCTCCACATCACACTATTCGCACCTTTTCATGAATTACTCCAACTCGGTCTTCCAGCTTTTGTGCGCCACGCCGGCCGGCATTGAGGCGGGCACGGCGTGGATTTCACAGGACGCCGCGGACTACGTGGACAAAACCTTGCCGCACTTGGCGCAGCACGAAGACAGCTACTACTGCGTGACCAACGCGCATGTGGTGCGGGGCGCGTCCAGCGTGATGGGCAGGTGGCAGGTGGCCAGGCGCACGGACCTGCCCATGTCGGTGCTCTCCGTGGCCGCCGACGTGGATCTTGCTATTGTAAAACTCACAGGCGAACCCAAAAAGTACCTGGACGCACTTGTTCACAAGAGAACGGGCGTCCGCGTGATCCCGGGACTCAAAATGATGGACTCTGACGCCATCATGCCCACAAGATACGACCCGAAGTCGCAGAGTGTCACTTCTGTGGGGTACCCGCTGGGCTGCGAGATGCTTAACCGGACGGTGGGAGCCGTGCAGGCGTGGAAAAGGGTGCCCGGGTCGGGCGCCTGCTCGCTCTACATTGCACACACCGCAACCATACAGCCGGGGAATAGTGGCGGCCCTCTGACGATGATCGACCCGGAAGGGAATACTCGCGTGCTTGCTATTAATAGCATGAAAGCAACCGGCACCACAACCGGTAAGCCACTTCTCTTGTTTTTTTCTTCTTGTATTCCAATTTGCCAGCACTCTAACCGCTCTTCTTCTCTAATCCCCTTTTACAAGACAATCTTAATATGGCCATACCTTCCGCGCGGCTCATGAGCCATTTCTCCGAGCTGCTTAATGGTGAGCGCAAACTCAGTTTAACTGCGGCCATGGTCGATCTTGCCAATCACCTTAAGTCTCAGGGCACCGAACTCAAATTTTTGGAGACGTCGGCCAAAAGCCCGCTGGTGCTCGGGCACCCCAGAGCTATGGAGGAGGCGTACGCCCAAGCGATGGCGATGGAGCCCGCCAGGACGCCCAACCGGCGCATGACGGACGCCAGAAGATTCCCGACGCTCACCAGCTTCGTGCGCGGATGGTCGCACCGCCCCGGGTTTCACCGCCTTTTCGCAAAGGTCGCCACGCTGCTGCACGAGGGTAAACTCGCCAAGGTGCACAGTTTGGCGTCCTCAAAGAACGGGTTTGCCGCCAAACTGTGCGATCACTGTGAACAGCTGGCGGACACAACGGCTGTCGAATCCGGGCGCTCGTTCAGCTACTGCGTGAGCGCCGTACCAAGCAAAGTCGTGCATTCACCCCGCATGACCTGGGACTACAAGGCGACGAGCGCGCTCAGCCGCAAAGCGCTCGGCGTCACCAGCTCGGGCGGCGTGGTCGTCTCGGAGGTGCTCCCGTACAGCAGGCTTGCGAGCAAACTCCAGCCCTACGACGTCATCTCGCACGTGCGCACCGACAGAGACGGGTTGCTGGAACTCGACGAGCAGGGGGAGGCGTACCAGGCAAAATGGGGGCTCAGCCTCGGCTTGTCCGACATTCTCGACCGCGCCCCGCTGCACACCGCCGTGGCCATGCAGGTGCACCGCGGGGATCAGAAATTCGTCCTGCAGTTCGAGCACACGCCGCTGCAGCTGCAGGAGCGCCCGCCCATTCGGATTTTGGACCAGAGCGAGGCTGCTCTGAACGCCAGCATCACCGTCGGGGGAGTGACTTTCAAGCAGCTCCGCCTCAGCGATTTCGCCGACCCGGCCATCGCCTCGGGCGCCGCCGCGGTCTACCAGAACCCGCAGAGACAACACGAGAACGTGGTGGTCGTGGCCGCCGTGGACCCCCGGTGCCAGGCGTTCCACCAATTCTCTCTCATGCCCGGGCAGATCGTCGAGGAGGTGCACCGCCAGCCGCTGACCGCTGCCAGCACGGCGTGGACCGATTTCCTCGAACATCTTGCCGACACGCCAAAAAAACACCAGGGCGTCTGCCTTATGAAGACGAAGGGCGGCGGCATGGACGCTCTCCCAGTGTCCACAGGGGAAGCTCAGCAACTGCTCGCGTACCTGCAGAATACCATGGCCATACAGTAAAATAAAAAAAACACATTTCATTTTTTCCATGACTCAGCACTTTAGTCTACACTACATCTTTGAGACGGCTTGTGTCTTTGCCTTGCGCGCGGACAAAAAAGAAGTAGTATAAAGGCACTCCACAGCACCTAGTGAAACAATCCTTAACAGCTCACAACACTTTTCAGTCAAAAAAAACACTCAAAACATCAACTTGAAGCATGCCAGTCGCACCCAGCAACTTTTCGCGCACCCTTGGGGGTGACAACATCACGCAAGACGTCCGCCGCGCGGCGAACATCGGACGCAATGACCAGTCCGTCCGCACCGCCTCTGACCAGGGGCTCGAGGGCATGCTGGGGTCGATCCCGGCGTTCAACGGTCGCCAGCGTGCCGGAGAGCAGTTCTCGAAGGAAACTTGGGACGGACACGACCGCTACACTGACGAGACCGAGTGGCTCACCGGTGTGCTGGACTGGGCGATCAGAGATAACGCGGACTTCTGTAAGTTATTTGTTTCCAACAATTTTAATGGTAAACTATTTTTTTATCTTACACGTACTTTACTCTATACTTTTAACAGGGTGCACTCAGATCTTGCCGTGGAAATACACGGACAGTCTGCACGTAAGTACTTTAGCTTACTACCCGTGACTACCTGTACTTGCTTGCCAATCTTGTCCAAAATCTTGTCCAAACTAACCCCCTTCATCCTTATTCTTTCAACAGTTCGCATGGAATGTCTGGAAATTGTGCGTACTTAAGCGTATATCTTGTTTTTCTTTACCCCTCCCATTGCACACAATTTAACATAATTTCCCTCCAAACCCAATGAAAAAAAATTAATTACAGTGATCGCACTATTATGGACATTGAGCCGCACCAAGTAAGTTATAGCTTTGATCCACACAATGTTTTACACGACGCATTCTGAACGCATTCTGACACAGATACTTAACTCTACCACAAATTTATCCGTTACAAAATATAGGGTGTCCCAAGACTTGTGACCTCTTCGCGAGAGAGCCGTTCGTCCAGCTTGATAAGACGTGGTTTGGCTTTGTAAGTTTGCTTTCTGTTGAAATATGCACCGTTTGCAAATTTTTGTTCGTGGTCTTACACTGTAAACACCTTATTTTTGTACACTTAACTACTACCAGCATGATCGAGCACGGTTTCTACAACAGTAAGAAAATTCGTTCCCTATGTACTATATTATTGTATATTATTTGCTCACATGTTTACCCCTTTTCCTACACAGCCGACCAAGGCCGTGAGACCTTCGCACTCAGTAAGTGAACACGTACTTTGTCATACTAAAATTTTATGTTGCAGTTTACTAACCTAAAGTACCACCCAAATATACCCGTTACAGACATCAAGCAAATTGCGGATGCAGTTCAGACGACGTAAGATTTATAGACTTGCCTTGTGATATGTGTTGTTTATGACATTGGCTCACCCCGTACTTTACCATATGAAAAATGTATCCGTTACACAGCTGTTATTCAGATGTTTTACACTCATTGCTCCAAGCGGACAATTATTATAAGGTAAGAACCCATAATAACCCAATAAATCATTATGTGTTTTATAGGCGAGGCCGGGAATTTTCTTATTGTTAACTCACCCATTTTTCGCTCTTACTACTACAGGACTGGCATCTGAAATTCGGCATGCCCGGCCGCCGCCAAGACGACATCGCTGTCCAGGAACGACGTACGTACTCCATTCGTCATTGTTTGTCAAATCTCAACTATTTGTATTGTTCACTCACCCACTTTTTCGCTCTTACTACTACAGGTCGCTGGAGCATCGTATCGAAATCGCCCAAGGGGCTTTACTTGCTAGAGTGGGTCTAAGTACTATAATTTGTGTTGTTTACACCACCGACCGTTTCACTGACCCTTTCAATACTTTACCCTACAAAAATTTACAAAAATAGTGCGGATCTCAAGCGCGAATTTCGCCGAGAAGGGATTACCCCTAGTCAATGGATTTGGCCAGATCGGTAAGTATCTTGTTTCATTGGTAGAAAAGGCATTTTTGTTTTACTCACCCACCTCCTCCCCCTCTTAATTACAGCATGATGGTCTACTTGCAGATGGGTGAGTACTTTGTTCACATGTTTCATTCACTTGTTGTGCTTGCCACTCACCACCAGTACTTTACCCTACCCCTTTTCAGTCCCGGAGTCCGAAACGGTATATTCGCAGAGAGGTCCTGGAGCTCACGAGGCGCTGACGGGCAAAATTCAGAGCAGCTTCAGAGGCTTGCCGGTACAGGTAAGTACTAAATTTATACAATGTTGTCATCTCGTGCAATTCATATCTTACACACCCAAAACACCCTATATTTTCACAGACGGCGTACCCCCTTGATGTCGATTTCAACGGACAGCCGCTAAGTTTACTTGAGAGGGACAGAATGGTAAGTACTTTGTTGTACCATAAATATGTATCGTTTACGACACACCTTTAACGCCCAATATTTCCAATTATCCCTTAATTATAGGTTGGGGAGTGGTTCCACATGTACCCTGGGGACACGATTCACATCTTCGACGCCGGCCGCGATCGCTTCGTGAAAATCGAGTACAAGGACGCTCTCAAGCGCAACCTCGCGGCTTACGCGGGCGATAAGCCGGAGAGCGGCGCGAAAATCGATTTTTCCATTCTGTACCAGAAGATTGTGAATGTGGAAACTAACGCTGATGGCAAAACAGACATGAAAGCCGACGACCTTGCAGATCTGCTCAAAAGTTTGAACAAACCCAACATCGAGGGTCAAACGATTGCCCAGGGCGACAAGAACACCAAAGACGAACTTCTTAAGGTGTTCCCCACGCTGCTGCTGCTGCGTCCCTTCCAGACATGGCGCATGGCCAGGTAAGACGGGCTCTTTTCGTTTTGCACCGATTTTGCAGTTTTCACTCACATCAACTCTCCAATTTTATCCATTACAGTTGCATTCTGTGCCGCGGGGGCAGCGAACTCGGCAATACCATGCACGGTGAGTATTCCATTTCTTTGTTTCTTTTTGTTCTGATCACCAATTTGCTCACACACCCACACCTCTCCCCTATTCACAGGTCACCACGACATGCAGCTTCAGGTACGATCGTTGTTCTTTTTTGTTTTGCGTTTTGCTGGATGCCACTCACACTCTTCTCCTTTCAACTTCCCATAGAACGACGCCATCCGCAAGATCATGTAAGTCCTTTTGTTTTTTTGTTAGGGTTCGAATCTCTCTTTTTTAATACTCACGCAATATCTTTTTCTTCCACATTTCACAGGGTCGGCCACTACACTTTCTACAGGTACGAGTCGTTTGCTGATGATGTTTCACTCTGTTGCTCTTTTTGCTCACGTTTTCCCCCTCTTTACTCTTTCTTTTAGTCGCGCTGTCGTCAAGAACGCCAAAATGGGTAAGTACTTTGTTCACATGCTACATCCGTTGTTGCACTTGCACTCACACACCTAAACTTCTACTCTATTCTTTTCAGTTTCGGTCGTGGAAGACGTGTTCTGTAACGTAAGTAAATATTTGTTACGTTTGTTGTGTTTGAATATTCCTCAGCTCACATTGTACACCCTTTCATAACTTCGACAGGACTACGTGACCGGAGAATCGGCGGACCTTTTTGACGACCCCTCGGACTTTACAGAGTCTTGGTACGCCCAGGAGATTGGGACGAAGAAATGCCACAAGTCGATTCTGGTGTGGGGCGTTGGTTCCCCGGCTACACTTGGCGACAAATACAAGGACCCGGCGGAGATGAGCGATTGCGTGGATATTTTGGGCAACTTCCCGGACGCTCCTCAGTACTCCATTGACGACACGGACATGTTCCACGGGGTGTCGAACCTCGAGCGCCGTCTCCAGCTCAGTGCTCTTCGGCCGCAGCGGATGGTGGAGTCAAACCTGTACTTGAAGAGCCACCAGACTCTCAACACCGTCTGCTTCAAGGGACATACCATTCGCAACGGCTACGTGTCGCAGCGCGGCAGGGGTCACTGGGGGTAAGTTATTTTGTGTGGTTTTGTTTTCTTCTACGCTGTCCTCTGCTCACATCCTACTCCTTTCTATTTTTACAGCGCGGACATTTACGAGGGCGTCGCAGCTCACAGGACAGGTACGTTCACACACGTTGTTTGTTTTTTCCCACAACCATAATTTCTGACAACAACAAAATCCTTATCACTTTACAGGCATGTCCGGGGATGGCTTTGTGCGCCAGGTCAACGTGAAGGTTGAGCTGCAGGCACCTGAGGACGCCAAGAAGTACCACACGGTCGCGGAGACGGCGCGGTAAAGTGCATTGCAACATCTTGGTCAGTGCACGCAACATTCGTAAAACCCTATAAATAAAAACATTCTCTCTCTTTCGCTTTGTGTACCCTGTACTATGTTCGTCGCCTTCACCGGAGCCTCTGGACTTTTCAACAACGCCTTTAACAAACTGGCTTGTCTTGCCACCGGGAACGCGAGTGGGTATTGTCACGTCGAATGCGGCTGCGACACCGACCTTGGGCACCTGCGGGAGCTCGCGGCGCGTCTCCAAGGCAAAGGCGGGGAGGTCGCGCGCCGCACGAGCACCACCCTCAACGATTTGCTGGACGCCTATCCCCTGACCGCGCCCAACACTGAGAAGGTCTGCCTTGCCTTCCACGCCTTTTACGGCCAGCCGCTCGGCGTGCGGATTTTGTCCCCTCACTGCCCCGACCCTCTGTACCAACCCTACGACGACAACTGGACCGTGTACCGGCTTCCCGGTGCCAGCGACGCGACGGTGAGAGCGCAGACCGCGTGGGCGCTTTCGAAGGTCAGACTCCCCTACGACTCTTGGGGCGCGCTGCTCTCTCCCGTGCGCAGTTTCCACAAAGAACCCTCGGCGGTCGAACCCGATCCTGAGACCTGGTGGTGCTCCGCCCACGCACTCCGCTTCGTACAGAACGTCGGATTTCTCACCGAGACGTATTCCCTCAAAGGATGCACCCCCAACAATCTCGGATCCGAGTTTCACGCGCACTGTTTAGCCTATAAAGCACCTCAGTGCAGCACACCGAACGCGCAGAGCGTGCACTTTGTGCATTTCGACGAAGACCACTGGAGCGCCGTCGGCAACGTCGTGCATCATGTCGTGCCAGACGTGCTGCGAAGGCAGTGCACCAGCGTGCTGCGCACGAGAAATCGCAAGTCAGACTGAGACCTCAAACCGCGTCGTACTGTCTCCGTTCCTGTTGGATTTGAAAGTGCGTCTGGCCACGACGTTTGCGAGTCTCGAGAACAAAGCTCTTGATTATTTGGACAACTTGACGCCCACCTCCGCCTCGGATCTCTTCAGCGACGTGAAACGTCGAAAAAGAGCGTCCGTCGGGGAGGAGCGGCTCGAAGCTCTCCGAGCCCTCCTGGACCACGGGATGGGGGTAAATCGCAGCAAAATGCAAATAACGTTTCACGAGCACTTTCTTGCCGCGTGCGCTAAGCATATTTTTGCGGAGGATGAAGATGTGGACTGGAGTCGCATCAAAAAAAATAACAACTGGGAGGACACGAAATCTGTTGTTTTGTGCCAGACCCGTAAGTTTTTTTTTGTTGCGCCAAATACGATTATCGTACGCTGACATCTTCTACTCTCTTCTTCACAACACAGCAAGACGTTTTGGCAAGACGTGGTCGGTTGGGGTAAGTACCACAGTCTGTAACGCCACAGTTGTTTCACATGCACTCGCTAACCTTAAGTACCTTAATATATCCGTTACAGCTTTTCATAGCAGCCTATTGTTGCGTCATTCCAGGCTCGGAGCAGAGCATCTTCTCGACGGGCAAGCGTGCGAGCAGCAAAGTAAGTTCAATTTAGTTGTACAATATTTTCGTTTGCACGCTCTCACCCTGCTTCTTTCTATCTCAACTTTAGATGCTGGAACTTATCAAAGGATTCGTCAGTCGGGTAGTTCCCCCAGAGGAGATCCGCAAGTCCAACGCCGAGGTAAGCCCTTTTGTTTTTTGTTAGGGTTCGAATCTCTCTTTTTCTCACGCAATACCATTCATATTCATATTCCACAGATCTTGGTCATACAACGCGCAGGATGGGGCGGTCGCAAATCTATCGTCAATTCGTACCCCGCGGCCAGCAAGAGTAAGTGCTTTCTTGCGCGACTGTGTTCACAACCGTACTACCACTGCTCACCACCTTTCTCTTTCTCTCTCTCTCACTGTACCACAGCGCTACGAGGCAGTGGGGGCGACATCCTTTTCCTCGAGGAGTAAGTTTCCACAACAACCATCATTGTATTCTATGCACTCGCTAACCTTAAGTACCTTAATATATCCGTTACAGGGCGGCATTCATGCCAAGTAACTTATTCTACGAGGTTGTCTTGCGTAAGTTAGGGTTTGCCTCGCCATCATTATTTGTATTTTACGTACTCGCTAACCTTAAGTATTTATATATCCGTTATAATTTTTTAAGCGCTGCTTGAAATGGAGCAGACAAGTCTCTTGGCGATTTCGACACCGGCCACCGTAAGTTTCCACAACAACCATCATTGTATTCTATGCACTCGCTAACCTTAAGTACAAATATATCCGTTACAAAAACAGGACGGTGCCGAGACTGTAAATTTTTACAGCTCCATGATGGATGCCAAGCTGCATGGCAAACCCATGTTTAAGACGTTGAAGGTTGGCCTTGGTAAGTCGCTTGCTGCTTCGTTGCGCTTTTTCATGGCTTGTGCTCACCACCACCACTTTCCTTCCCCTCAAACAGCTTGTGAAGCTTGCATCGCTGCCGGATTAGCCACATCTTGCACCCACATGGAGGTAAGTTGTCATTGCGGTTTGACGTTTTGCACGGACGCATCATCTCACACGCTTCTTTTCTCCTTTTCTCACACAGTCGTTTCGTCCGCCTTGGAAATCTCGGTAAGTTACACATGGTACACACGTTCACACACGTTTCTTTTTCTCACCCCTTGTTTCGCACACACCTCTTTCAGTTCAAAGTACGAGATGGTCCGCGAGATCTACAAAAACGCACAGGCGGGTCTCTTCGAGAGAGAGAGCCAGGGTCTGAACTACGACGACAGCACGGCGTGTTTCCCGACGCCGCTGGTCAAAGCCATGATGCAGAGGCAGATCGAACCGTACTACGACACGCAAATTGTACTCGGGTTCGATCCCAGCGGCGGCGGTGGCAGTGCAATGAGTTTAGTCAGCTGTACTATGCACCAAAACACGGTAACCGTCATCGGATGGGAAGAGCAGCAGGTGACCACCGTTGCAGATGTCGAGACTTGCCTATTAGGACATATTCGGGCGTTGCGCAGAGACTACCCGAAAAATCTGATCGTGTGCGCGTTTGAAAGCAACCTGGGAATGGAATCGGCGCACGCGGCCGCCTGCCTTGAGCGCGAAAACGTGCCCAACATGTACGTGATTCGCGAAAAGAACCGCACGGGCGTGTATACCACTCTTGCGCGCAAAGAGCTGTACACGGACACGCTCCGATTCTACTTGGAACAGAACTGCATCGGGTTGTCCAAGAAGGGTGTCGTTAGCCGCAAGGGCACCAAGGAGAGCGCGCGGGTGCAGCGCGTCGTCAGAGAGCAGGTCTGCTCGTACCGCCGACTGGACGTTCCCTCAAAACCAGGAACGCTGGCAAAACGTCAATTTACTGGCAAGCTTGGGGGTAATAACGACGACGCATGTATTGCTCTTCAACTGGCAGTATACTGGTTGACCCGCTGGCAAAGCAAAAGTATTCCGGGAGTGAACTTGGAAGCGTTGGGCGTGCAGTGATACGTCGTAAAAAAAAAATGAAGTATATTATACAGTATTGTGTGCTACTTTGAGATTTTATTGTTGGTTGGGTTGAAATAGTGTAAAGTACCGAAGCTGAACCTTATTCTGTCCCCCTATCCTCCCCTCCTTCCCTTTCCCCCCCCCCGCGCGCAAACATGGCCATGTCGTTGCAGGAGGCTTTGAAAAAAGCCAAAGAGGAGATGGCGAGAGCCGAGCAGGAGGTGGCGCGTTTGCAAGAGCTCATTGCGGCCGCCGCAGAGGGTTCCAGCTCCTCCAGCTCCTCCAGCTCCTCCTCTTCCGCGGCCGCGGCGGCCGCCGCCAACCCGGTTGTTGATTTAACAAATATGAGTGGAGCCGAAGAAAGCGAGGACGAGGACATGATTAACGGGGAAGCGGCGGCGGCTCCCGCAGCGGCGGCTCCCGCAGCGGCTTCCGCAGCGGCTTCCGCAGCGGCTTCCGCAGCGGCTTCCGCAGCGGCGGCTCCCGCAGCGGCAGCCGGGGCAAACAAACAAGCACAAATTACCGCGTTGCGCGTGCAGATAGAACAGATCGAAACCGAACTGCAAACATTACCGCAAGGGTTTGCATGGTCAATAAAGCAGCGAAAAAAAGCGACGCGCCTAGGGAAAAAGCAAACTAGCCTGCAAAAAAAAATAAATATACTGAGCGTCCCACCCCGCCCAACGCGGAGTGAGCGACCACACTGGGTAATGAACAACTATCCAGTGTGGACAGGGAGAAAATGGGAAAAGCAAGCGAATTCGGTCAATGTGAAAGCGTGGGGCGACTGGGTTTCGAATGCTGAATGTTGGAATTGTGGCAATGACATTCTTTATGGGCAGGCATATGCTACACGAGATATAGCCAGTCAAGAAATATGGGGAGGTTATATGGGTACTGTACCTGAGACGGGCAGGCTGGAACGTGCGAGGGATTCGAGGTGTGTGTGTGGTTGGTGCACACAGAAAAGAAGAGAACGGGCAGATGGTTCCTCGTCCTCTTCTTCGTCTTCCTCCAGCTCGTCTTCGTCTGCCAACAAACGCACAGGGGGCGCCGGCGGCAGCCCGAAGAAGCGACAGAAGAATTCTTTTCAAGACCTGCGGTTTTGAGATATTATAAAATCAAAATGTTAAGTTTTCAAACATATCGACTAACCCGTTTTTACCCGCTGCGGACACTGCCATATCTTCATCACTTCCTTCTTCTTTATCATCCTCTCCTGTCACTACAGCACCCAGAACCCGTCCCAATGTCCTTGGGGTTGTCAAGTTTTTTCTTGTCTGCAACCCTTTGAATCTTTTGTCGTTTCTTGAGTCTTTGGGTGCAAATCTTGTTGTACGAACCATCCCTAAGCATTCCGAAATATTTGATTTATTAACATTCAACCAACGCCCTTGTTCGTTCAGAAATACATGAATGTGCGGTTGCCCAATAACACCCACTGGGATTTGAGTGGCCGCGCCGATGGTCTTTTGTTTCACCTGGCCTGAAGTCGTACGATTCGAAGACAACGACGGCGCTGGAGCGGGCGTTTGCGGGGCTGCTGCGCCCAAGGCGGGAAAGTTCATAGAACTCAGATTCGCCTGTTTCTGATCATTCTGTTTTTGTCTCACCAACTCAGCCAACACTTTGTGGTCGATGAGATCATTCCTAATATAAATATTGTCTGTTTTGCCAGGATACTCTCTTTCCATAGCCCATTTCAACCGGTTCAGAAAATTCATGTTTTTGTTGCGCCAATTTTTCCCACCTAAAGAAATACCCTCCATGGCTTTTCTTGCAAGTCTCAAAATCTCATCCCTTGCGTCTTGGGTGTCGCGTCCGCAAAACTTGCGTTGAAACCACTCCTGTCCCATTTGATATTGCAAACTTCGAAGAAGCGGATCGATGGTCGATTGTCCCGCCCTGCCAAAATGGGCTTGTCGTACACCACTCACACCCTCTATCGTCGCCCACGTCCTCATGTTTCCATTTTGGCTAATATCCACACGCACCGCGACAACAGACCCACTCTCAGTCAACGGCGCTCGGCGCCTTCTTTTACCTGTCAAAGCCGCCATGACTCTTCATTGGCAAATAGCAAGCACACGCCATTTATACTAAGGAAAAAAGATGGCCGCACGTGAAGACTATATACACGACGAAATCATTTCCTTTGATGTCCCAAGCATGTCCGACAAAGATCTGCCCTCCAACCTTTGGGTGTGGCACGCAGCCGCCGCTGCAGCTCACCTTCTCTCGTTCTCTCTGCTGCTCACGGTCAAACCCCCCGCCCAGTACCCGGGTCGAATCGGACCCCGCGCCTACACCTTTGAGAACAACACTGACAATACCACGCAGGTCACGAA
>Ga0163180_10001165_pt1 | contig 15043 bp, 14 predicted proteins | sample AtlANTMetagenome_2_FD_109647 | JGI IMG/M metagenome (GOLD analysis project Ga0163180, IMG submission 109647) | Marine eukaryotic phytoplankton communities from the Atlantic Ocean - Atlantic ANT 4 Metagenome | ecosystem: Environmental > Aquatic > Marine > Oceanic | place: North Atlantic Ocean...
ACTTTTTGCCTTTTTAGTTGTTGTCTTCTTCGTCGTAGTCATAATTTTCAAATCTGAATGCAATAATTTCATCAGGTACTAGATTACCATTTTGATCTAACATCTCTGGATGAGGTCTAGGAATTTCACGATAATTCATCATGTAATCTCTTACTAACCAACCAGCAATTATTCCTGCTATGAACAGTAGGAATGATATTGGTAACACCAATACTAATACTGTTTCTAAAGTCATAATTCCTCCGAAATTGATTAGTCTTTTTTGATGTCGAGTGAGAACTCAAATTTAATTGTAATCTTTCGATTGAGTAAAACTAAAATCTTTTGAAGATTAACTTCAAATGTTTTCTTTAGTTTTCTTTTTCCCCCACTAAGAATGAGTTCAACACCACGATCAGAATAATCGTTTTTCTTATTTATGTTAAGAAGCGATGACTCTTTTTTCTTTGAGGAATTGTATTGTTTCAATAGATCCTCCTAACTTTTTTCCTTCATAACATACTTGTGGAAATGTAGATCCTTCACCGAATTCTGCAATAAATTCTTCCTTCGTAAAGTCCTCTCCTAAATTATAGACCACAAATGTACTGCTTGTCAACTCTAATACTTTTTTTACTTTTTCACAATATGAACAACCATCTTTTGAGTAAATTACAAAATTCATGTGCTTGTTAAAATTTTATTTATTTGTTTTTAGTAATTAAGAAATTGTTAATTACGAGGAAATCCAAATCAATGTTATTGAAAGTATCAACTGCATCTTTTGGAGTTTCAATAATTGGTTGACCATTATCATTGAAGGATGTATTCAATAAAATTGGAATACCTGTGAGTTCATTATATTTTTGAAGCAATGTTGTTACTTCTGGATGTAAATCATTATTCACAGTCTGAATACGACAACTAAAATCCTTATGTGTAATCGCACCAAGTTTTCTTCTTTGATGAGGTCTGACTACTAATGAATACAACATATACTCATTTGGATAAGTTTCTGTAAAATATTCTTCCTGATATTCTTCAAGCATGATACCTGCAAATGGTCTCCACTCTTCACGATGCTTGATGCGAGTGTTGATCATCTCTTTATTTTTTTGTGGAGTTGGATTCATAAGTATTGATCTTGAACCAAGTGCTCTCGGACCAAACTCAGATCGGTTCTGAAACCATCCTATAATTTTATTATCTGCAAGATGTTTTGCAACAACATCACATAGTTCATTAAAATCATCATATTTTTTATACTTTGTATCTACAAGTGCCTCTTCAACCTCAGTATCATTGTATGTTTTACCAAGAAGAGATATATTATGTGGTAATTTAACAACCTCTTTACTCTTAAATAATCCAAGAGCAGCTGCACCAAATGAAAGACCAGTATCATCTGGGAAAGGTGGTATGTGTATGTTCTCTGTAATATTATTCTTTCTTAGAACAGAGTTTGCAAGTATGTTTAGAAAGACACCACCTGCAAGACAAAGATTATCATTAATATAATCCTTCTCCTTAAGTTCTTTCATGTATTCAAGCATTGCATTTTCAAAATTATATTGAAGTTGCTTTGCCTTATTTTCTGGTGATAGATTACCATAATTAAAGTCCCGACCAGGAAAAGATTCGAGTGCAACCTGTGGTATGCCTTCAAAATGAGTTCTATAATCTTTCTTAAACTCTTTGATGTTACCGTAGGCAGAAAGACCCATGACCTTGCCACAGAATGTTTCACGATACTTTGGATCAGTAAGTTGAATATCCTTACCGATTTTATTAACGTAAATATGATATGCCCATAACCAATAATAATTTCCAAAATTATTTGTCTGAGGAATGCCAGGATAATATTTGAATAAACCCTTCTTCTTATTGAAGTATCCAAAGGAATGATTCTCACATGCAAAGATCTGACCTGCTGTATCAAACAAAACTGATCCTGCGTTATCAAGTGTTACGAAGGATCCTTCATTATAATCACATGAAAACACTGAAGAGTATGCATGACACAAGTGATGTGATGCAATTTCAACTCTTGCTTTTGGAAAATATCTTCGAACTTTCTTTTCAACTGTCTTGTTAACATAATTCTTATAAAATTGTTGATTTGCCATTGATGGAACAATGACTATATCAATATCATTCTTATCTAAGTTCGCAGCAGACAAACAATACTCAATGGACTTTCGTGGAAAGTTACCATCATATTTTATGCCACTCAATCTCTCTTCACTAATGCTGACACAATGTTCTCCATCTTTAATCAGAGTCACACTTGCACCATGTGTCCAAGAATCCTCTGATTGTTTCAGTAACTTAGGATTGTCAGAGATTAAAACATTCCAACCAATCGCACCATAAAGTCCAATTACATTCATGATTGTTTGTCAACTGCTTCTATAATTTTATCAAAGTCAAATATCTCATCATCCTCATCTACATATGGATACTCTGCTTCCTGACCAGTAAAGTCAAAGTCAAACAATACACTGTTTGGTAACTTAAACTTCGCAGGTTTCTTTGCCTGTATATTTGTGTGCATATCCCACCCAAATACTTTTGGACTTGTACCATTCCATAATACAACTGATGGTAATTTAAGTGCTGCAGCAGCATGTTGCATGCAACTATCAATTAACAATCTTTTCTCACTATGTAATAAAAGACTGACCAATTCCATGTTTGTCATTGGATCTTTGATTGCTTCAACACCATCTAAGATTTCACTTGCAGGTTTTGTGACTTGAAATATATGATAATCTTTTTCGTAATGATCGACAATTTTTTGTGCTAAAACCACAGGCATGTCTCTTGCCCATAGATATGGTCTTTGTTCCTGATACATACCACCGTTGGTTTGTATCACCATAATTGGTTTACCGTTTGCTCGATTCGGCCAAAACTCTTTCGCACCTTTTCTCTGTAGTGGATTGAATTTGATTTGTGGCATTTCCCCATTATAATCAAGGTTATACATCTTACACCAAGATTCGACAAGAGGAAGTTTTTTATTTACATGATCAGTTGTGAAGTATGGTTCATTCGCAAAGACCAGTGAATCCATATCTTCAACATATGTTTGATAATAATAACTTGTATTTCCTAATTGATAGACACGATCTATAAATGGAAGATTTTGAAATATTTCAATCCAAGCACCAGTCACAATTAATTCACGACTGGGAAAATTGTTCTTAATACATTTTGCAACTGCTGTCGATGCAATATGTTTTCCAAACCCGCCTTGTACATGAAACAAAGAATATTTTTTTTGTGGCATAATAAAAAATTAATTATGTAGTTACCAAGGAAGTGCTTTATCTACGTGTGTTGGTGTTGGTGGATTTTTGACTGATTCAATCCATGATTCATGATTGACTTTTGTATTTGATGAAGCAAGACCATCTTTCACTGGTGTCCAGTTAAGAATTGTGCTTTGATTCAAACTAGCATATGCAACAAATCCTGATGCTCCTGTTCCACCACTTGTATCTAATTGAAATGATTCTTCATTTTCAATAGTAAGTGTAGATGGATCTGAGTCATCAACTGATACTGTTTTTACAGTGACTTCTGAAACAATATTATCAGCGTTATTCAGTATTGTCAAGTTTGAGACAGTTTGTGTGTGAGTAATTGCCATTTTAAAATTTAACTTTATGTTTTATTTATTTGAGAATAGATTATAACTTATTGTTTTTGTTTCTGGTTTTCCACTAATCATCGGTTGTGATTTAACCTTTGGTTCTTTCCAGAACTCCAGATTTGATCTATTATGTTCAACAAGATCTATAATTGACTCTGGTAAAATCGTACTTGGAGATGGAGATGTTTTTTTCAAAACTGAATGAACCTCATGCATGTCTGCTAATCCATACACTTCAAGATCCTTTTCCCTATTTTGATTTGACAAACCTTCAAAGGTATGTTCAAAAGATTTTTCACCTAAGAAATTATATATTTTATCCAATTCACCTTGTGGATCGTCCATCAAATCATTATAATCAACATAATGAAAGCAATCTCTATATCCCTCTTCCACACCTAATTTAAGAGTATGAAGTGAATCATATAGAATACCTCCAGAATTTAACAAGTGAGTGCAACGATTCTCATCATTCATCGGAGTGTCGGTTTTAATTAATACTTCATCAATATAATTAATTTTTGCCTGACCCTCCTTAAAAGGATTTCGATGAACCATTGTCAGAAATGATGTAAGAATCTCATCAATTCTTCTGACTGGTATAATAATTTTAAGTTCTTCTGGTTTAATGTATCCTTCTATAAAAGACATTCTACCAGTCCATGCACGATTTTTATCTATGATGATTGGTTTTTCTATATCAGAATAGTAATTTTCAATCATCGATCCTATAACTTCATTTGCTTGATCCGGTTTTGGATATCCCAAATAAAGTTCATTGGATAAAAAGTTTTCATGAGCACCAACCATTACACCAAGCACAGGACTTGATGGTCCTGAATAAATTTCAGGATTTTGATTAAGTAAAGTTGATAGTAAAGTACTTCCCGAACGGGGAAGACCTGACATAAAATAATATTTCTTTGTCATTCAAATCATTCTCTATGTTTATTATATATTAGGTTTGACTAAATGTCAATCTATGAATAAGTTAACTAGGTTTTGGGTACTTATCTTTAGTTGCTTTAATTGCAGTTGCAAAAGCACCTGATGATGTCAATGTGCCAGCAACGATATCTTTATAAAGGTTATCTAACTGGTCTCCTATTGATGGATAAATCGCATCTGTCGTGCCAGCTTGACCTGTTCTTTGACGTTTATATAAAATTGCTTTTGCTTCATTATCTAAAGTAGTTCTTGCATCCGCAATAAGACTGTTGTCAAGTGAAACAGAATTACCATCTGCATCAAAAGCTCCAGTGCTGTCATCAATGTATGCGACATTTGGATATGCTTTGTAAATCGCGTTGTGATCTAAAGTCATTATGCTGTTACCTCGAAAAGTGTCATTATTGATGTACCTCTTGCTAATTGAGCTTGACTACTATCGTCATTATGAACACGATTCAGATAGACACTATCCGAACTAAAAGCAGCGTTACTTAACTTGACTCCATATGTTGTGGAACTTGTTGTTGACGGTGAATCTAAAAATCTTACTCCACAATAACCATGACTATCTCCATTTCTTGTCGCTCCAAAACTACTAACTCTTTGTTGACTACTATTAGCATCACCCCTACAGATTTGTGTAGAACCTCTAAATAAATTTAAATAAATTCCTACATCTGCACTACATCCAACTGTAAGATCAACCATTACAAGGATTTTATTTGAAGTAGATATGGGAGTTATCGCTTGTGATAAACAGATAGCTGTCATAGTATCTTTATTTAAGCTAGTATGAGAAAAAGTATCTGTTTTTACAGTTTGTTGCACTTGAATAATTCTACCCATACCAGTGACACTATGAGCACCAGAAGTATTTTGTATTTCGTTAACTTTAATTAGACTCATAGTTTTAAATATTTGCTTTTGAGTTCAATGTAATTGTATTTAGTAGTCATCATCAATCTATGAATATGGACTCGTACCTAAAATACTTGTATCCCACTGTGCTTTGAGTTCATCTGTTGTAGTTGCAGTTGAAATTCCTGATGCTGCGGGAGCATCTCTTAATGCATTTTTCTTAGCAACGATATCCGTTGTGCTTGCACTTGTTTCTTGTGCTTTTTGAAATTCAACATCAAGATCTGCAAGTTTTGGTGCTCTTGCATTTCTAATATTTGTTTTGTGAATTTCTTTGGCTTTCGCCATGTCTACTCCAAATCCCATAATCGTTAAGGTGTATAAGTCCAAGCGTTCCTAAAACTTCGATCAGTAGGAACCACTGATTTATCTACTATGTATGATGTTTTTCCGGATGGAACATCTTTTGCCTGTATTTGTTCAACTGTCAAATCACAATTATCTGCTGGTGTAATGATTGCAATTGAACCGTCAGCATTAGAATAGATAATTCTTTTATCTGAATTAGCCATGATTTTTATTATTTTGTTTTATTTATATCAAAGTTTTACTGATCGCCAAAAATTACAGCAGCATTACATTCATCATCTGCATTTGTATAAGAATCGTTTCTTGTGTTAATAAGCAATCTTAACGTGGTTGTAGTAGCATAAGCATTTGTACCATTCCACATACCTGAACCAGTAATAAAAGTCCAGCAATAGTCATCATTTGCCATAGCAGTAGTAAATGTAACTATTACATCTCCTGTTCCATTATCAGCAGTTGACGAAATACCATAAGAATCTTGAATAGTTACTCCAGATCCGTCAATTCCGTACCTAATCCACGCTTTTGCTCTTCCCTGTTCTATCTGTTGAGGTGTGGAACTATAAGCAGCAGAGGTGTTTTGTATTGTGTTTACTTTTAGTGTTGACATAATTAACTAGGTTCCGTTGGAAATGTGACAGATGTCATGTCTAATTCATAATTAGAATCCAACTTTGGTGTTGCACTCGCGGGTAAATCTCTTAATGCCTGACGATATGTTTTCCAACTATCTGATAGTGTTAAATCTGAACTTGCTCTCCAATCACAAGCAGATAGTCTTTTATTTCTTTCTGCTCTAAGAAGTCTCATTGGTTCTAAATTATTTAAACTTACTCTCGCAGCGTCAATATCAGATTGAACAAGTGTTATTTGCGTTCCATCTTCTTTAAAAGCACCTAAATCATCATTTATTACTGATGTTTCTGGATATGCTTTTCTTATTGCATCAAAATCTAATTTAGTCATTATCCTGAAACCTCCATTAATGCTATACAGCTTGGGGTGCTATCATTAGAAATCCTCATTTCTGCACTGTTACCTGTATGGTAAGTACCGAATTGAACCTTATATGTAGTTGCTGATGTAGTCGCTGGTGAATCTATATGTTGAATCGTGTAACCACCTTTACTAATTATTCGACTTTGACTTGTTACAGCAGCTTCAATATGAACACACCCTGTATAAGTTGCTATTGCTGTGCTACCTCTCAAAAGTTTAAAACGTCCGCTAGTTTCTGTTGATTCTCTTAATATCATCCATTGCATTGAAGCAACTACTAATATTTTATTTGAAGAACTTGTGGGAGTTATTGTTGCTGTAACTCCACTATCAACAAAATTACCACTTGATTCACTTACTTGACTCGTGGTATCTTGATAAACAATTTGAATTATTCCACCACCAAAAGCGTCACCTCCTGATGACGGTACTCCTGATACTGGAATTATGCTGTTTACTTTAAGTTGACTCATAGTTTTAAATATTTGCTTTTGAGTTCAATGTAATTATATTTAGTCATCATATTATAGTGAAGGTTGATCCAGAACTAATGGTGAGGGTAACTCCAGTCGCAAGTGTATAAGGACCAAATACACCACCATTTGCTGTGCCGCCCTCTTCAGGGAACGTTGTATTTGATAAAAGTTGTGTTGGGTTCTGGAAGAAACGAGATGCATGAACTGAACCCTCAACATAAAGTCTTGCTCTTGCTGTTGTTCCAACACCAACATCTGTTCCAACTCCAACATTAAATGATGGATTACCTGATATCCATCTTCCTGTCGCAATACCAACAGCAAGTTGCTTACTTGCAGTATGAGATGGGAGACAAACACAAAAACCTACCGCAACATTACAACTTCCAGTATCGTTAGTAGTTCCAGAGTTAGCACCTAAGAAAGTGTTATTATCTCCTGTTTTAGTTACCTTTCCAGCTTGAAATCCTATGAAAGTATTACAACTTCGAGAACCAAGAACTGCTCCACTATTAGATCTAGATCCAAGGAATACGTTACCACTACCAGATGAATTGGCACCTGCATTATATCCACCAAAGAAATTCTCATCACCGCTAGAAGCATATTTTCCTGCACTTGGACCTATGAATACATTATTATTATTATCATCATTACACTTACCAGCACAACTACCAAGCATCACATTGCCACGTCCAGTGCAGTTCTTATAATTTGAACAATGACCGATTGCTACGTTACAGTTACCAGTCGTATGTAAGTTACCTGCATGATGGCCAATGAATACGTTACATGCACCACTAGTAATCGCTCCCGCTGCACCCTTACCCAAAAAGACATTGTTATCACCAGTTAAATTACTACCTCCCGAAGAACCTTTACCTGCATTTTGACCAATTACTATATTATCACTACCACTTGTTGCATATTGTGCAGACTCTCTTCCAAGGAAAACATTACTAGAACCAGAGAGAACACTGGAACTATCTCCACCACCAGGACACTTACCAATTAGTACATTATATGTACCAGTAGACATGCATCTTCCTGCACAGATACCTATTCCAATGTTTCTATGTCCAGAAGTAAGTGCTGGTAATGCATGATGACCCAATGCAACGTTGTAGTCACCTTCATTTAATGCACATAAAGCGTTATTACCTATTGCTATATTATTCTCAGTGTCAGCATCAGATGCTGCGCCAGCATTTGTACCAGCATATAAGTTTCCTTCGTCGTCTGGTGAGAATCCACCAAGTGAACTACCGTCTGCCTTGGCGAAGTTTGTTGCTGTGATGACACCTGTAATACATGCGCCACCCGCAACAGTTAATTTTGAAAGTAAAGTTGTTGTTCCAATACCAACATTAAAGGAATTATCACCAGTAACCCACATTGTAGTTCCGGCACCAATTGCCATTTGGTGATTACCACCTGCTGTTGGAAGACAAACCGCACAACCAATCGCAATGTTCGATGAACCTGTTGTATTATTTCTACCTGCAGCGTTACCTATGAAGACGTTGAAACAACCAGTTGTTAGGCATTCACCTGCCACTGAACCCATTATCTGGTTGTATGATGCTGATGTTGCTTTTCTACCAGCATACATACCAAGTGTTGTGTTTTGATCACCAGTTAAAGTTGCATCTGCTCCTAATGCTTGATGTCCTACACTAACATTCTTATCACCAGAACTGATGCATCGCATAGTATACGTACCGATGGCAATATTTCTTGCTCCACTGCTAAGACAACTCATTGTGAGATTACCAAGAGCAATGTTATCATTTCCAGAACCACCACCTAAAGATCTCATTGCAGCACAACCGATGGCAATATTACAATTACCTGCTATACATCTTCCTGCCTTTTCACCTATGGCAATATTACAAGAACCTGATGTTGTACACTTCTCAAGCGCATAAGTACCTATTGCAATATTTTGATTTCCAGTTGATACACATTTTAGAGAGTGTGCTCCCAATGAAATATTACGATTAGAAGATCCGGTGCCACAACCCATGGTTCTGTGTCCCATGGCAACGTTATACTTACCTGTTGAACCCTTTCCAGCATATCTACCTATAAAAGTATTACCATACTCTACAGTTGTGCAACAACCAGCCTTTTCTCCCAACATAATGTTGTTCTGTCCTGCACTTAAGAATGTTCCCGCAAGACATCCTAATGCAATGTTATTATAACCAGTTACATTATTCTCGTACATTGCACATTTACCCAATGCAATGTTATCAGTTCCACTTGTTAACTGCCTAAGAGCACACAATCCCAATCCAATATTACGATGACCCGTTGTATCATTGAGAGTACCAAGTTGATTTCCTATTAAAATATTATATGTACCAGTTGTTACTACCTTACCTGCACAGCAACCTAATAAAATATTGTTACAAGCATTTGTACCATCAAGATTAGCACCAGCATTCGTACCAGCAACTAAGTTTTGATCAGCATCTGGTTCAAATCCAGCAAGTCCAGTTAAGTTTGATCCATCACCATAGAATGCTGTTGCACTTACAATACCAGTAGCATTGTAAACTGTTGCAATACCTGCGATTGTAACAGATGTTTGTCCAACACCAGCAATCCAATGATTAGTACCAATACCAATTTTTAAACAACAAGAATCATGAGTTGATGCATTACAAACACAACAACCGATTAATACATTATCACTACCACCCTGAGTATTATGACCTGCTCGATAACCTATTAGTGTATTAGCACAACCAAAACTAACACAGTATCCAGCATCAGCACCTATCGCAACGTTTTTTAAACCAGCACCAGTACAACCAACTCTTCGTAATGCCTTTACACCTAATCCAGTATTCTGAGTGGCAGTTACTGCTTGGAATCCTGAATATGCTCCAATGAACATATTACAAGTTCCAGAAGTTAATCCTTGACCAGCTAAGTATCCTAATGCGATGTTTTGATATCCACCAGTGATGCTACATAATGTTTTACCTCCAATCGCAATATTATACAAAGCACTCGTCATTGCCTGACCTGCGTTGCATCCAGCAAGGAAATTAAGATCTCCTTGATTTAATGCTTTACCAGCATTACAACCAAGTAGTATGTTGAAACAGGTATCAGCATCAATTGCTGCACCAGCACCACCACCAGCAACTAAGTTTGCTTGATCGTCTTGTGAGAATCCACCAGCACTAATATTAGTTAAACAAGCACCATCACCATAAAGTTTATAGGCAGATAAGATACCGACATATGCTTTAGCAGTGACTCCAGAACCAACAGGAGCATCAAAGTTAGTGGTTCCTATACCTACATTAAAGTTACCATCACCATACATCCAATAACAAGTTTGCTTACCTATTGCTAATTGATAACTATCATCATCACTTGGAAAACAAATTCTATCTCCAATAGCTATATTCTGTGAACCAGTTGCAGACTTCGCTGCACCATGTCCTATATAAACATTCCTATTACCAGTTGCAGTCTTACATCCTGCCTGAAGTCCCATAATGACATTACATTGACCACTGGTACCACACCTCATTGCACCAGCACCCACAACCGTATTACCTGTTGCTCCTGTTTTACAATAACCAGCCTGGCAACCTATATAAACATTCTCATTTCCAGAACCACTTGCTGCTTTTACAACCTCATATCCAAAAAATACATTATAACAACCAGAAGACTGTTCCTTTGCAGCCTGATATCCTATAGTCACATTACTATGACTTAAAGCACTATTACATCCTGCTTCATGTCCAATGTAAATATTTTTATCTTTATATTCTTTTCTACCAGCACATGATCCTATGAAGATACTAAAGCAAGCACAAGCATTTGTACCTAAACTTTGACATCCTGCATAATCTCCTATAAAAACATTATGGTCAGATACTGTATTATTTTTACCTGCATTTCTGCCCATGTAAATGTTACTAGCACCACTGGTAACCTCTTTACCAGCACATTGACCTATTAAAATGTTAAAGCAACCATTACTACCATCTAAATCTTCACCAGCACTAGTACCAGCAACTAAGTTTCCATCATCGTCTGGTGAGAATCCACCTAAAGAACTACCATCTGCCTTTGCAAAGTTTGCTGCGGTGATAACACCAGTGACACATGCACCACCTGCGACAGTTAATCTTGAAGGTGCGGTTGTGGTTCCAATACCGACATTCAAATCAGAGTTACCAGTAATCCAATAGTTCTTATACATACCAATTGCAAGTTGGCAACTATCAGTGGCACTTGGAAGACTAAAGTTATAAGAACCAATCGCAATATTTTTACCACCAGTTGTTAAATTACTTGCCGCACCCTTTCCTAAAATAATGTTACAACCACCTGAAGTGATTAATGAAGCAGCATAGGCTCCTAAAACAACGTTCTGACTTCCTGTGATTGTGTCATTAATTCCTGCACCTCTACCAATGAATATATTTGCCTCTGCTGAAGTAGTTCCTTTTGCAGCTTTACAACCAATCGAAATGTTATGAGTTCCAGTAACAACACCAGCTCCTAAGGCACATTGACCTAATGCAATATTATCAGATCCAGATGTTAATTTTGAAAGAGATACATTACCTAACGAAATATTATTATCACCTGTTACAGCACATTCATGCATTGCGCCTTTACCAATAGCAATATTTTCAGAACCACTTGTAGCGTCCTCACCTGCTTTACATCCCATGAATATGTTATGCTCACCAGTTATGACACCAGTTCCTCCAGCATAGAATCCAATTGCTACATTTCTATTTCCAGAAGTTAAGTTAAGACCAGTTCCTTGCCCCAGTGCCACGTTACTTTGACCAGTTATATAACCACCAGCACCAGAGTTATGACCAATAAAAGTATTGCAACATCCAGTTGTGATACATTTTCCTGCAGCATAACCAAGAGCTACGTTTTTAAGACCAGTTCCTGTGCAACCAACTTTCATTAATGAGTATGCACCAATAGCAGTATTACAAGAAGCAGTTACTGCTTGGAATCCTGCATATGCTCCAATGAATGCGTTATACTTTCCAGCTGTTGAAGTTTTGAAGGCACTATGTCCTACCACAGTATTGATAGCACCACTCGTTAAAGAACATCCTGAATTTTTACCTAATAAAATATTTTTATCACCCTCATTCAATGCTGCACCAGAGTTGCAACCAAGCATAATGTTGAAACAGGTATCAGAATCGATTGCTGCACCAGCACCAGTACCAGCGACCAAGTTTGCTTGAGAGTCTTGTGAGAATCCACCAAGTGAACTACCGTCTGCCTTGGCGAAGTTTGATGCGGTAATGACTCCAGTTATACATGCACCACCTGCAACGGTTAATTTTGAAAGTAAAGTTGTTGTTCCAATACCAACATTGAAGTCTGAATTTCCCGCGACCCAAATATTACTTGCATTACCAATCGCAAGTTGACAATTACCAGTTACTGTGGGAACTTGTACAGCTCTACCGATTGCAATATTAAAACATCCAGTTGTTAAAAGACATCCTGCACGGTGACCAAGTAATGTGTTGCAATCTCCACTAGTTAAAAGACATCCTGCATTTTCCCCGATAGCAACATTATGACAAGCAGTATCTACACAAAGTCCAGCAGCTTCACCAATGAATATGTTTCCACTTGAATCATTTGTGCTTCCACTTCCATGACCAGCACATCTACCAAGAAAAACGTTATAACTACCAGATTGTAATTCTTCACCAGCAAAAGATCCTGCGAAGAAATTGTGACTACCTCCACAAAGACCACAACCAGCAAAATTACCAATAGCAATATTATCACTTCCGGTAATATATCCCTGACCACCTAATGCTTTAGTACCAATTGCAGTGTTACAATTTCCTGTGGTGTTACAAACACCAGTATAATGTCCCAAGAATGTATTTTTAGCACCACTTGTTAAATTAATTCCTGAACAATCACCTATAGTAGTGTTATATGACCCAGTAGCATTACCTTGAGAAACACTTTTTCCTCCTGCAGGATTACCAATAGCAATGTTTCTACTACCTGAGGTAATACATCTTCCAGCATATTTTCCTATGAGTACATTACAACCAGATGTTGTTTCTTTTCCTGCTCCCATTCCAATCATGACATTCATACTGCCACTTGCATTAGATGATCCTGCAAAACATCCAAGTATTACATTATTATCACCTGCATTTAATTCACAAGCAGCCGCCTTACCCATTGCAATATTAAAACAGGTATCAGCATCAGACGCTGCACCAGCACTTGTACCAGCGTATAAGTTTTCTTGAGAGTCTGCTGAGAATCCACCTAAAGAACTACCGTCTGCTTTCGCAAAGTTTGTCGCAGTGATGACACCACTGACACAAGCGTCACCAGCAACACTCAATCTTGAACTTGGGTTTGTGGTTCCAATACCAACCATAAAGTCAGATGTTCCAGCGATCCAACGATTACCTCCACAACCAATCGCTAACGTGGTCGATGTGCTCGAAGAAGCAACATCCATCTGAGATCCAATAAGAATATTACAATCACCAGTGGTCAATGTATGTGCAAGATTATCACCGATTATGATGTTTCTAACACCTGAAGTTACATCACAACCAGCTTTATATCCAATATGTATGGCACATGTCGCATCTGTGGTTTCATTACCAGCGTACGCACCCACGAAGACACCACCTGTTTTTGTTCCACCACCATGTCCTGCTCTAAATCCAATTGCAACGACCTGATTACCCTCAGAATTATGACCTGAAGCACATCCTATGAATACAGATTGAGAAGAACTATCAGTATATTTTCCTGCTCCACCACCTATGAATGTATTACCAGCACCATCAGTAAGTTTTGGACCAGAATCACGTCCCATGATAACATTACTATGACCTGATGTTAGTGCACAACCAGTTTTACAACCAATCACAATATTATGATCACCAGTTACTGCACCACCACACATACTGTAGCAACCGATTGCTATATTATTACTTCCTGTGGTGAGAGTTCTACCTGCATTTTTTCCAAGAAAAACATTAGCAGTTCCAGATGAAAAATTTTTACCTGCATAACGTCCAATCGCAACATTTAATGTACCTGAAGCTCCTCCTGAATCACCACTAGCTGCACACATTCCGATGGCAATATTACAATTACCAGTTCCATATCTGAGAGCATTTCTACCAATCGCAACACGATCACTACCAGAGGTGGCAGTTTGCATGGGTGACTCACCTAATGCAACATTATAACCACCACCTACATTACATCTAAGAGCATATGCACCGATTGATACATTCTTATTTCCAGAGGTTAGACATCTGGAAGAGTACGTGCCTAAGATAACATTATGATCACCTGAGTTTAAGGCTGTTGCAGCTTTACAACCAAGAGCAATATTAAAAGTAGTATCAGCATCTGAAGCAGCACCAGCACCATCACCTGCATATAAGTTACATTGTGCGTCTTGTGAGAATCCACCTAAAGAACTACCATCTGCTTTCGCAAAGTTTGCTGCTGTAACGATTCCAGTTACATGTACGTTACCATTTTGTTGATAGAAGGTTGCAATACCAGCGACCGTTGTTACTAATCTACCAGCTCCTAAACGTTCGCCACAAATATAATCATCACATCGGTAAGCAATTGACAATCTATAATTGTCATTAGAAGACCAGCACATTCCAGAACAATATCCGATCGCAATATTTTCCTGACCTGTTGTAATAGCTTTACCGGAATATTG
>Ga0163180_10001168_pt1 | contig 15026 bp, 21 predicted proteins | sample AtlANTMetagenome_2_FD_109647 | JGI IMG/M metagenome (GOLD analysis project Ga0163180, IMG submission 109647) | Marine eukaryotic phytoplankton communities from the Atlantic Ocean - Atlantic ANT 4 Metagenome | ecosystem: Environmental > Aquatic > Marine > Oceanic | place: North Atlantic Ocean...
ACAGAAGAACAGCATACATCTTTGATGGAATTTTATGAAAATACCAAAGATAATGTATATGATTGGTGGGGTATGTTGCTGTCGCAATTTACTCCATTTAAGGTAAAATCTAAAAATAAATGGTATTGTAGTGAATGGATTACAAATGCTCTTGTGTTGTGCGGAGTGCTTAATTGGAATGCCGTGCATATATATGACAAGATTGATATGAGGCCCTGCGACCTCTATGAGATTGTCAACGAGCATATAACCGATGAAATACAAAGTTGATGAGTGGGTTGGATATTGTCCACTACCAGATGTAGAATTATTTAAGGATGAAAGACATCCAGCATTAGTGTTAGCAATTTTAGACACCGACCCTTTTTATGATTATAAAATCTATATTGAATCAACTCAAAAAATAAAAAAAGTTAGAGAACATCAACTTTTTCCTAAGTCGCCCTCTACCTACTAATAGGGATGGCACTCAATAAGATCAAAAATCTGTTTTTGGTCGCAGTCAGTTTAATAGCGGGCTGCCAACAGCCAGACTATGCGGTTATAGCAGGTGGCAACGGTGAGACGATCTACGTTGAAGTGCCCGGCGAAACCATATACGAAGAAGTAGAAGTACCTGTTTATGTCGAAGTAGAAGTACCGGCTGAGCATGGGGATATTTGGGTGGACTCGTTCACGCAATCACAAGCTACAGACGGCGTAGATATCTTATGGGTTATAGACACTTCAGGCTCTATGTATCGATATGATCCGCAACTTATAGCAGGCATTGAGGCAATGCTAGCAGCCCTACCTGCTTCAGGGTGGCGCCTAAATATGATTTCTAATCATCCAGCATGCGCCGCAGCAGAAGCTAAATTTCCGCTAGTACCGGGCGATGATATTGCTGACGCTACCGATATGTACAACAACATGTGTAGGGGACCATATGAACATGGATTTGATTCTGTATACGAATATATTGTTAACAATCCTTATTCTCACACATGGATGAGACCAAGTTCTGCTGCTCTCCTAGTAGTGTTTGTATCCGACGAAGAAGAACAAAGCAATACACATTTTCCACACGTGGCTGACTTTACGTGGTGGTACTCTAATTTAAGAAGTGCAGGCTCAACTTATATTGCTAGCATTATTAACAAAGAGCCTGCGGATTCGATGTGTTCGATCCCACCGAGCATCATAGATGTTGGTGAGAGATACATGGAGGCAACCAATTGGTTTGGCGGCACCATAGTTGATATTTGTGATGAAGACTGGGCGCCCGGAGTTGCGGATGCATCAAATCAGATTGAACCAAAAGAGTCAATTCTTTTAACACATACGCCCGATCCGGTGTCAGCAATTCGGGTGTTTATCAATGGCGACTTAAACCATGATTGGTATTATGATTCTGCCGATAATACTATATATTTTACCGTAATACCTTCAGGCGGTGATCTTGTGGAAGTAGGATATTTATATTTCCCCGAACCAGAAGACACAGGAGACACAGGAGATACGGGACAATAAAGAGGGGTAGCATATGGACATTATGGGTGCATTGTTTTTTGTTACTGGCATTGCTACATTGTGCTTGTTATTGGGTATGATTTTTCTAGAATTAGTTAGAAAAGAAAAAAATAAAACACAAGATATCAATAATGCGCTACAATCTAAACTTGATGACATGTCGGCTCGCGAGCTGTACATACACAAGGTTTCTCAAAATAATCTAATTTGGGATCCTAGAACCCAAGCATATATTAGAAAATGGAGCAAAAATGACACAACTTTCCACTAAGAAGTGGCAAAAAATTAAGATTTTTGATACTTATGAACAAGCCGATCAACTAAGAAATGAATTGAAAAATGATCCTGAAAATAAAAATTTAGAAATCAAAATTAGAAGATGCGGCACTGGCGGTACACAATTTAAAGTTAAAACCTATCGCCCAAAAACTGACAAGTAAGGAAATATTATGGCTGATGAAAGACCTACCGTTATGGTATCCGGAGGCTTTGACCCCGTACATGCTGGACATATTCGTATGATTAGGCATGCTGCACGATATGGTGATGTTATCGTTATAGCTAATTCTGATGAGTGGTTATACCGGAAGAAAGGTTTCGTTTTTATGGAATGGGAACGAAGAGTTGAAATATTAAATGCAATTAAGGGTGTCATTTTAGTTGATTCCGTTGATGATAATGATGGTACTGTGTGTGAGGCAATTCGCAGACATCACCCTACATATTTTGCTAACGGAGGTGATCGTGGAAAAACAAACACTCCCGAGCAAGCTGTGTGTGAAGACATAGGAGTACAACTTTTATGGAGTGTCGGTGGTGATGAAAAACTTGATAGTTCTTCAGAGTTAGCACAAAAAGTAAGGGATTTTGATTTACCACCAAATCGCACAACATCGAAGGTTTCAGAAAGATAAGACTTGACACCACACTCACTCCTAGTTAAAATATATGAGTATGATGGCACTTAAGTTAGATTCTGCATACCGACCCATAGAGGTTATTGATGCTATTGAAGCACTCGTGATGTGTATTGTGGGAAAAGCAATACCAGTAGAGACTTATGAAAAAAAGATTTCTTCTCCTTCACGAAGCTTTGATTTGCCGGCGGTAATAGTATTGAAAACAGTAGTTAAATTTAGATTTACAACTGTAGCCTGCAATAGGATGAACATTGTTTGGCGAGACAACAATCAATGTCAATATTGTGCAAATTACTTTCCAAGCGATAAATTAACCATGGACCATGTGATACCAAAATCTCGCGGTGGTGACAATAGTTGGGAAAATTTAGTGGCCGCTTGCAAAAAGTGTAATCAAAAAAAAGGGTCTCGAACAATAAAAGAGTCTGGAATGAATCCTTTGCGCCGACCAGTCCGCCCGAAAGCATACATATTGCGAACTATATCTAAAAATCAAATAAGTGAATTATGGAAAGATTATTTATGGTAGATATATTCCTTGACAATAAGGCACGCGCGTGTTATATTAAATTCACATTAGATTTATTCCCGCTTAGCTCAGCTGGTTAGAGCATCTGACTGTTAATCAGAGGGTCCGCAGTTCAAGTCTGCGAGCGGGAGCCATTAACAATAAAAGGAGCCTATATGCCACCCACCAACAAAGACATATCAAATTTAGTCGATTCAATCAGTGATTTACGACACGAAATACGCACATTAAAAAATCGTATTAACACTTTGGTAGATGAACTTCATGTTACCAAAAGTAATTTAAATACATTTAAAAAGAATGTAGCCAGCGATGTTACATATCTTACTGAAAAGGTCGAAGGATAGTACATGTCAATTATATCAAAATTAGAATCTCTAAATCTTTCGACTGACGCTATGATATATTTAAAATATGAAGAAGGTACTGATGTGCACCATTACAACGAAACAGAGATTGAAACAGCGCTTGCAGAAACTTCGGTAGTTAACGAATTTGCATCACTTGTTGCTCAAGCCGGCTTGGATGTGAGAACTAGGTGGCAAGGAAACGTCCTTGAGCACCTCCGCGCAGAAGACTATTTAGAAGATTATGAGCGTGGTAGTTATGAGTTTGAAGGGTATATAGCTGAGACAATTACTGAAAATTTTTATGATGTTGAATTAATTGAATACTCAACTGAAAAATATGATCACAAGCGCGGCTTTACAACACTCACAGCAGAAGTTCAAATTCCGTACGACAATTTTCTCCAGGTACAACCTTTTGTGTCTGGTTGGACTGTATCAGTAGAAACAGACAATGGAACCTTATCATTTGATGCTTAGTCGCTCTACTTACAACAGGAGGATATGATTATGGAAAAATGTGATCAATGTGAGTGTGCGTGTCCATGCCAATGCGAATGTTGCTGTTAACTAATAGCGCTGTTCTGCTCGCTTTATAAGCAGAAGGGGGTTGCCCGACCCAAACGTAGGCAAAGGTTTCCGGTTATCCTAGTTCTAGACAGAAAACCGGTTTTTTTATTGGGGGATGGCGGAATTGGCAGACGCGCCCGACTGTTTCTCGGGTGGTGATTACGCGAAAAGCGCACCTTGGAGGTTCGAACCCTTCTCCTCCAGCCATTTTATAAATAAAGCGCCTATCTACTATATGGGCGACTTAATCGTACAAGCATTGCTGTCTATGTTGTGTGCGGCGTTGGGTTATATGTTGTTTTTAAAAACTTTTATAATTCCTGCAAACAAAACAGTGTTTGACATATATGACAATGTGGGATATGATGTATATCTAAATGAAAAAGAAATCACGCCACCTTAGCTCAGCTGGCAGAGCAGCTGATTTGTAATCAGCAGGTCGTCGGTTCAAATCCGTCAGGTGGCTCCACCAAAAAAGTACTTTTTATGATATAACATTATCATACCGATCTATTTATTTTTGAAAACAGCAGGTTTAAATGGCTAAACGAAATTATGTTTTAGACACTAGCGTTTGTTTAACTGACGCAGATGTTTTATTCAAATTTGGAAATCATGATATTTTTCTTCCTCTTAAAGTTCTAGAAGAAGTGGATGGTCATAAAAAGAGACAAGACTCGGTCGGCTCAAACGCCCGAAAATTTATACGCTCTCTTGACGAATTACGAGCATCTGGTTCCTTAGAAAAAGGTGTAAGAATTGAAAAAGGAAAGGGAATCCTAAAAGTTATTTCCTATGCAGCACTAAAAGAGATAATATTTCCTCCTGATTTAGATTTACGGTTACCAGACCATACCATTATAGCCACCGCCAAATCAGTTCAGATGGCAAATGAGTCGCGTAAAACCACGATGGTCTCACGTGACATCAATATGCGAGTTATATGTGATTCGATAGGTATTTCTGCAGAAGATTATGTATCAGAAAAGGCAGTACGTACTTCAGAGGAATTATATAACGGATTTGTTGTTCAAGCAGTCGATGATCAACTAATTGACCGATTCTACGCCGGTGAAGAAATAATTATACCAAATGAAGAGCGTGATGAAGAGTGGCATCCAAATCAGTATGTCATGATGGTATCCAATGCTAATGAGAAGAAATCAGCATTAGCGCGCTTTATAAGCCCATACGTACCTTTAAAAAATGTCATCCACAAGAACTTAGATGATTGGAAAATAGACGCAAGGAACAAAGAGCAGGCGTTTGCAATCGATATGTTAATGGATCCAGACATCAAAATCATATCTTTAGTAGGTCGAGCCGGCTCCGGGAAGACGCTTTTAGCAATTGCAGCAGGACTACAACAGACTATTGGTTTACGAACGGATAATAACCACTACTCACGTTTAATAGTGTCAAGACCAGTTCAGCCCCTTGGAAAAGACATCGGCTTTCTTCCGGGCACAATGGAAGAAAAAATGCTTCCATGGCTAATGCCAATTCAAGACAATCTTAAGTTTTTGATGGGAGATAGAACATCGCTAGAGATGTATATGGAAAAAGGCAAAATTGAAATTGAGGCTTTAACATATATCCGCGGCCGCTCTATATCTAATGCTTTCATAGTCATTGATGAAGCTCAGAATTTAACTAAACATGAAATTAAAACTATAATTACACGCATTGGAGAAGGGACAAAAATTATTTTAACTGGGGATATTGAACAAATTGACAACGTGTATGTGAATGAAACCTCCAATGGATTAGCCCATGCAATTGAAAAATTTAAAGAGTACCCAATATCCGGTCATATGACGTTTAAAAAAGGTGAGCGCTCAGAGTTAGCTACTCTCGCCTCCAAAGTACTCTAAACAAACACTTATATTTAAGATATAATATTTAAAAGGAGAATTAATTATTATGAGTGAAGAAAAAGTTATTACAGAAGCTGAAGCACTAGAGAACCCAATGTTGGGAATGACTGTAGAGCCATCAGAAGACTCAGAGTTAAAAACTTTTATGGTAAATTATACCGGCACGAAACTAGATGAAGAAGAGGTAACAGTAAACATGATTGCTGAAGTTTTGGCTAGCGAATTTCCAGAATTTGCCTTCGCCTTTGCCGAAGAAAATTTTGTTCGTGGCTACCAAGTAGGATTAGATGATGCATATAAAACGATTACAGGAAAACCAGAAGAAACTGCAGCAGAAAATCTCTGATTTTTATACTTCCCGCGGTCTACAAGTTTATATTAAAGATTTGTTACCCGAGACAATCAACATAGAAAGAGTAATCAACAAAGTTGAGAATGTTATTCCTTCTGGATTGATGAGTGAAGTAGAAATGATTTTGATCGGAGAGTTTGACGAGTTTGCTGAGCGCAGTATCACAGCCGCATTTAAGGATGGAGCTTTGTATATATCAAATATGCAAGATGATGAAGAAGATCTGGTTGATGACATTGTACATGAGATTGCGCACTCATTAGAACAGCCACATGGTATGTTAATATACGGAGATGAGAAAGTTAAAAACGAGTTTCTGCAGAAAAGATCTCGCCTTCATCGTATTTTATGGGGACATGGTATTAAAGCACCTAAATCTTTTTTCACGAATATAGAGTATGATGAAGAATTTGATGATTTTCTGCTTCATAAAGTAGGATATGATAAATTGCGTCAATATTGCGTGGGATTGTTTATTAATGCATACGCACCCACCTCTTTGAGAGAATATTTTGCGACTGCGTTCACCGACTTTATATTACAGCCTGATGGTCATGAATATTTGAAAAAAATTAGTCCTGAAGTGTATAAAAAAATATCTGAACTTTATGAGAACGAAAAACTTGACAATGCTCTCGGAACCGGTTATAATATATAATCGGGAGAAAATCATGCCTCATATATCATATTCAGAACTAAAAGATTGGAAATTCTGCGCCTTTTATCATAAGCTCACTCGTGTCGACGGCATTGATGGGTTTACAGGTAATGAATACACAGCATTTGGGTCAGCTATTCACTCTGTTTGTGAAAAGAAATTACTTCAAGAAGAAGTAAGCGAAAACTATTTTATCGAAGAGCTTGAGAAAAATATTTCTGAGCTTGATGGGGAAGTCAACACTAAGCTTGTAAACGATATGGTAACTCAGGGTAAAAATATCATACCTGAAATTGATGACGCCCTGAGTGACTATTTTGATGAATATGAAGTTTTGGCTGTTGAAATGCCTTTGATGGAACACATTACTGATGAAGAAGATTATAAATTCAAAGGTTTCATTGACGCAGTGGTTGCAACACCTGATGGTAAGGTTCATATATTTGATTGGAAAACATGTTCTTGGGGATGGGATTCAAGGAAGAAAAGTGATAAAATGGTAACCTACCAACTCACGCTTTACAAACATTATTTTTGTCAAAAGATGAATGTAGATCCAAAAGATGTAGAAACTCATTTTGCACTACTTAAGCGTACGGCAAAGAAAAATCATGTTGAATTTTTTAGAGTTACAAGTGGTCCAACAAAAACTGCAAACGCTCTTAAACTTTTGAAAACAGCGCTATACAACATTCAAAAAAAGCGCTATATTAAGAATAAATTATCCTGTACGTCGGGATATGGATGTAAATTTTACAGGACAGAACACTGTCCATGAGGAATAAATGAAAAAAAAGAAAATATTGGTCTTGTCTGACCATCCGTTATCCCCTTCTGGTGTCGGAACACAAACAAAGTATTTTATTGAAGCACTATTAGAGACCGGCCGGTATCAGTTTATCTGTCTAGGCGGGGCGATGAAACATGAGAACTATGATCCAGTACATGTGCCTCCTTATGGTAACGATTGGGTAATTTATCCGGTCGATGGCTATGGCAATGCTGAAACTATTCGTTCTGTTTTGAGGCAAGAAAAGCCTGATGCCCTGTGGTTTATGACAGATCCTAGATTTTACACTTGGTTGTGGGAAATTGAAAACGAAGTAAGAGCGGCATGCCCCATGATCTATTATCATGTATGGGACAACTACCCAGTACCATTATTTAATGGAGATTTTTATCGCTCCACAGACGAGGTTATCTGTATTTCCAAGGTGACTCATGATATTGTTTCAAAAGCAGCGCCAACAGTAAGTACAACTTATTTGCCGCATGCCGTTGATGACTCAGTCTTTCGAAAATTGAAAACCGGCGAAGAGGCAGCTGCGGTTAAAAAAATACGAGATCAGGTATGGTCTCATAGCGAAAATAATCATCCTAAGAAAAAGCTTTTCTTTTGGAATAACCGAAACGCTCGGCGCAAGCAAAGTGGCACAATTATTTGGTGGTTTAAAGAATTTCTTGATGAAGTTGGACACGACAAAGCAACACTCCTAATGCACACAGACGCGCGCGACCCTCATGGGCAAGATTTGCCACATCTAATTGAGCACTTGAACTGTAACCACGGCCAAGTTATGCTATCTACTAACAAGATACCTCCTACGGAGTTGGCTTTATTTTACAACGCAGCAGATTACACTATTAACATTTCTGATGCTGAAGGTTTCGGTTTGGCGACCTTAGAATCCTTATCTTGTGGGACGCCAATCATTGTCAATATGACTGGTGGGCTTCAAGAACAAGTAACAAACGGAAAAGATTGGTTTGGTTGGGGAATTGAACCAGCCAGTAAAGCTGTGATAGGTTCCCTACAGGTTCCGTATATCTATGAAGATCGTCTGAATAAGAAACAATTTATTGATACACTTAAGAAGGCGTTAACTGCTAGTCCCAAATCTTATAAAAAAATGAGTTTGCAAGGGATGCAGCATGTTCGAAAGAACTATAATTTTACAAACTACAAGAAGCAATGGGTTAAACTTATGGATGATATTGTACAAAAACACGGTGCGTGGGAAGATAGAAAAGTTTATAAAAGATGGCATCTTATGGAGGTGGCATAATGAAAAAGAAAATTTTAGTAAAGGCGCCATTGCTTACGCGTTCGGGATATGGGGAACAGGGCAGATTTGCCGTGCGTTCCCTAAGAAGTCGCGAAGACTTGTTTGATATTTATATCCACCCATTAAATTGGGGACACACATCATGGGACGTAGCAGACACTGAAGAACGCGCCTGGATTGATCACAACATTCAAAAAACTATAGCATACATGCAACAGGGAGGTCAGTATGATATATCCCTACAAGTTACCATACCCAATGAGTGGGAAAGAATTGCCCCTGTGAATATTGGGTATACCGCCGGTATTGAAACTAACCGAGTTGCAGGAGAATGGATTATGAAGGCTCACGAAATGGATAAGATGATTGTAGTTTCTGAACATTCTAAGAATGTATTTAAGGATACAGTGCATTCCGGAGTAGACACGCGCACTAACGAAAAGGTATTTTTACAACTAAATTCAGATTATGATATTACAACAGTGGGGTACCCCGTTAAAACATATGAAAATTTACCTAAGCTTGATCTAGATGTTACTACTAAATTTAACTTTTTATGTGTTGCACAGTGGGGTCCTCGTAAAAATCTACTAAACACTATACGATGGTTTGTAGAGGAGTTTCATGATAACGCGGACGTTGGATTAATTATTAAGACCAATTATGCGAAAAACTGTCTCATGGATCGTAATCGTATGAGGAGAGAGTTTGAGAATTTGCTAACCAAGCACCATCCCGACCGCAATTGCAAAATTTATTTATTACATGGAGACATGACCGATGAAGAAATGCATGCACTCTATCGCCACAATAAAGTGGATGCTTTTTATATGCTGCCACATGGTGAAGGTTTTGGGTTACCTATATTTGAAGCAGCATACAGCGCGCTTCCAGTTGTAACAGTTGGGTGGTCCGGACAACTAGATTATCTGACCGATGAAAAGGGCAATACCCACTTTTATAATGTTGGCTACGATATTCAAACAATCCCCGCCGAAGTGGTTTGGCAAGGTGTTTTGATAGAGGATTCGATGTGGGCAAACGCGCGCGAACGCTCTGCAAAAAAACAACTACGCCAATGCTACGAAGATTTCAGTGGACCAGATATGAAAAAACACAAAGCAGCAACTAAAAAATATGCCAAAGCACTTTCCCAAAGATTTTCGGAAGAAAAACTTTATGAACAGTTTGTATCACACATATATGAACCCGATGAAGAAGTTGAAGAATGGCTTTCTGAGTTAGAAGAAATGGTAAATGTCTAAATGTGTTTATTTAGTAGCTGATTTTTTCTATAGAGACTTTACCGGAGGTGCTGAGCTTAATGATTATTCTTTAGCTGAGCACTTTCGTGCAAGAGGAATTGAAGTACACGAAGTGTATTGCCAAAATGCTACAATAGAGTTTTTGGAAAAACATAAAGATGAAAAGTTCATTGTTGCAAATTTTGTAGCATTATCAGAGAGCAGTAAAAAGTATATGATCGATAACCTTTCTTATATCATATATGAGCACGATCACAAGTATTTAAAAAAGCGTAACCCAATCTTTTACAAAGATTTTCAGGCACCTAAACAAGATTTAGCCAACATAGAATTTTTCAAAGCGGCGAAAGCAACAATATGTCTTACACAATTAGCGTTAGATGTTTTCACAAACAACACAGAACTCACAAATGTAGATAAAGTGGGAGCCAGCGTTTGGAGAACCGAAGATCTTGATTATTTAAAAGAATTAAATAAATCGGCAATTAAAAACGGCAAAGCTGCGATAATGGACTCTGACAATCCTATTAAAAAACGCCATCAGTGTATTTCTTATTGCGAAAAAAACAACATTGAATATGATTTGATTTCACACAAAGATCATAGAGAATTCCTAAAAATTCTTTCACAATATTCACAATTAATATTTATGACTGGGCACCTAGAAACGTGCTGTCGTCTCATAGTTGAAGCCAAAATGTTAAATTGCACAGTGACAACTCAGAAAGTTTTAATTGGTGCTTGTTCCGAGAGGTGGTTTTCTTTAGATGGAGATCCGCTAATTGAGAAAATAAGAAAAATTTCATTAAATTCTGTTGATGTATTTATGAGGCATTTTGATGAGTAATAAAATTTTATTTGTTGTGGCTCACCCTGATGATGAAAGTCTATGGGCCGGCGGTACCCTGGCGGGACTGTCTAAATTTGAACACATTGAGACCTATGTCATGTGTATAACAGGTCGCGACGATGAATATCGTTGTGATGAATTTAAAAAAGCCATGGAAATCGCAACTCCAACCGCACATGCTATCATGGGACATGATTTACCCAAAAAGGGTGGTATTGCATTAGAAGAGATTCCTCAATTTTTCAACGATGGACTGGCGGAACTAGGTCTTCAGATTGATGATATAGATTTAGTAATTACACATCCACATTATGGTGACGAACACACTCACATGAACCACATGCAATTGTTTTACACTATGAGAGAGATCACCGCACAACACAAAGTTCCTTTCGCGTGTTTTTCATTCATGCCGATCCCATACGTAAAGCTTTGCCCCATCTTGCCAGATGCACGCCGAGACAAAGGGCTTCATTTAATATCGATAGCAAAATGTGAACTTGAGACCCACAAGCTAACTGAGAGGTTGTCTCAAACACCACCACGCTTCTTTGTTCAACTTAAAGTTGACGAAGCCACCAAGAAAGAAATGCTGAACTGTTACCAGTCTATCAACACTGAACAACACCAGAAAGGATACAGCGCATGGGACAGCTATATTGAAAACTTTTATATTTTTGATGAGAAGGGTCTCAAGCCTTTTATTGATGTGTATAGCGCTATGAATCGCCCGTATGCTAACGGCGCGTGTATTTTTTAGGAGAAATAATGTCAATTGAAATAGCAGACTTTGAGTTAATAAATCATGTTCGTGATTTTGATCCCACTGGCAATTCGTGCGCAATTTTAGGAGATTGCAAGCACCATTATCCCCCAAGTCGCGAAGCCTTTGCAACAGCTACAAAATTTGAAACTATTGAAACGTTTGATATTAATGGAAATCCTACACATTTGATTGACTTGAATAACGATGTGCCGGAAGAGTTTCACAACAAATACGATTGGGTAATCGATTCTGGTACACTATACTGCTGCTTTGATGTTGCGACCGTTTTTAAAAACATTATGAAAATGGTGAAGGTCGGCGGCTATGTTCTGCACACAGGAAACCTTACAGGCTTCTATGGCCGCGGCTACTACTCGCTTAGTCCAGCACTCTACTCAGAGATTTATCCGATTAATGGATTTGAAGTAAAGTTGATTGGCACACACACAAAGAAAAATAGAAATAGGTGGCAAATCATGCGACCAGGAAATACATATTTGAAATCTGCAGACGAAAATGAGTTAATTTTCACATCCGAAAGCTCTCCATTTATTCCAATGATCCCTAACGATTCCATGATTTGTTGTCTCGCTAAAAAAGTTGAAGAGAAACAATTCACAAAGCCTGTGCCTCAACACTTTATTAAGACAGACGGCAGATAATGGCACACATCTTTAAGAAATACAACAAAGAAACAAAACAAAAAGGTATCTTTGTAATCACCCACAAAGAAGTGGATATTTTTAATTATATCCCTGAAAAACTGCGTGATTTTTACTATATTGGAGTCCATTATGGTTCTGCTGCAAACCTGCAAGGCGCCCAGAAACAATCATACCAAGATTTTTGCATGGGGGCAGAGAGCACGGTCTCATTTGTAGGCGAACAGCCATTCCGCATTCCATATAATAGTCGCGCATTTACGCCGAGTTATTTTATGGAAGACAAGTCCATCTCCAAACATTGGGATATTATTAATATTTCACGTAATGCCAATGTAAAGCGCCTCGACCAATTCCTACGTGCAGTACGAAAGCTGTATGATTCCGGTAATATGCTAAAGGTGTTATTAGTCGTGCCGGGATGTCATAACGAAAAGCCACACACGCATTTTGTAGACATCGTAAAAGCTTATGAATCAATGTTTAATCGGCATGAACGCGATTTGTTCACACTCATGAGACTCAGTCCGGAGTTAGGGTTCTTAGGAATTTCGCCTTCAACAATAGCATACTTTTATAAATCCTCAAAAGCCTTTTGTTTATTATCTTCCGCGGAAGGAGAATCAAGGGTAATTCACGAAGCTCTTCTCTGCGGGTTGCCCGTTGTTTGTTATGCAGGACTGTTGGGCGGCGGAAGAGACTACCTGAACACCTCCAACTCTTCACAGTTTACAGATTATAACGAGATTCATTTAAGTTTAGCTGATGCTGCCAAGCGCGCCAGCAATGATTTGTCAGTGGATGTAGAATCACTGTCGCACGAATTAAGTGAAATAAAAACCATACCAAAGCTTAAAGAATTGTTTAAACAAATGTATAATAAAGACAACAATATATTTGATGGATCACTAATCAACACTGACGAACTCAGTCTTCGATTACCTGCACACTACCTAGAAGTTCCATGGAACACAGAACATGGAAATGGTGTAACAGCAGACATCGCCAGCAAAGAACAATTAACAATATTTATAAAGGAATTAATGAAATGAGCTTGTTTACAGACGAAGACTTCAATCATATTTGGAGCATTATAGGTCCACAGCAGAATCGAACAAAATGCCCAGAGTGGCGCGCCAGAAATGCCTTTGATAAAGCAAAAGAACTTATCGAAGCAGGAGAGGAAGGAGACTTTGTAGAAGCCGGCTGCTGGAAAGGCGGCATTAGTGCTCTATTCGGCTATATGTGCGAGAAAGAAGGAAAAGGACGTAAAGCGTGGGTGTTCGACTCATTTCAAGGAATGTCAGAAGCGATTCCAGAGATCGATGGAGACGACGCCATGGCGCCCGAAGTTCAATTGCACAACTTTAATCTTGACGACTTCGCAGTGACATGCTATAATTTAATGAAGCTGAAAGAAGAAACACTTAAAGTATTTCCGGGCTGGGTAGATGACACCATGTTAACTGGCGGTGAAAAGTTAGGAAAAATTGCAATTCTCCGCGTTGATGTGGATTGGTATGAACCAACTAAGGTTGTTATTGAAACGCTTTACCCAAAACTTATTAAAGGTGGTTATTTTATTTGTGATGATTACGGCAGATGGAAAGGTGCCCGAAAAGCTTGCGATGATTATCGTATTGAGCATGATATTATGGATACTATTCATCAAACCCACAAGGGATACTCCCCTTATATTGGTACGGAGCATTGGTGGAAAAAATCCTGAACACAAAAAATCTAAAAGTACTAACTGACATCACAAAACTCACAGAGCCTGAAGCAGCAGAATTGTTTCAAAATCAATCACAACAAGAGAAACATTTTGTACTTGATGATGGTCAGCGCTTGACGAATGAGGAATTTGAAACCGCAACCCTACATAATCTCGGCGCGCATTATTGCACAGATAAAGCACAAACTAACCGAACAGCCAAAGTATCCTACTTACAAATCTATGAAATGTATTTCGAACGCTTTCGACGTTCTCCGGTAGACATCGTAGAGATCGGAGTTCGAGGCGGCGAGTCAATTAATGTATGGAATAAATACTTTTCAAATGCAAACAGTATTTACGGCGTTGAGATTGCCGAAGCGTGGTGGGAATCGTTACTCCTTGACCACGTTCATTACATACAGGCAGACGCAACAGAACCTACCGTATTAGATAAGTTCCCATTAGAACAAGAATTTGATATTATTATTGATGACGGAAGTCATATTAACGAGCAAATTATTAAATCATTTGAAATTTTTTATCCTCGCTTAAAGCCTGGTGGAATTTATGTTATCGAAGATTTATATAATTCTTATGGCGACCGCCTATCATCCGATGAGATGGATATCATAGAGATCCTAGGCTCCGCTACTGGAATTGAGCAGAATAAACGTTCTGATATAGATGCATGGGTGCGTCAGTTAGAAGTTAAAGTGAACAATCCTTATAAAGATATTATGTTTATACACCACTGGGATTCAATTATTATTATAGGAAAAGTATGATTATTTATATTGACATTGATGAAACTATTGCGGAACCATCGGAGTCTCGCGATTACGCAGATAGTACACCAATTACCGCTAACATCAACAAAGCTAATAAATTATATGATGAAGGTCACACAATTGTTTATTGGACAGCGCGCGGAACCA
>Ga0163180_10001169_pt1 | contig 15024 bp, 20 predicted proteins | sample AtlANTMetagenome_2_FD_109647 | JGI IMG/M metagenome (GOLD analysis project Ga0163180, IMG submission 109647) | Marine eukaryotic phytoplankton communities from the Atlantic Ocean - Atlantic ANT 4 Metagenome | ecosystem: Environmental > Aquatic > Marine > Oceanic | place: North Atlantic Ocean...
CAACCACCATTGAATATTGTGGAGTCGGCGGGATTCGAACCCGCGTCTTACCAGTCTCGTACATAAAGTCATTTACAAGTTTGTTCAGTTTACTTTGAACTCTGACAAAGTCAAATGATATTTAAAGTCTTTTATTAAGGACTAATTAATTATTATTCTCTCAACTAATTAAAAAGAGGGTCTTCTGATATGACACCACTTATTTCCTCTATCAGATATCAAGGAGTGATGGGAAGCAGAACTAAGCTGCTGCCATATATTGATATTCGTTGCCGATTATCGTGTGTTTGATTCGTAAGTGAATCACACTACTTGCACTCTATGTCAAAAATCTAGCAATCGATTCCAAGTCGACCCCATGTGGAGATAGTAGGAATCGAACCTACGACCTATTGGTTGCAAACCAATTGCTCTCCCAACTGAGCTATATCCCCATATCATAGTATAAATATACAAAAGATCTATTATTAATGTCAACGTTTTTTTAGTAGTAGTATATTTATATATGATGAATAATAGCATTTATAATTAATTGGAGTTACAATGAACAGTAAAGGGCAAAACGAACCACTTAACCCACGTGGATATCAAAAAGATATAAATGATAATTTAGATGAAACTATGTCACCACATTATTGTGATACAGGTATTGCCTATTGTCCTTCTCCATATTGGATAGATTCTGATTATGGTGGTGAAACTGTTGAATGTAATATTGCTAAATGGAATCTATGGTGTAATTGCCATAAAGATCGTTTTGATGCAGTAAATCAAACACACTGGTTTGACGATGGTATATATCATTGTAGTCATAGTGGTAATGATTGGCAACCTTGTTTATCGGCAACACAATGTTATAATCAAGCTTGGTATAAAAATTGTACATGTGTACCATTAGACACGATAGGTGGATCTGGGTGTCCATCTTTTGAATGTTATGGTTGTCATACATCTGGATCTGGTCAAGAGTTTGTTCCAGGATTTGGTTGGCAATTTTGGTATTATCCAGAATGGTTTATAGATTCATGTATACCACCTTATGATTGGCCAACTCAAGGTGAAGATCAAGAAACAGAACCACCTGGTAGAGAAACTTCCTTTTTGATTCCTGCCTTTAGAAGAGAAGGTGGTAATCTTGATGATAGTGGCCGAAGGCCAAGAAGAACAAGAAAAGGGAGTAGAGGAAGAAACTTTACTAGACCCAATGTAGTAAATAATCAATTACCATCAACGAGAGAAAATTGTCCTTGTTGTACAGAAGGTCCTGGTCAAGCAATAATACTATGTGAACAAGGTGCTTATCTTGGAACACAGAATCAATGTACACTAGGAGCATATCCACCAGTTTATAATCAAGAAACATTTGGTTGTGGAACTGCTGAACACCAGAATTGGACTGTTCCTTGTATTTGTGGTTGCGATTGTTCTTATACAGGAACTGGTGGACCAGATTCTCATTTCCCAGGTACAGGTGGTGGTTCGTTTGGTGGATATACGCCAAGACCTCAAATTGATAATCAACAATCTGGTACATCTGGTAGACAAGGTAGAAAAGGTGGTGACTTCTTAATGAGAAGTAGAAGCAGAAAAAGAAGAAACAAAAGAAATATAAAAGGAAGAAGTAATTTACCAGGACAACAAGGTTCACTAATGAGCTGGGGAGGTAGTTGTCCATCATTAGATGGTCATTGTTCAAATTATATGAGTTCATCAGATTGTAATACTGATCCATGTTGTTGTTGGTCTGGGTCTAATCATAATTGTAATGGATGTGGTAATCCACAAGGACCTTGTGGAGTTAATGGTACTTGGGATCAATGGTATGCATCCAATACAGGAACATGGGTGGATAGTCATTGTCAAGAATTTGCTTGTGATCAAAAAGCTGGATGTAAAGATCCAATGGCATTAAACTATTGTCCTGATTGTGTATTTTGTTGTGAGGTAGGTTATACTCAAGCTTGGGCTGATGAAACAAACTGTTGTTGTTATGACATTTCATGTACTCAAGTAGGACAAGAAGCTGCTCCACCTAGCAGAGAAGTTAGGAAAGGTGGAGTAATAAAAGGATTTGGAAGAAAAAAGGGTAGGATATAAATATGGATGGTAGAGGTAAACAAAAACCATTAGAAACACATAGAATAAAAACAGTTGGAGAATCAAATATAATTGATAAACCAGGTACATCACCAAATGACCGAACACCTACACCACAATCAAGAGATTGTTATTGTATACACTCAACAGATAATTTAGGTTTATGTTCAGACGGATGTACTAATGCTGGTGAGGGATGTGCAGATGATACTTGGTGTTTTGGACAGGGTGAAGTATCTGAAGTAGACATTTTACAAAGAATGTATGTTGGTGTTCCTGAATTTGAAATGGCTGATACTGGATATTTAGAAAGAACTGGTAATTATATTTTATGGTGGTCTGGTAAAGGACCAGGTGACCAGATTTGGCCTTTCTACGAAAATGGTGTATGTAAAAATGATACTATTTGTTATTATTTACAAAACAAATGGCAAAATGGATATATAACAACAGAAGAATTTAATTTTTATAAATATGAAGATGCAAATACTAAATGGGGTAGATGGTATGGTGACCAAAGCTTATGGGATTTACATCAAAGAATTGATAATTTACCATGGGCACCACCACATCCCAGTTTTATATCTAGAGATCATGAAAGAGCAGTTTTATCTATAGAGTTCGGTTCAGAAGATCAGTTACAACCAACTAATGGTACAAATCCACATCATGGTCTTTTTAACATGTTATATCGTAATATTTCAGCTGAACAAGTTTTAAATGAATTTCCCTGGTATAATGATAACGCTATACCCCAAATTTTAGATTCTTTTCCTGGTATACAATATACTGATTTCAGTCATATTGCATTAGATACCTATTATGCTCAAGGACAGTCATTTATGATGTGGTATAATCCAGACTCCATTCCAATTTTCAATGATCCGACTATTGAACGAGAAGATTGGTGGACAAATATGAGTACCAATCCAATTCATAGTACATTGAATGGAGATACACAAGATGACTATCCAGGTAATTACCACCACTTGAGTTTATATGCACATCAAGGAACAACATTTGGTAATTGTGGTCCAGAATCTTATTCGTGTGTTACATATGGGCAAAGTGGTCCTCCATGGGATGGCTTTTGTAATGAATGTCCTTCATGGTATACTTGGGTTGATATACCTGGTTGGGAAGCTGGTTGGCCATTAAGTCACCCAGGTACATTTGCAAGATTAGAATATTTAGAACTTCAAATAGCTGGTACATATGGATATAATACTCTTCCACAAAATAGAGCTATAGTTAATTTTAAGTTTGGACAGAATGCGTATAACGATATTTGGGATTCTACCAGTCCTCCTCCTGGAAGACAAAATCAGAAAAAAGGAAGTATGACACAACCCAATATACCTTTTAGAAGAGGTGGTGGTATATCAGAAGGTCATGTGATTGGGGATAGAAGTAAAAAAGGTAGTAGAAGCCGTAGAGGTGGTAGAGACACCAGTAGTTGTACTTGCCATTGTGATTGTCAAAACGAATGGCAGGATTGGGAATGGTGGGAGTATGTATCACCAGGTGGAATGGATGGACTTACAGAACCAGGTGGTGGTTGTGTAGCAGTTATAGATTATAGTGACTGCCCACTAAATGAAGCAACTGGAGTTGGAACAGAAATTACTTGGGGTTGTGGTGGAGACGCAGGTTCTTTAAACCCTGATTTCCAATCGGGTGAGACTACATGTGATTGTGATTGTTATGAAAATATGATAACTCCTCCTCCATCTAGAGAGTTTACAGGAAAGATGTTTAAAAATGTTAGAGGTAATAATCGTATAAGACCAATTAACCAATCTGTTGGTAGTGATAATAGAGATCCAAATTGTCCACCATGTTGTTATACTTATCCAACTCAAGGTAGTTATCAATGTTGTTGTGATGGTCAAGATTATTCTATAGCTTCTAATTGTGGTAATGGTGCATCTGTAAGACATAGTGATAAAGTAGCTTGTATGAATTATTGTTTTGAAAATCAATCTCAGGGATGTCATAATGCCGGTGCATGTCATTGTGACTTAACACTTGGTCAGTGTCATAATAATAATTGTATAGATTTAGATCCACCTCCACCTGGTCCTTATGTACATGTTTGTCCAGATGATACTTGGGTGTGGTGTCCACATGGAGCAGATTGTTCAGTAAACTGTGGAATGAATACACAAGGTTCAGCTGGTCCTAGTAGAGACTTTAAAAGAGGTGGTTCATTTAATAGAAATAGGATGAGGAGAAGATAAGATGTCCAGATTGAGACGTGGTGATAATAGAGAATTAACCAACAGAATTGGTAAACCACAGAAACCACAGGGTGGAGCTCGTAGTTTATCACCTGGTAGAAATACTGGTAATAGTACTATGGGTCAAGCAGCTTGTTGTTACGAAAATGATGGGCATGTTTCTATTATTTGTAGTGGAAATCAAATAGTAGGTAGTGTGAATCATTGTACAGAAGGAGCTGAACCTATATATGATCCACCTACTTCAGGATGGTGTTCACAATCACAAGCTAATTCCATACCCTGTCAATGTCAATCTTGGTGTTCTAATGAAGAAGATAATTATGGTGAAGATCCATATTGGCCAGGTCATAGGATAATAACTCCGATAATCGAATCCCATACACAAGAAACTAATACAATGGGTAGAGGAAATAGAAGAGGTGGACCAATTAGGAAAAGAAGACATGGTGGATCATTCGGTAATCAACCAGAGGGCATGTGGGGTAGACCAAATTTAAATTCACAGGTTCAATCGGATAGAACAAATTTAAGAAAGGTAAGAAATCTTCAGCATAATATAATGAAAGGAAAAAGAGAGTGGGATAATATGATTGGTGAGTATCATAGTAATGAATGTTGTTACCCACCTAATCCTGGTAATTGTGGTGGAGCTTCATATCTAGTTAATATTAATTGTGGTGGTGGTGGAACTGTTCCCGGAGGAGAAAGTGATTGGGGATCAGAATGGTTTGATGATTCAACTGGTGGTGTATTTGATCAAGATTATTGGTATGGTATTGATCAATTTAGTCCTACTTGTGGTTCCTGTAGTATACCTGGTTACGAACAAATGTTGACCTCATGTGGATTACAAGATCCAGGTGCAGGAGATTTTAATACACAAGGTACTGATAGTTGTGGTGATACAAGATGGTGTCCATGTCTATGTACCGCAGCTGATATACCTGCCGGTGAACCTGGCTCTTGTGAAAACTTATCACCTGAAATGGGTTGGGATCAAGAAACTACAACACCAGGTAGAGAAGGTAAAAGAGGTGGGTGGATAGTTTAAATAATGTTATGTAACTCTTTGTATTTCATAACAGCTAACTCTTTAGCTTTAGCTTCTATCATAATATCAACACGATTACCATAGGTGTCAATATAGTCAAGTACATAGTCTGAATGTGCCTGTGGTCTAATAGATTCATCTAATTGTTCTTTACTACGAGACTCTGAATAATGTACAACAGGTACAACATCAACCCAAGTAGATATAGCAACCTCTAATGCATCTTCTTCTGATAATCCACCATCACAAAATCTATGGTGATGATAATCGAATACAATAGGAATACCTATAACCTTGTATACACCTTCATATAAATCAACAACAGAATACATAGAAGCTTTGTCGTCATTCTCGACCGTAAGACGAGACTTGACAGATTCTGGTAGACGATGGAAGTTAGTACAGAAACGCTCCATAGCAGAAACCTTATCACCATAAGCACCACCAATATGAATATTAATCTTGTTGTAAGGTGTACGAGATAAACCCATCATATCAAACACTTGTCCGTGTATAGTTAAGTCAGTAATACAATTGTCAACGACATGTGGATGAGGTGATGTAAGTACATTGAAAGGACCTGGGTGAGAAGTAATACGAATACCATTCTCTTCAGCAAACTTGCCACATTCACCTAATGTAGCGACTATATCCCAATGGTCTGGTAAGTCATCTAACTTGTATTCAGAAGCCCATGGTATAAGGTCTGAAGACATACGAAAGAAATTAATACCATTGTCTTTGTTCCACTTGAGTATTGTAAGTAAGTCTTTACAATTTTGTAACGCCAACTCGGAGGCGTATGGTAAACCCTTCTCGGTAAAGGTACGCTTAATCATTGTACGATTAGTAGTAACTTTAGGTTTACTATTTGATAAGTGTGTATTGATACACGCATAACCTATTTGATTCATAATATACTCCTGTTAGTTGTAATCCTGGTAGGATTTGAACCTACGACCCTCGCCTTAAAAGGGCGGTGCTCTACCAACTGAGCTACAGGATTATTGGTACTATAATATACGGCTAAATTCATATTAAAGTCAAGCTATTTGTTTATTAAATTTTCTAACTAAAGCCCTGGGTGACGGCTCTAAATATCTATCGGTAACTATATCTTGTATCTTGACTCGTGTAAGTAAAGGTATAGTACCAGAACTATTAAGATTACGCAAGTATGTAAGTGTAGGCTTATAACCCCATTCATTGTAATAATCCATAACCATTTCAAGTGCGTCATCATAAGAAGTATAGGTCTTGGTACATCTTCTATTCCTATATACTTTAGGCTCTTCTTTCTTCTCGGTGGTAAATGGCTTATAATGTTTAGCCGTCTTAACACCACCAGTACCCCGTCTATCTAATCGGTTAAGGTTATCAGAGGTCTCCTTACTAACAACCTGTATATAACCACCAGTCTTATGTGGGTATATAGTATGACAAGAAACTTTCTCTTCGGTAGAACAAGTAGTACATATAGTATAACCTAACTCAATACGAGCTTGTGGTATATCAGTAGAACACATACTACATTTAGCCATTACGAACCTCCTCTATATGACGACATTTCTTCCTGAAGTGGTAACCTTTACAAGTACAAGTAATACTACCTATATGGTTACGCATCTGTGTATACCCACCTATATTATAATACTCCATATCAGTACGACGCCATTTAGTCTTAACCATAGTATCACCTTTGGCCTGTATACCAATCCAGTTAGGTAGAGTATGTTGTTTAGAACCATCTGATAATGTTATTGTATTCATATCTACTTCTCCAAATCAATTATAAAACCAAAGTGATAATCGAACCTTGTAATAAGGTGTTCATAGTCACCACCCTTTAAATCATCTAAAACAGCTGTAACATCTAAACCTATTTGTTTACATAACTTCATAGCTAAACCTAATAGGTAGAACGCGTTACCTTGAGGACCAGTTAAATCAATAACTTGTTTCCTCGTAGTGTCTTTACTTATAATAGCCATATATCTCCTTTATTCATATAGTATACAGTACGAAAGAATAGGTATATGTGTCAACGTTTATTTTATATTTTTGTACGCACACCCATAGGGTGTAATAAGTAATACGTAATTTGCTATACGTGAAAAAATTGAGACCGGGATGTGCATAGGTATGGGCGTTAAAGTAATGCTTTAACGTTCTCACACAATCTTTTCAAGTGCAAAAAAAGAGCGACTCGTCAAAGTCGCTCTCTCATTCATAAGATAATAATAGAGGAGGCCAGGCGTCCCCAGGAGGAGGGTTTAACTATCCTCTCCCGCTGCTTCTGCCATCTCTTCCTCGTTAAACAAGTCATCTGACGAGCCATCATCACAGAACTTCTGTACAATCTGTTTCACAAAGGTTCTTTCGCTGTCTACACCTCCTGTAGAGTCGTATTGAGGATAGATACTCACCTCAGCTGCTTCTTCGAGGGAGAAGCCATCGAATAGTAACCCACATAACTCGACCGTAGTACGAGTACTAATACCAGAGGTTATTCTCGCGGTGTCACTACCAGACTCTGTTCTTGTTAGAGTCGCTATCTTAGCCACATTACTGATAGTATTAGAGTCAACCGAAGGGAACATCATACCGAGAAGACTATTCTCATCAGCCTCATTCAACACATCCATTTCCACGATTGTAAACCTATCTAAAAGGGCCTTATCCATAACTCTTGTAGAAGTATACTCATTACCAATGTTTGCTGTGGCAACGAAAGTAACACCATCTGCAACCTTTATTGTATCAGACCCATTAGACTCATCAAGTCTTAAATATCTTTGCCCATAGTCTAATACTGTCATTAGAATATTCCAGGCGTCTGGGTGAGCCCTTGACAACTCATCTAATAGTATCACCGCGTTTGGTGTCTGAATCGCTTCCACGAAGAGAGATTGAGAAAAGTAAGTACCCTTCTTACTATCGAAGTGAGTATTACCAATTAGTGTTGATCTAGGATCTTGAGTCGCACCCAAGTTAAAGTAGTAGTCAGGCCTATCAAGACTATTAACCAATGATTTAGCTGCCATAGTCTTACCACAACCAGCAGGGCCTGTCATCATAATATTCTTACCTCTAACACCAGAACGAACCAAGTATTTCCACTTAAGCTCTGACATCATTAACATCTTCGGTTTTAAAGAATAAGAATTGTGTATAAAATTAAGTATTTCAGCGTGATCGGTCGGAACCTCTACTGAAGTATTATCGTTGACTGGAGAGGGTGTAGTCTCAACCATACCATCAGAGACTTTCCTCCACGCAAAACCAGATTTAGATGCAGTCGAAGGAAACCTACCTAATAGATAACCACCATTATAGGCGTTCTTCCTACAACCACTTGTTATTTCAGATGTCCTCTTGACACCATTAGTATCCCACGCGTTGTATCTATTACCAGATTTCTCTATCCTTACAATCACATCGGGCGTTAAATTTAATTTACTCATAAAAACTCCTTTTTATTATCATTATCTTATACTATACAGTACGAAATAAAACCAGTATGTGTCAACGTTTTTTTTAAAAAAAAGCAAAAAAAAGGGGCGTACAGAGAAAGGAGTAAAACTGATACGCCCCATACTATAGAGGTGTTACCCGTCTATAGAAAGTATGAGGAGACAGCCGTGAGTGACTGATATCATATTAATATAATATAAGTATGACGGCCTGTCTCATTGAGCGGGATTGTGGAACCGCCCCACACCCTATTTACTGGTAGTAAATCGAATCTCTCTTGATTCTTATCCCGCAAACTTGTTGTCTTCTTGATCAATATACGGCGAAAAGCCAATATAAGTCAACGTTTTTTTTGTAAAAAAGCGTGATAATTTCGGTTTTGTGTGACTTAAATTATCAAAGAGTCACGCGATTTAGTTATTTTTTTGTGAGGATAACAAGACGCATCGTCTAAAGAACCTCAATTCTATACTACAATATACGGCTTTTTACACACATAAGTCAACGTTTTTTTTAAAAAAAGTGTAAAAAAAGCCACGAAATAATTTGTTTTTACGCTATGTATACACACTATATAATCGTATGTATTTCATATTACAAAATTGCTACGGTAAATACTAATAACATACAAATTCACCACTATTCACCACAACACACCACTATTACCCATATCTATGTATAGAAATAGTAAAGAGTGAACTACTATTTAGACGCAGTCTTTTTAGTTGATTTCGTTGGTGTTTCAGACTCGCCACTCGTAACTTTTCCTCTTGTTTCATAAGTAGGTTTACTTGGAGGATTCACAGCTTGTTGAGTATCAGAACCACCCATATTGGCAATCATCTCTTCTTGTGTAGGTACAGGTACTTCTCTTGGTTTCCCATCCCAATCTTTATCACCACTAGCGTCCTCTACTACATCAACATAAGCATCATAATGAGAGAACCCAGAGTTAACTATATCTTGAATGATAGACGCTTTGGCCATTTCAAAATCTTCCTCTTTGCCTTCCCAACTAATCCATACTGGATATACTCTATTTTTTAATCGTATCATTTTATTCTCCTATATAATAAGTAAAGACAATATTACTCGTCATCATTGGTTATATCGCATAGACCACTATTGCAGTTAGTATTTTCTTTTATACAACCACAAGTGCCGTCAAGTCGATTACAACTCTTACATGAGTTTTCTCGTCTTTGTTTTGTTATTAATTCATTTAATTTATCTAATTCTTGTATAAATTTGGGGCGATTTTGTGTTGTAAATATAATACCTCTTTTATAACCGAATAAGTATGTTACGCCATTGGATACACTTATAACCATATAAAGTATAAACAATTGCATCTTTGTTAAACCTAAGCTGATACATACATAACCCACAAGGAAATATGATAACACGATTAACGCCCATAGGTTATTCTTATTCGTTAAGAAGTTATTAATCATACTCGCGTATCCTCTTTTACCCTCATTATTATACCTGCAATCGCGGATATTATTATTAACCACATTATTGTTGTAAAGAAGCCATTGGTGAATATACTATACCATACGCCAATTGTACCGAGTATTAATACCCAATATACTAATCCACGACTCACGCTACTTGCTTCCCGACCACTCTGGAAATTTTTTCTTTCCGCTTTATTTGTCACCAAACAACTCCATTTGTTTACTATCAATACCTAACTGACTTTCTAACCATTCTTTTTCTTCTCTCATATCTTTAAGAGTCCAACCATCGTGATATGCTTCGTGTGCCAATTCTGTATTTAAATAATTTAATCTAGCTTTAGCTCTTTCTCTACTAACAGGTGGTTCAGATGTTTTCACTCGTTCTTTTGCTGTTTCACCCATTTGCCTTCTATATAATGTCTTACCTTCATCTGGGGATTCATAGATATATACAGGTTCTTCATCCATTTCTTCTGTATGTTCCATATAATATGATCTAACCCTTTTACCTAATTCCATATTATTTGGTGTATTGCCTATAATATGATATACTCCATCTAACTCTTGTAAAGCATGTGATAATTGATCTTTTAATTCACTATTTTCATTAATTAATTTACCAGATAATATCTGATAATTTATTGATTCATTTGACATTTTATAACCTCTTTTATTTAATTTTTTGTCATATCCTTTCGGTGGTCAATCTTTTATCGTTTTTATGTATGATTTGATTGTAAGTGCTGTACGACCAACTATGACATTTCTAATCCGTAACTATTATTTTAACTATAACATATTACATCCTCTTATATTGTGGATGGGCTTTGGTTCACCACTTACTCATATCTTTTTCAAACCTTTCGGTAACCCCATTGATACTTTCAGTTTCGGTTTCCCTTACCACCCTGCTCTATTCGCTTTTTTATTTAAGTTTATAGTGCTGTCGGGTTATTGTATATATAAATATATACTTGTACTACAAAACACGTAATTTATTTTTCATCTGCTAATCTTATCATTTGACTACAACTTAATATCCATATACAAGTCCACATTAAATTGTTATTATCAACATATAGCATTATTCCTGATATAACCATGGGAAAGAAAATCATTGTCCATTTTAATACAAATAATGATATATTCATCCATTTTGGCATCATACTTATTTTTATTCCTTTATCCATTATATCTCCATTTCATATTTAAATTCTGATGGTAACTTACTACAATCTGGTTTAATATCTTTAAGTGCTTCCATCATTACACTAATTGGATTAAACTCTTCAGCGTTTAACACTGCTTTCATAATACTTGGTGAAAATCCACTCACCATTGCAACTGAATCATCTGAACATCTTGCTGGTGTTCCAAAGTGTGCATCTAAATTCCAAAATACTATCTTTGGTAATTTGTATCCAGCTTTTTCAAACTCTTCTTCCATCCAACTAAAATGTGTATCAGTTCTACCTTGTGATTCATCAAACTGCATATCACTCAATACTAATAACATCGTTGGCATTGAGTCAGGTAATACATTGTGTTTCTTCGCCACTCGTAATATATGTTCAAAGGCTTTACCAAAATCTGTATTCATACCCCAATCTGCCTGTGATATGTTTCTCAATCGTTCTGCTACTGAATCACCTTCCAATCTTACTAACTCTGGATGTTCACTAAATGTTAAGAATAAATCTCTGAACTCACCTTTAGTTCTTTCAGATAAATACATACCTAATGACATTGCTACTGCTAGTGGTTGTCCAAACATAGAACCACTTACATCAATCATCGGTAGAATATTCTCTTCACTCTCTGATAATAAATCAGGTAAGTTATCCCATAATTTTTCTGCCAACTTGTCATCATCACAAGCCAACACTTCGTGTGGATAGGTAGCCGATACTGATGCCTTTGTGGTTTTGTCCTCTTTCCATTCATCGAATCGTTTACTGTCTTGTTTAGTAAATGCTCCACTATATTTTCTCATAGCAGAACCTGGGACAGATGAATAGTTTACCTCACTCCACTCACCTTCAGACATCGTTTGTTCAACAGTTTCAGAGTATCTCTTCAACCATTTTCTATATTCTCGGTTAGTGAAACCAAGTTCATCTCTTAACACCGCACACTTTCTAGGAGCCCATTTACATGCTAGCCTATCCTTGTCACGAATTGCTTGAGCGAAAACAGATATAACCTTTGGTATATGGAAATACTCAATTAAGTCTTTCCAATAACCCAAATCAGCAATGAGTTTTGCATTGTCTGATATAAAATCAGGTGATTTCTCTCCAATCTCCCGTAAGATTGTGTGGAAAGTTTTTCTCTCACCTGAACCTATTCGTGCTGCCCTCGCCCAAAATAATACTTGTGTTGCAAGTTCTTTGTCTTCCTCATACGCCTTATCAAAATCTTCAAGGATACTCAATCTATCATGATTTCTCATATTACCAATGCGTTGAAACAAATCTAAACATTCTTTGCCTGATGTTTTGTTTGTTACTGCTCCATTTGTAGTTGTTGTGTATTCCATTTTAATCCTTAAAGTTTATCGTTTATTATATTGTTACAATATACGGCTAAATAGCCATACGAGTCAACGTTTTTTTCATATTTTTTATAAATAATTTAAATTTTTCTTCTGATGTAGTTCCTCTACCATTATTGACAAATCTACTTGTTATAACAAAATTTCCTTTAACATAACCTTTTTTGTCATCTAATCTATCAACAGAAGGTGAAGCACAATTATGTGTTTCGAATATTAACTCTATGTCAATAGGCATTCCAGTCCAATAACATTTTTCATCTTGTGATTCAAATTGTTCTTTGATATCTTCCCAAGTTATGTCAACTTCGTGAGTTTTTTTCATTCTATAAGGTCCATTTGGTCCATTGACTAGAGTTCTTTTCATATCCTCTGATATAGTATTTCTAGCTGAACCTTTATTCTTACTGGCCATCCTGACATTTCCCATCATTTTTTTATATGGATTTCTCATTACATTATTTCCAATTTAGTGAAATCAGTTTCATTTTCAAATGAACCATAATGGTCTTCATCATCAAATGAGAAATCTAATGAATTGTCTTTACAATCATTGATTATATCATCAATCGCTTCAATCACATCATCTGTTGTGATTTTACTATTGTTTAAAGTTTGTTCTTTAATATTTTGTAACTCTGCTACTACTTGTTGTATAGTCATGTTGACTCCTTTTATTTATTATATTTTTTCCAATACAGATTCCCTATCTGCATTTCTGATTTTGTTAAAACTCTCTGTTCACTATTCCAATACTCTATTCTATCTGATACCCATCTTAATTCTAAATCATCTATGGATGGATTAGTTGCCTCAATCTTTATAAGTAATTGATTCATCTTTGCAAATATCCCATTCCAAAACTTTGTATCTAATACAGTATCATCTAATACATCTACCAATCTACTACCCTTCATTTTCATCTCCTTTAAATAAATCTTCACTACATCTTTTATATACTTTGTTTAGAGCTTCCATTTGTTTCTTGGTTACTCTATAATTTGTTTTCACATATTCTTTTACATTCTGTATAAACCCAAGTGCTTTATCATTCTTGGATTCAGCCAATCTTTCAACCATAGCGATTTTCTCCATTATAGGTTTTAGTTTAGCCTCTTGTTCAACCCTTACATCATCATTAAATATTGGTTGTTTTTTACATTTACTAATACTTCTCTTAATAGCATCTTCCATCTTCGGTGTAATTTTCCTACTACCAGTAATCATAATAGTGTACATATCAATCAAAAATTTGTTTTTAGTTTTAGTTATATCTTGCAAATTATCTTTTAACCATTTGATTTCATCTTTATAAAGTTCTGCATATGATTCTCTATTCTTCTTCATAGTCTCTGGTTTTGGTTTTCTATAAAATCTATTCATATCTTTTCCATAATGAATTACATTTTAACATATCTTCTCTACACAATTTAGTTAAATGATTTTTTCTAACATCATCTATCAAAGACATAACATAAGATTTATCATCTTTCGTATCCATATCTCGTAAGTTATAAGCATCATTCAAACGATACTTTAAATTCATAAGCCTAGCAATTAACTCATTTTTAAACCCGTGTAAAGGTTTTCTTTTAGCTGGCCTTTTTTTAGTTTGTTTCATATTTAACTCCTTTAATGATTTTTGTGTGTGGCGTTTTATCCACCTCATATCTCCCTCTGTAAAACTCATTACAGATAATTAGGTCCTGTCCAAGAAAAACTCTTATGCATCTCTGAATCAAATATAGAACCTCTTGAATGTTTTGCTGGTTGACTCCAACCTGCAGCTTTTAATATATCACCTTTTAACATTGGTACACCTTTATGTACACCATCAACTTTAGCAACGAATCCCCACACACTTCTTTGTCCTGGTGATGAACCCTTTACTACTTTAATAAATTTTCTACCTACCATAAGATTTAAATCAAGTGTTTTATCTTTTGTATGGTTACCCCAATTCTGATAATTCTCATCTATCTTAACAAGTAAATTATCCATAGCTTCATCAAATGACAAACCATTCTTTGTGGTTGTCTTTTGAGTTTTTGTTACATTTGATACATTTGGCTTAATCCCATTTATCATGATCATGTCTCCTATTTTTATTGAATACATTCCTATCTAACCAATTAACAATAA
>Ga0163180_10001170_pt1 | contig 15018 bp, 11 predicted proteins | sample AtlANTMetagenome_2_FD_109647 | JGI IMG/M metagenome (GOLD analysis project Ga0163180, IMG submission 109647) | Marine eukaryotic phytoplankton communities from the Atlantic Ocean - Atlantic ANT 4 Metagenome | ecosystem: Environmental > Aquatic > Marine > Oceanic | place: North Atlantic Ocean...
TGTGCGTTGGTGTCAGAAGTGGTGTCACTTTGCGCTCGCCCTCGCCAGGATTGCCTCCATGTCCATGATCGAAGGTTCGAAATCGCGCACTGCTTCCTTCAACATGTGTTCTATGTAGGCCATTTGCAATTCACCCTTTTTCTTCAAAGAAGTACCCGAATATTTGGATATCAAAACTGGTGTTCGTAGTGCTGCCATTTCGGCAGTGTTCTGATACTGACGGAAAAGGGGGAGTAAGACCCCTGCAAGACTGACGGATGCTGATTCGTCATACTCCCATAGTAGTCCCACCATTCGAGCAAGCTTGATAAGTCCCACTATTTTGGCCAAACCGCTTCCCAGCTCGTCGAGCTCAATCAATCCCGTTTTTGGAACTCCGACGTAAAGGCCGGGTGTCTTAAAAATAGTGTCGAAACAGTCAAGCTCCTCCGCAATATCTGAAGAACTCAAGACACGGGTGACTTTCCTAGTAGACAACTCATACCGAGCACACTGGGGGTCCTCACTTTTTTGCCACCGTGTCCGACCGGCACTCAAATCAGCACAACCTGGAAAAAAGTACTTGGAAAACTGTTCGGTAGTGGGCTTAATCTCAAACAATGTAGATAGAATTTCGGCACACTGAAAGGAGACAGACCTCCCCGGCTCCGTGGTCAATTTGTTTACTGGAACAGGTGACAGGGGAGGCTTTTCAGTTGTTTCTTGAGGCAGAACAGACACCAGCGGCTGACTCTTGTATGCCACCGCGACAGGCTCAAGGCTAGTCTGTTCACACATCTGCTGAATCTTCGTATTGCCAGACACTACAAAAGCACCCACTTTGGCGTCGTAGCTGCCACATTCCTGCTTCTGAACCACAGCGGACAAAGAATCGGTGATGACGTACCACCCAGATATATTTTCGCCTCTCGCTTGAGCCCGCTGAATCGATTTCAAGCATGGATCCGTTGGCACAAGATCCAACCTCGGTATCTGGCGATGCGTCGGGGTATCGAAGACCAGCTTCTTCTCGATGCCCATACCGGCTCGCCCCCCCGCGACCAATACCTTCATACGAACACCGGCCTCGAGACTGCGATTCACTTCCATACTGGCATAGGCGCCCTCTTGGACCTGGACTTCGAAGCAGTCAATTCCCTTCTTCAGGAGCGAATTGTTCCCATCGAAAATATCGCCTGGCTGCGAGTAGGCCGCGGACATCTCCGGCGTCATCGTCCAACCCGCCCGTTGAAGCACCTCCTCTATGTCGGGAAGCGCTTCGAGTTTGGACAAAGGTTTGGCTTGAACGCCTTTCGGTAGCGAAACCGCAATCAATAAACCCAACGTTGACCCAAGGCGCAACATGCGACGACTCTACACCAAACCCCCACACCGCTCCAGAATAGCCACGCTGGCCTTCACTCGCACACTCGCTGGCACGGCTGGGTCTCGCGCAATCTCACTGAGCACCTCCACGGCCAGGAACGGTGCTGACGACAATAGCAATCTATTAGCTAATACTCTCAATGAATATGCCAGCTAAGTGGAAACGTTTCAGAGATCGACCGAAGCTTGCGGATAACAATTCCCATCATCCGCCTTTGCATATCCATCATCACAGGGCTCACACCATTTTTCCCAGGAGCCATGTTCATCTTCACACCCGGTAGTCACTTTATTGTCCGAATCACATATTTGCGCCGACCAATCGACGGCCCCAGCACAATCCAAATACATCTCGTACGCCGCAGCACAGTTCTCACGGGCGGCTCCCCCGCTAGCTATCCCGGCTTCGGTCTTCGTTTCCTGTGCCGTACAAAGGTCTTCACAGGTAGCGCTATCGACCGGTCCCGCGATCAGGTCGCAACCGTCCATGTGTGAATAGTAGCTATTGCATGCGCTTACACACGCCGTCTGCGTAGCGTCACTGCCGGTATCTTTGGGACTTTCGCCACATGCTGACGCAAAGAAAACTAGCACAACTAAGAATCTGACTGGCATTGCGACCTCTGGCGACCCAATGGTACACCTTTCCCCCTACACTCCCAAATGTGCCGGTTACGCCTTCACATTTTCTACTGGGAGGTATCGTGCAAACGAATCATGAAAGTCCTCGAACTTGTAGCCCTTGAAGGTCGTCTGCTGTTGCGGGCTCAAGCGTCGGGAATCGTCGGGAGGCATGTCACTATTCTACCGCCTCGATCGTGTAGAATCAGCCTCTCTCACGGAGCCTGCCATGCGACTCAGCCATCTGTCCCTCTCCCTCTCGATTGCCCTCATGTTCGGCTGTGGGTCTGGGAAGTCCGAAGATGCGGCTGCCCGAGCTGCTTCTGATAAGTGGTTCGGTAGTGGTCCCACGACGCGATTCGTCAGAGTTTCAGACCGAAAGTTGGCTTGGAAGATAGACCGTGGAGCTTGCTATGCTGATGGTGCTGACGGCATCTGTGAATACACCGTACTCCTGACCAAGATCGGTCGCCGGTGCAGCACTTGCGGTAATCAAACCGTTGATGTGGAACTCCGGTTCCCCCCAAGTGGTCAAGTGTTTTTGGATGCAGTCACCCTGAAAGAGGGCTCAGGACTGCCGTTTGAAACCCGGTTTGGCTCGCTCGACATTCCCTTAACTTCCGAGCGACCATACGAAGATTCATATACTTACGAACTGACTGCCGAATTCATTGGACCCTGGGGGCCAGAAATCGCGCTTGCTCAATTTCAGAGTTTCAGTATGTCCGACGGGTACACGGATCCTGCGGACACCTGGTATACCGATTGCAACATATTGAATTGGGCGCCGTCAGACGCAGAAGCCTATGTATCTTTACCATTTGATGAAACAGTGAGAGCCATATCTTGCGGGGACCAAGGACTTGTCGACATCTTGATCACACCTACTGATGACTATTACCCCGAGGAGATAATAAATAGAAATAGGTATATGCGCGAATGAATGTCATCCCTATTGCTCCTCCGCAGCAACCATAGACCAAAACAGCCTCCCAAACCGGGCACGGCTGAGGAGGCTGTCGTTGATGGTGGGCCAACCAGGAATCGAACCTGGAACCTGCGGTACACTCCTCTCTCCGGAGGGTGTATGCGGGTTCTGTTCCTTTTGTTGTGGAGCATTCCACTGGCTGTTGGCTGTGATGAAAGCGAAAAAGACACCGGCAGTATGACAAATGAAAATACAGACGCCGATGCAGACAGCGACGCAGACGCCGATGCAGACGCCGATGCCGATGCCGACGCCGATGCCGACGCAGACGCAGACGCCGACACTGATGCAGATGCCGACGGCGACGGCGACGCAGACCCCGGGTTTTGTTGGGGAGCGAGCATAAGAAACGAGGAAGATTTACTGGCGATATCGCACTGCGTAATCATCGACGGAACACTCGAGATCCTCACCAACGATGGACCCACCACATTGTCGCCGCTCTCTAACTTGGAGACCATTCAGTGTGAGGGATTACCGCCAGGCGAAGATTCGCGCTCAGAGGGTTGCGGTTCATTAATCATCACAGCCAACAACCTCATCACCGACCTCAATGGATTGTCAAAGTTGACCTCCATTTCAGGCGATCTGACTATTTGGAACAACGATGCTCTTGAGAATCTTACGGGGCTGGCCGGACTCACAACGGTAGGTGGAACGGTTGATATATGGGGTCACGAAACTCTCCAGAATCTCGACGGTGTTTCCAGTCTGACAACAATTGGCGAAGACATCACGATTGAAAAAAATGCTCACCTGACTGACATCTCGGGGCTATCGACGGTCACAAATGTTGGAAGAGACTTCATCATCAGCGAAAACAATGAACTACAAGACATCACAGGGCTAACCAATCTCATTTCTATTGACGGCGATCTGAAAATAGAAGATTCAAACCTCACAGCCATCTCAGGATTCGAAGCCTTGAGCACAGTAGGCGGAAATATATTCATTTCTGAAAACCGTTTTCTGACATCGATCACGGGTTTCAGGGCACTAAACTCTGCGGATGTCATAACTATCTCTAAAAACCAAACCTTAACCACCGTCTCCGACTTCCCCGCTTTAACGAACTTGGGCAGCCTATCTATAAGCAACAACCATGTGCTCACTGAGGTTGTAGGATTCAACGCCGTGACAACGCTAGGCGGAATTGGCATCGTGAACAATACCACTCTCAATCTCATCGACGGGTTTCAGAATATTGTTGAGATCGATGGGGGTGTGACCATACGTGGAGCGGTTGAAAAACCCAGCATTTCGATCCTTCCAGAACTGATACGTGTGGGTCACTTAAAGTTGTCGAATCTATCCGCAATGACCGATATGGATCGACTCAGCACCATCGATGGCGACTTCGAAACTGAGTACATTTTATTAGAAGAACTGACCGTATTCCCCGCATTGGCCTACGTTGGCGGTGACATCGAGTTTTGGGGCTCTCCGCTGGCAAGCCTATCGGGACTATCGGCCCTAACAGAGGTGGGTGGAGACTTGGCCATCCTCCACACCGAACTCCCAATTATAGACATCCCAAGTCTCACTGCTATTGGCGGCGACCTGCACATTGAAGGCAATTGGTATCTCTGCGATGAAGACGCCGAGGCCTTCGCAACATCCATTGACATAGGGGGGGCTGTAATCATCGAAGACAATAGAATTGACGTGTTTTGCGACTGACGCCCTAATGGCCTGCACAACAAAGCCCCCACCAGCGCGTGGTGAGGGCTCAAGCGTCGGAAGGCGTCACCGATCGTGTATACTTTAACGGCTTGGAGATTGTGAATGCGAGCCATTTTGATGGGTCTGATCTTGATTTTTTGTACGGCGTTACCGGCAGTAAGTCACGCGAGACCATCGTTCGTACATATTGAAGGTGACACGGAAACAGAGTTGAATTCCGCTGCCAAAGAGTGCGCATCTGGTCAGACTGAGCGCTGTGTCGATGTGGGCATGGCATACATTTTGGGTGAAGTCTTTGAGCAGGACATCGACCGTGGACGGTCACTGCTGGAACAGACATGTAGCGGTGGCGACCCAAGCGCCTGTAGTGCGCTAGGCGTTTTCTATTTGTTTCCTATGCATCTTGAACAAGACATCGAGCGTGGCCGGACATTGATGGAGCAGGCCTGTAACGCTGGCGATACGGGTGCCTGTTTCAACTTGGGTTTCTTTTTGGTGATAGGCCAAGGAGTTGAGCCAGACATCGAGCGTGGCCGGACATTGATGGAGCAGGCCTGCAATGACGGTAGCCTCCAGAGTTGTGCAACCTTGGGCCTTTTTTTGGTGACAGGCCAAGGAGTTGAGCAAGACATCCAGCGTGGCCGGACATTGATGGAGCAAACATGCAATGACGGCAATCTCCAGAGTTGTGGAAATCTGGGTGCTTTTTTTGTTTCGGGCCAAGGTGTAGAGCAGGATGCTGATCGAGGTCGGTTATTGCTAGAGAAGGCGTGCAAAGGCGGCTTCCCCCCCGCTTGTGGCTTCCTCGGCTGGGCTTATTTTTCGGGAGAAGGACTTGAGCAGGATGCTGCCCGTGGCCATGCACTGATGGAGCAGGCTTGCGCCAGCACCCATGGCACCCATGGCGAGGCTTGCCGCAACATAGGGGTATCTTACCTTACCGGCCAAGGTGTTGAGCAGGACGTTACTCGCGGTTTGAACTATTTAGAGCAGGGTTGCACCGGTGGAGACGCTCCAGCCTGTGGTCACCTCGGGTGGGCTTATTTTTCGGGAAAAGGTGTTGCTCAGGACGTTGTTCGTGGCCTTTCATATTTGGAGCAGGGTTGTGCCGGTAGCGATGTTATCGCCGGCGTTCATGCGGAATCATGCATGCTCATGGGTATCGCCTACTTCAAAGGGAGAGACGTAGTTCAGGACGTTGTTCGTGGTCTTACTTATTTGGAGCAGGGTTGTACGAATGGTGATGCCCAAGCCTGTGGTTTTTTGGGCGCAGCCCTTTTGAAAGGCGAGGATGTGGCGAAAGACATCGAGCGTGGCCGGAAATTGCTGGAGCAGGCCTGTAATGACGGTGATTTCCAGAGTTGTGGAAATCTGGGCGTTTTTTTTGTTTCGGGACAAGGTGTAGAGCAGGACGTTGTTCGTGGCCTTCCATATTTGGAACGGGCTTGCACCGGCGGTGTGCCACTATTGTGCAGCCTTGTGGGAATGGTCTACACCAGGGGCAACAAAGAAGAAGGTATTGAGCAGGACGTGGTGCGCGGTCATTCAATGTTGGCGCAGGGCTGTACTGCAGGTCATGCTCCATCGTGCCGTATATTGGGCGCAGCCCTTTTTAAGGGCGAGGATGTGGTGAAGGACGTTGTTCGTGGTCTTTCATATCTGGAGCAAGGCTGTACCATTGATGATGCCCAGGCCTGTGGCTTGTTGGGTATGGCCTACGGATTGGGCGGAGAGGTCCCGAAGAACACCGAGCGGGCCAATGAATACCTTAAAAAGTCATGCAGATTGGGCTGGCAGACAGCTTGTCAGTGGAAGGAACAACCATAGACCAAAACAGCCTCCCAAACCGGGCACGGCTGAGGAGGCTGTCGTTGATGGTGGGCCAACCAGGAATCGAACCTGGAACCTGCGGATTTTCCGCTTGCTCTCTCATTTATCACCTTACACCTCCATTTTTTGGTCGTAGTGATTCGTTGTGGCAACAGCCTGGCAACACAACTGCGCGTTGCTGGTTGATTACCGTGCACTTGGAAACTCGATGACGGACAGCTTCGCCTCGCCAATGGTGGGGATTCGTTCCACTGCTTCCTCCAGCTTGAGGCCCGTCGCGTCCAGGTAGGCGTCATCGACCCCCATGCTGTGACCCACGAGCTTGCGCAGGACATAGAAATTCACATGAAGCCCGGCAAGACCCGTTTCAAATCCTCGTCGGAATGCATGCCAGCCCGAGAGCTCAGCCCGGACACCCGCTGCCCTCCAGCAGCGGTTGATCCACTTCGCCTCCGGCTGACGGCCATCGCGAAACAAACGACCTTCTGCTGGCCCCAAAGCCTTCAAATATTGCAGCAGATGTGAGCTGAAGGGAATTCGCCGCCCGACACGCCCACGATCGAACTCCGGTCGCACGTGAAGTGTTCGTCGCTCAAGGTCGAAGTCTTCCCATTCAAGATTCCATACCTGTGAAATGCGCAGACCCGTGAACCTCATAATGACCGCTGCTCGCTCGATGGCACTGGCGTCCATGACGCCACCTTGCTGACGATAGGCAGCCCCATCAGCGGCCGCCTGAATACAGCGGTCCATTTCTGCCCAGGTGGGTGCGGTCTTCGGGGCCATCTTGTGCGCACGAGGGAGCTGGATGCTTTCAACCACAGCACACCGGTCTCGGAATTCAGATCGGCCTGCACACCACGACCACAGGGTCTTCACCCGCACCGCATACTGCCGTGCAGTCCGCTGCTTCAGCCCTTCCGTCAATAATGACCGATACCAATCTTCGATGACACTGGCGGACATGTCGGACATGTACCGCTTTCGGGTCAGCCCGCGACTCCACCACCTCAAGAACCTGCTCAGGGTGCACTCGTACACATACGCAGTGGGTTCATTTTCAACGGCTTTGCAGTCGCAAAATGCCGCTATTGCTTCTTCCGCCGGGAGCGGATCGCGTCTCTTGTCGCGTCCGTCGAGCCCTTGCAGGACCCGGCCTTCGACTTTGTTTTTGAATTTTTCGGCGTCTTTCTTTTTTGTCCCTGCGGGGAAGCGCTTGCTCCGCTGCCGTCCGTCCGGGTCTCGCCAAGAAATTTTCCATCCCCCGGTTTGTTTACATTTACTGATACTTGCCATCTCCGCACCGCCTCGAACCACTCGGCCCATTGTTCGTCGAGCCAGCGATACCTTGCACGCTCACTGCCCTTCGACACGTTTAGCGGTCGCAAGTCAGCGGGAAGTTGCCCAATCAACTCCCGCAGCGTCCGCGTTGAAACCCCCAGTCGTGATGCCGCCTCATCCATTTCAACGCAGCGCTCCTTAGCGGGAGCCTGATTGACCCAAGACAGAAGCCAAGGGTCACCCAAGGTGAAGTTGCGGGGTCGCCCCGCCACAGAAAAATCCGAAACGTTATTCATCGTGTCACTCCATGATCATTAGTGAGCCATTCAGGCAATTCCTCTCCCGCCTGGATCGCACGAACCAGATTGCGGGAGTGTTCGACCCACAAGCGCTTCCATTCAGGGGCCAGCCATTTGAGTTGGCTGAGCTTCAGGCCATCAGGTTGCAAGCAGTCATGGAGGACCAAGTGCTCGAATAAATCTTCATGACTGGGCTGGTTCGAGTTCTCCGACTCACCCACTGGTTGAAGACCGACCATCAACATCAGTGTGTCGGTGCCAACCTCGAGGAGCTCGGAAATCTTCTTGATGATTCTTAAGCTGGGCGGGCCTTCCACTTTTCCTGTCTCGATACGCGACAGGTGGCCCGTGCTGAGCCCCGATACTTTAGAGGCGTCTCGTATTGAGAGCTTCTTCTGTTTTCTCATCCATCGAACGTACCAACCGAATTTTATCGGGTTGAACGTGAGGTCAGGCTCAGCTGAGTCACCCTCAATTTTCAGCGGAAACTCACCATCCGGCTCGAGCACAACTCGGAAGTGTCGTTCGGATTTGACCTTTACTCGGTAGGGCATTTGACTCTCCAGTGATGTCACTTAGGGGCATATACCAATGCTTTCTTCTCAGCAAGCAAATTAATTCTCTGAGGATCGCCAGCAGCCACAACGAGCGCTATGTTGAGTGTTCGACGGGAGTAAACGAGTGCCTCATTACCGAATTCGATCAAACGTGATTCGACAGACTCTGACCCGAAAGAGGCTCAGTCAAAATGCCTTGGCTCGACAACTCGGGCTCAGCTCCGGCTTTATGAGTCAACTGCTCTGCGGCGACCGACGACCAAGCAGAAAAACACGACTCAAGATGCTCGAAGCACCCTTCCTACGGGAGCATTCATTCAAAGACTTGTTCGAACCCATCTACCCCAGCCACAGAGGTGCCAAATGACCGGCCTGCGAGACTACGACGATGACATTGATGACGACGAAGTCCTTGAAGACGAGGACGAATTCAACGAAGAAGACGACCTTGAAGACGATGACTTCGACGATGATGAGGATGAAGACGAGGGTGAACCCGACCCGCGACCACGTGACAGATGGGGGCGGTTTGTCCCGTGTGAGCCGGAAGATGATGACTCAGATTGGTAGGGAGTGCTAAAGCTCAGAGGCTGAAAGCAAGCAAATCACTCCCACTTGCATGCCTCTGTGTCCCCCATTTCGCAGGCCTTCGCGAAGTACCGCTTGGCCTGGGTTGAAGGGCTGAGACTATTTCAGTGGCAGCCGATCAAGGGTCAAGGTCAAGGGTTGGACCTCACGAGACGAAGACCCCTGTCCCTCTTGTAGCTGTCGGCTCGCCAGAAGAGATAGTCCCCCCCCACAACCGCCCCCACCAATTCGTCCCTCCAGCTCCCGCCGCGAGTAATCCGGCTCTCGCCATCGTAGGCCCGCACTGGATCTGTTTGCCCGTAATGGTCTCCATATGCCCCCCCGAACGCATCCCAGCACCACTCACTCACATTGCCGCTCATGTCATAAAGTCCCCAGGCGTTCGCACGCTTGCTAGCCACCTTATGAGTCTTCGACCCACTATTTTTCTTGAGCCAGCCCACTTCGCTGACGGTATTTGAGCCCGAGTAGAGATGACGCTGCCCTCCACGGGCTGCGTACTCCCATTCCGCCTCAGTCGGTAGACGGTACCCATTGGCTGATTTATCCCACCTGACGCTCTTGCCATAGATCTGGTACGCGGCACGAAGGCCTTCTTTCTTCGACATCGCATTGGCGAACTTCACCGCATCATACCAGGTGACTTGCTCCACCGGGCAGTCTGCCCCGCAGGATGAAAAATGCGATGGATTGCTGCCCATCACCGCACGCCACTGACCCTGAGTCACCTCGGTTGTCGCCATCAAGAAGGAATTGCTCAGACTCACACGGCGGTCACTGCCCGCATACCTTACCCTACCCTCCATCTTATCGGCCAATTCACGACTCACGCCCATCATGAAGCTGCCCGCAGCGATGGACACGAACTTCATGTCCATGCTGGTGCTGCCGCCAGCCGAGTCACCGCCGCCCATACTGTTGCTGCCGGCAGCGATGCGGATGCCGGGGGGCGGGGTGGCTTGGCCGTCCTCGTCCCGCCCCCAGCACTTCACAGTACCGCTCTCCAGGACGCCGCACGTGTGACTATACCCCGCGCTCACACTCCGATACACCCCAGAGGGCGCGCGGGTCTGGCCATCCTTGTCCCACCCCCAGCACTTCACAGTACCGCTCTCCAGGACGCCGCACGTGTGATGCCCCCCCGCGCTCACACTCCGATACGCGCCAGGGGGCACGCGGGTCTGGCCAGTACCGTTCTTCCCCCAGCACTTCACAGTACCGCTCTCCAGGACGCCGCACGTGTGAGAATCCCCCGCGCTTACACTCCGATACACCCCAGAGGGCACGTGGGTCCGGCCATCAAGTTCATTCCCCCAGCACTTCACAGTACCGCTCTCCAGGACACCGCACGTGTGAGAAGACCCCGCGCTCACACTCTGATACACCCCAGAGGGCGCGTAGTTCCAGTCACCGTTCTTTCCCCAGCACTTCACAGTACCGCTCTCCAGGACCCCGCACGCGTGAGAATCCCCCGCGCTCACACTCCGATACGCGCCTAAGGGCACTTCGGAACGGACGTTATAACCGTTATGCCCCCAGCACTTCACAGCACCGCTCTCAAGGACCCCGCACGTGTGACCACCCCCCGCGCTCACACTCCGATACGCGCCAGAGGGCGCGCGGGTCTGGCCATACTTGTCCCACCCCCAACACTTCACAGTACCGTTCTCAAGGACGCCGCACGTGTGAGAAATCCCCGCGCTAAGGCGGCCGCGGGCACCGCCAGCACCCTGCCCCAGCTTGGCCTGCACCTTGGCAAGTCCCGGAACCACGACCGCCTGCTCCACATCGTCCACCCGGACCTTCGCACCGGAGTACCGTTCGACAAAGGCCTGAAGCACCGGCCGGACCTCCTTGGATACCTCGCCCTCTAGCAGCGGAGCGATGGTGGCAAAGTCCTTCTTGGCCCGGGCCAGGAGCGCTGCCTTCTCTTCATCGAGCTTCTTCTGGCGGGCTGCCGCCAGTGCTGCCTTCTCTCGGGCGGCCTCCTTGACCAGGGCCCGGTCGATACGGGCCACAGCAGGGATGGTCACAGACTCGGTGGTCCCATCCACCGTGATCTTCGCAGACCGGTACCGGCTCAGGTAGGTCTGGAGCGCCTGCTTGGTGGCTGAGCTCATGGGACCTGTCAGCAAGGGCTCAAGCGGCTGCATGTCCGACTTCGCCTTGGCAAGCAGGGTCTCTCTGGCCTCAGAGATCCGCCGCTTCCGCTCAGCTTCCATCCTGCGCTTCAGCTCTGCGGCCTCCTCGGCCTGGCGCTTGCGCTCGGCCTCACGGACAGCCTTGAGGCGCGCAGCTTCTTTGGCCAGTCGAGCTTCTTCAGCCGCAAGCGCCGCCTCTGTTCGGGCACGCTCGGCCTCCTGGGCCTTGGCCTGGGCCGCCATCGCTGCCAGGTCGCCATCGCCGCCGCCGAGCACCGTCTGTGCCGTTCCGGTACTCACACCCGCAGGCCCATCGCCCGCAGCACGCGCACCCGCAGCCACCGCACCAAAATCCACCGCTTCGCCGCCCAGTTGAACCTCCGCCTTCGGCCCGGTGTCCGGCATCAACTCGAGCACAGGCTTGGCCTTGTACGCAATGACGCCGGTGACCTCCGATGACTCCACGCACTCGCTCATCGCACCGACCTCACCCCGGGCAATCCACAAGGCCCGGACCTTGGCTGCGGCTTCTTTGCTGCTGCACTTCAGTTCCTTCACCCGCGCCCGCGCGACCTCTTGGACCACAAACCACCCGGCGATGGAGGTGCCCCTGGCCTGCAGGTCGCGAAGCTTCTGCAGGCACCTTTCATTCAGGGTCATGTCGAAGCCCTCGATCACAGACTGCTCCACGTCAGTGGTGCTCTTCAGTTTGAAACTGGTGGCCTGGATCTCGCCGGATCCGCTCATCACTCCGATGCCGGCTCCGCCTTCGACGACGAAGCCTTTGGCGCCCTGTGCCTCGATGCTGGGCAAGTCGCCTGTGACAGGGGTGGCATCCACACAGGTGCCTTGCGCGGAGGAATCCCCGGGCTTGAAGAGTTTACCCGGCAGGTGCATGTTGCTCGGCAATGCCAAGACCGTCCAGCCGTTGTCCTCGAGGATCTGGTTGAGGTCGACGCCAGGCTGAACCCGGGTTTCAGCGATCACGGCATCGCGTGGATTGGCCACAGCATCCGTCGTGGGCATCACCGCCACGACGGTCAACAGCATTAGCCAAAACGCTCGAATCAAGATGCCTCCCAGCGAGGTGTGCATCTTACCGTATGGTCACACTTGGTGTGTTTTGGTGCGACACGCAGCAGCGATGTCCGTCGTTACCACCACCGCGACGGTGACACCCTGTGGGACTTTGTGTGCTCAAAAGGTCCGGTTCTACTCGGACATCCGCTGGTGTAGGATGTGCTCCCTACCGGAGCCTGCCATGCGACTCAGCCACCTGACCCTCTCCCTCTCGATTGCCCTCATGTTCGGCTGCAAGTCCGACAAGGGAGAAGCTGGCCCCGCCGGTGAAGACGGTGCGCCTGGGGAGACTGGGCCAGCCGGAGAAGATGGTGCCGACGGGGAGGCCGGAGAGGACGGAGCGCCTGGTGAAGGCGGCGAGACTGGCCCCGCCGGTACGGATGGAGCTAATGGTGAGGACGGTGCTCCGGGCGCCGACGGCGAGGACGGTGATCCGGGTGCCGACGGCGAAGACGGCGAGGACGGTGCTCCGGGTGCCGACGGCGAAGACGGGGAGGACGGTGCTCCGGGTGCCGATGGGGAAGACGGCCTCGACTGCTGGGATCTTGATGGCGATGGTGTCGCTGATGACGAAGAAGACACCAACGAAGATGGTGTTGTTGATGTGGAGGACTGCAGAGCAGATGATGAGTCCGGCACCACTGAAACCGGGATTATCTTTCTTGGAGATCTGACTCTTTACTCCGAGCGGGAGGCTGAGTACTTTTGCGACAACTACGACACTGTATTTGGTAACTTGACTGTACACGTCGAAGACTTGTCGGCATTATCCTGCTTGGTCGAAGTGACTGGCGATCTTAGCTTGACGGATTGTAGCTATTGCTCGCTCCCCGTCTTGCAGGCAGCGTTGCGTGAATTTGAAATCCAATCAGGTCGTATTGAAGAGGCCGAGTACCCTAGTCTTGAGAGTGTTGGGGTTCTCAGATTGACATCTTGGAATTCAGTCAGTGACACCACAGTGATCAGTGCCTTTCCCTCGCTGACCACCGTATCCCAGATTCACGTAACGGACATGAACGTATCACTTTTGTATGGGACAATTCCCTTCACCTCTCTCACCGATATCGGGTTCTTGCACATTTTCAGTGGTGAAGCTGGTTTTACAAATCTTTCGGGCTTTAGCAATCTTGAATACGCTTCAAATCTTTGGGCTATTAACAATTCAGTCCTCACAGATATTTCGGGTATTTCTGGCGTCATTGAGGTTGAATATGACCTGTACATCTACGGAAATCATGTGCTGCCCACTTCCCACATCTATACGGCCATTGCAGGCATCGCCGTTGGGGGCAGTGTGAACATTTACGACAATGGCCCAGACTAAGGATCACCCCACTGCGGTACGATGACGGGCCATGAACGACAAGCCCAAGAAAAAGACCGTCGCAGACTATCCAGAGTTGGTGGCCCAATGGCACCCGACGAAGAATGGTGACTTGCGTCCGGAGGATGTGTCGGCGGGCAATAGTCGGTTGAAAGTTTGGTGGAAGTGCTCCGGAGGTCCCGACCACGAATGGAGTGCACCACCGGGACCAGTTCTCCAATCGTTGAAGCGGGTACAGAGCAAGCAAAAGACCAACTACACCCGAAAAAATGCCTACAAATATTCGTATGGCTGCCCGTTTTGTAGCAACTTGCGCTTATCGGTAACGAATGCACTGACTGTTATTCGCCCCGACTTGGCCGCAGAATTTCATCCAACCAAAAATGGCGAACTTAAGGTTGAACAGCTCGTCGTCGGGTCTGCGAAAAAGGTGTGGTGGAAGTGCCCTGTGGCAGATGATCATGAATGGCCCACTAGTGTCTCAAAACGAACATACTCTGGCAGAGGCTGTCCGTTTTGCTCAGGAAAACGTGCATCCAAAACGAACTGCGTCGCAACGAAAGCACCCCGGCTAATTCCCGAATGGCACCCCACCAAGAACGGTGACAAGACACCATGGAATACGGTCGCGACCACAGGCATAAAAATTTGGTGGCTTTGCCCCAAACACCCATCGCACGTGTGGGATTCACCCCCCCGAAACCGGTACCGTCAAGCGGGCCTTTGTCCATTCTGTGTCAATCAACGTGTATGCAGCACCAACAGTCTCGCAGCGCTTTTCCCTGAGATTGCGGCAGAGTGGCATCCTTCGAAAAATGGTTCGCAGACCCCAAATGATGTGGTGGCCGGTTCAGATAAAAAGGTCTGGTGGCAGTGTCCAAATGGTGCTGACCATCAATGGAGTATGACTCCTTATCGTCGTACAGTAGAGGGCCTCGGTTGCCAGCGGTGTGAAGGGCGTTGGACCACTGAAGGTGTAAAGATTTTCGTCGAGTCAATACTGGGCCATATCCACTCCTTCAACGCCGCAGAGCTACACCTGCTATTCCAGCAAAGTGGATTGTTTACGACAAAACGAAAATCATCCTCCTTCATCAAAGCGCTCGCCACCGGCCGCTTCCCACAGGACGAACTCGAAAAGTTCGTTTCTGGCGAGCCATCCCTGGTCGATGACTTTGTCTCTGGTGAAGTTGAAGACCTCGAATCCTTCGAGCTCGACGACGAAATCGGTGAACTCAGCGAAGAGGCCCAAGGGATTGAA
>Ga0163180_10001171_pt1 | contig 15012 bp, 20 predicted proteins | sample AtlANTMetagenome_2_FD_109647 | JGI IMG/M metagenome (GOLD analysis project Ga0163180, IMG submission 109647) | Marine eukaryotic phytoplankton communities from the Atlantic Ocean - Atlantic ANT 4 Metagenome | ecosystem: Environmental > Aquatic > Marine > Oceanic | place: North Atlantic Ocean...
CCATTTTAAACAATAGTTCCTTATACGTCATATTTTTTATTTATATCCACTAATTTAAATTTATGAGGATTCATCTCCATACTGACGGGATCGCAACTATAATCAAACTTAATCCTTTTATTTGAACTCTCGATGATCTTGTTTAGTATGGTGATTATCCCAAGCTGAGGATAGTCGCCGCCACGACTACCGAACCTAACGTCATAGTCCTCCAAAACTGCTTTTGTAGTTGGTACAGTTAAAGATAGCAAAGCTATCATTGCAGACTGATCTTTTTCAAGAAGATCGTTTAAGATTTTTTCGATATCTTTTTCGTTTACCACTTATGTATTATATTGGCTACAATGAAAAAACATGTAATTAAATTTACAAGAATGATGAAAGTCCTAATGAAAAGGCTTATCTGCGCTTGTTTTAAGGTGAGAATAGGAATTTCTGGTTCGTCATCGTCATTCTTGCCGATACGGTGATCGACTGTCCTGCACCAAATCAGCCATAACTTTTTAATCACTACCCTTGTCTTTCTTCCTCTTCTTTTTTTCTTCTACTAATATGGTAGATGACCAAGCAAACATACACGCTATAAAAATTATTAGCCCTGCGGCAACTTGTAATACTAATTCAATCATACTAAATATTTAGCGGCCAAAAAACAGTTTAACACGATACATAAAAATATGAGAATCCAAAAACTTATAATCTCTTTTTTCGTCATTATCCTTATTTTATACCTAATACTCTTTCTAGACTACTTTTTATCTTATCTTCTGAAAGATAATCCATCGTAAATCTCTGGCTAACTGTTTGTTTATTTGCCCATTCTTGTTTCTTATTTGTGAAGTCTTCGTAAGCTTTTCTTAGCTGTAATCTAGTATCTTCAAAATCTGGTTCAACTAACTTAAACTCAGAGGAGTAATTTATACTCCAGTCGGCGCATCTCATCGTCTCCCATCGGCTTTTTATAAAATAGTTATTAGGGTGAATGTAGTCTAAATGCCCTCCTTGATCTGGCACTAGAACTCTTTTACCTTTAGCTAAAGCTTCAGCAATAGTCAGCCCAAAGCCCTCCCCTCTCGTAGGAGAAAAGTACAAGTCACAATTATCATAGAGGCGATCTATATTATTAGATGTAGTAGCCGCTACCCATAATTTGATCTGACATTTTGGTAGTTGTCCAAGACGGGAGCAGTTAGCTTTATAATTTATTATTTGTTTTTTTATCTCAAGCTCTTCGTTAGGAACCCCAAATCTACCATAAGTTTTTATTACAAGCTCTACATCTTGGTGGTTAAAAAATTCACATAAATACGCTTGAATAGCTATATCGAAACCCTTCCTCTTAGACCATTGAGAGATAGATAATATCCTAAATTTTCCAGTGTTAGAGTTATTGCTAGTTCCTTTAGCATTAACCGGCACCAAATAGGGAATGTTATTAACAGGCCTGTTTAGCTCTCCCGATAAATTTCTTTGCTGAAAATTACAATGAGTTACTACCTCATCTGCGTAATTGTTAAAAAAATTTCTCCAAGTATTTGGAATACCCATGCATTCCCACACAGTAAATATTAAACATTTTGTAGAACCCTGCATTATTTCCCTGATGTTATAACCAGTTTGATCGCAAGCACTAGTTAGGTGCTGTTCTCCCGGCTCTATAAAATAGAGAAGAACATAGCTTTCCGGAAGACTTTTGCTGAGATAACTGTTAAAGTTTTCAGGTTCTTCGCCTCTCGCCCCTTCGGGTTTAGCGTTTATTACTTTTAAATTTATTTTTGGGTGAGTCGCAAGTATTTTGAAGTAGCCGCGAGCAGCTATTGCGGAACCTGAGGGGCCACTAAAATTAGAAATAAAAACTACGTTTGTCAAAGCGCTAGTAACAGTCCGGACAAACCTGCCCAGCTCCCTCTACATAGTAGTGTCTCTTATCGATATGATCAAATCTATCGTATTCTGTTATACAGCCGCAGATAACGCATCTATCTTTAGTCTCGTCTATTAAAGATTCTTTTATGCAGTGAGCTACATGCTCTGCAATCTGAATCCTAGCGGCCTCACTATCTAAGTTTATTTGCGGCCTATTCTTTACCAAGTCATCTAAAGCCTTTTTTATATAGTCTTTCATTTTAAAAAATCAAATGCTTAACATCTTCTATGTTTTTGTGCGGCTTTCTAGCATGCATTATAAAAGTATTTTCATCTGTAAACTGCGTTATAACATTAAATCCTGTTTTATCGTCCAATATAACATCAATTATATCCTGATATTTCTCTCCTTTTTGCCCTATTAAATACTTAAGTCCAAGCTGCTCCCACTCATCGTTGTTAGGGTTCTTGCACATCTCCATGGTGCGCGTTTCCCACCATATTTTTAAAAGGTTGTAGCAGAATTGAGAATTTTTTACGAATATAACTCCTGCGTTAATAGCTGTATAATTTTCCTCAGTGTCGCATTGTATAATAAAATCCTTACCGTCCTTTATAAAGCTTTCAAGTTTTATCTCAGAATTTACGACATAAGTATCAGCATCAGTCCAAACGAGCCAATCAAAATCTCGCAGGTTCTTAATTAGGTACAATATTTTGCTCCAAGATGGATGGTAATCTTCATCTAAGCTTTCTGTATAAGGAAGAAAAGTATAACCGTGCTTATTGCAATACTTTTGTTTATTTGGGAAACTGATAGCCCTATCGTTATTTGGTGGGCATTCAAAACTAATAACACCAATGTTCATTAAAAGCTACCTTTAATAATAGTTATTCCTTTCGGGGTGGGTTCGCCTGTTTCGCTCCCGTTAATAAAAGGTCGCGGGTCTGAAAAGCGGGGGACTTCTTGATTAAGTTTTAACTTTTTACCTTGGGGTAACCACTCCCACTTAACGCTATGGCATCCGGCGCAGCCAATAAAAATTATAACTAATAAGAAGCATAAAAAAACTCTTTTTGCTAGGCAGTCAGGTGTCATCTTTCGCCCCCGTTATACTCTACTGCATGCCCCTCTGAGACAAGCATCTGGTTAAAGTTTTTCTTTTTGTCCTCGTCCCATAACACCCCAAGTATTCGGCCATATTTGCCTTTCTTGTCCAGTTCCGTCTTTATGACAATTTTTGACGAGGTAAGGTTTATGAGCTCTTCTAAACGCGCTTTGGCGGCTAGGCCCCTAACCTTCTCTTCTTTGTCTCTGGTGCGGCTCTCAGGGGCGTTTATACCATAAAGGCGCACCCTTTCTTTGCGGAAAGTAGAAAAACCACAGTCGATTAGTACATCAACCGTGTCACCGTCAACTATTCTGAGGACTTCGGCACTATACTCATACATTTAAGTATTGTGCCTCGAAAACTACAATAAATCCATTAATTCTTCAAGAGAAATGATAATATCGTTCACAATATAAGTCGCCTCTTCCCTCTCTTCTTCCCCCATGCGGCTAATATCTAAACCGGATAAATCCTCAATCATATCTTGAATTTGCTCTTTGCTAGACATATTAGATATCTCCATCAGCTTTGCGGTAGGAATCTTTAACTTTCCCGCCCCGCTTCATTTTTAAGAACATGTTAACGCGAGCCATGGCCCACCCTCCCCTAGTCATGCCGGGTCTGTGAGATTGGGAGAAAGCTCCCGCACCTCTTCTATAGACCTTTTTCAGTTGACCAAGTGTGACTTTTTTCTTACTTTTAGAATTATGCTCTTTTACTTTATTCTTGAGCGAATTAATAACTTTTTCAGAAAATGTGATTGCCGAACCGCCTTTACCTGCGCTACCGGGTTTGTTTTTAGAAGAACCCTTTTTCTTTTCGCTGGGTTTAGCTGGTGTTTGAGCCCCCGATTTGCGACCCGGTCTTGCAGCTAGAGAATCTTCCAGATCGGTCACCTCGCTATATTCCTCTTTAGACATCTCATAAGTGGCCTCAGCTTCTTTGCAGCCGCACCCACCACATCCGCAGTCATCCTCATCATAGCCAGCAGGAAGTTCTTTACCTTCTGTTATTTCATCCTCCACAAAAGCTAAATTTGGATTTAGTTCGATAAGGTCATCAAAATCAAAAATAGTTTTACCATCCCAATCGTACCCCGGATGTGAGCCTTTAGTCATCTGGGTAACGCTCTTCTTGCTCCACATTTTGCAAGACCAATAGCGAGCTTTTGTTTTTGGGCCGGGGTTGTCACAGTTATGACGAGCACGAAAATTCTTACGTCGGTTAGGGTCGTCGCGCTTGATCTCCATATTTGGGTCGCCAAAATTAACTTTTACGACGTTCCCTTTCTCGTTTTTAACATAAACCGAGAACTTTTTAGGGCCGCCGGGGGTGCGAAAAGGTTTGTTAAGAGTCTTATTCTCTTTTTCCGCTACAATTTGAGATGTGAAATCAACGATCATTTTCTAAAATTACACACTTTTCCACTCCAACGCTTCAGAAATGTTAGGGAAGTTCTCGCAAAAAATATCTCTGCATGCTAAAGCTATTTCTCTATGCTCTTTCTGGGTGTCCTCTTGTGACCGTAAATCTATATAATGCACCCAAGACCTAATAGTTCCTCCCATATACATTGTTGTTTCAGTAGTAAGCGGTAGAATCATTCTTGCCGACTCTTTTGCCGCTCCTGCTGCCACTAAGTCTTTGTATAATGAAACACCTTTTGCGGTGTGTTCCCTTACTCTGGAAAGTAAATAAGAATCCTTAAATCCATCAACACTACTCTGGCGATTTTTTTCAGCCTGCTTCCTTATTTCCACGGGTTCTAAAGTTTGAGCTTCCGAATACCTTTGACTAAACTCTTGAAAACTAAAACTGCGATGTCTTAAAATTTGCGCAGCGATAGCTCTGCTAGTTTTTATTTCGAGAGTCATACTTACCATCTCGAAAGGAGACCAATGACGGTGTTTGATCAAATACTTCAACAGTTTTGGGGCTGTTGCGGTGTTGTTTTGATTAGATGGGTTGCTAACTCTAGCGCAGTAAGCAATCAAATCTTCACAACTCATACCACTGTCATGCGGTTGAGATAATGAAATAAGCTTAACGTTCATATATTTTTTTGTAGCACTCCTTACAGAGTAATAAAAGTTCTTTTTTTATCTGCACCCAAATAAGGTCTATTTCTTCAAACTCTTTTTTGCATTCGGAGCAGTCACACATACTTTGCAATTACACGGAACTGATCTTTTAAACTTATTTTTCCAATAATTTAAAGCCAGCTCAAGAAAGAGATTCAATTGATATTCCTTTATCTCTCTCTACGTTTATCGCATGAGCCGTGTTTAGGGGCTTTGCGTTCCCCGCTGTGCCCACAGGCTTTATATCGTTAATTAAATACCTTGGGCCAGAACGTAGATCAAACATAATTTCATCATACCGAATGCCAAAGTGCTCTAACATTTTTAAGGTATGTTGTTTGTGTCTAGTATCCCTCGCCGTGGTCAGAACTACAGTATCTTCAGAAGGTATAGAGCTCATAAACTCTAAACTTTTATCTATAGTTTTTTCTAGCAAGTGACTCTTTTCGCCCATAGACCCAATAGCTTGATCGAGTTCTTGGTTGCTCATGTGATTTACAATTGTCCCATCAATATCGATAAACCACGTTTTGTTTAAGGATTCTTGTTCCATAGTAAAATTTTGGTACCCCGACTAGGACTCGAACCTAGAATCTACAGCTTAGAAGGCTGTTGCCTTATCCATTCGGCCATCGGGGCGGAGATTCACACTCCTATTACTTATCTCGTATTTCTTTGAGAGTCTTATGGATTTCAAAGATGACCAACAACAGCTCTGTATAAATACGGCAAGCTATTGGCCCCAAAACCATCAAGCTAATTCCGGCTGTCGCCGCATCGGAAGCTCCCGAGAAAAGCGCAAAAATTCCCATAACGACAGTAACTACTGCCCCAATATAACAAAGAATCTTTAAGATTCCCGGAGTAATCATATACTCGAAGTTAATGAATGATTTCATAATGTTATTATTTAACTAGAGATTTAGGTGTTTGAACTTACCTCACCTAAAAGTTATCTTTTTTTGACTCCATGAATAAAATTTATAAAAAAATCTATTCAGACAATTGAAAAACTTATACTTAAACGTGGCTCGAATAGCGTCTTGCTCCTTTGAGGTTTGCAGAAATCTCTCTGCTTTTCTCTTTGCCTCTTCAGCGGTTTCCACCATCTCAAATTTAACCACCTCTTTTTTATCTAAAACCCCATCTTTAAATAAAAAATCAAACTCAGCCCACCATTCATTTCCATCTTGGTCAGCCATAGACTCATAAAAATTAACTTTTCCGCTATGCGAAGTCCTTACCCACTTTTCCTCTGTGGAGCACGCGGCATCTTTAAGATACAATCTCTGTCTGTAAATTTTATATTGTGCTAAAAAGTTTTCAAAAGATTTAGTCTGGTAATTATTACCGCTAAGGAGTTTCTCTTGGTCTTTTGTTAGAAGTCCTTTTAAATAGGACTTAGGCACTTTTATTTCATCAAACATTCCCATAAAGCGTAATTAATTCCAGAGGTCAAAAAACCAAGGTTTCTCAACCACTTTCACGGGGTCAAGGTCGCTTTGTTTTACGACATAGTTAATTGGACCACCCTCAATGTATTGCTTCTCTTGTTTCAAAGAATCAAACTTATTATTAGAGATTTGACCCAAAATGTCAACAATCATTTCGTTAGGAGATTTAAGCAATACTTTAGAATTAAGTCGAGCAAGCACATAAAGGCTAGGGCTTCTTTCAATATATTCCCTTTTAGGTATTTTAAGCTCGGTCTGGCCAAAGGAGCCTGTATAGAACGTTGAAGTCTTTACCTCTGCTCCGTTTTTAAAGTCTACCCCGTCATCCCTAACGGAGTAGATTTCTCGATCTACATCTTCTCCTATAAGTTTACCGTAAGCGAACTCGCCTATGACGCCAGCGATGTGAGGAATATGGCGCTTTGTAACTGTTAAATTATAAATGGTAACATCGCTATCACCTTTGTATTTACGAAATCTTCCGTGTTTACTATGATTGCGAAAAGATATATCTTTAGCTTCGTGACGTTTCTTGCCTAACGAAACTAAATCTTTCAAAATTTGTTTATTTAACTTGATAGAGTTCATTTGAAAGTTTTCCTGAACTTCATTCTCTTATACTGTTCCCAAGTTGGCTTTGGATTAGGCAATTGCTCCCACTCCATTTTTAACTTTTTTCGCTCCCACTCTATCAGTGAACTTGAACTCATTTTTCTAAAAGCCAGCTACTGCTCTGCACTTTTTCGCCGAGTCCGTAAACAGTTTCAATCCCCAACTCCTGACATAACTCATGCTCTGGAGTGTTTGTACCGCCTGTTCGGTCTCCACCGTTACAAAACATTATTTCACTATATCTTTGCTTGTACATACCATGTACCCACTTCAAAGTTTTACATACCGTATCATCCACATCGATACTACCAATAATCATGTTAACAGGTTTCAAAGCTTGGACAATAGTAGACCTTTCTCTAAAGTCCATAAAAGGTTTGCCCTTTTTCCTCTCAAGAAACTTATCGCTATTGATAATAACATACAGAGAGTCTGCCATTGACTTGGCCTTCTCGAATAATTCCAGATGGCCTATATGTACTGGGTCAAACCCACCGCTAACTATTGCCAGCTTCATTTTAGAACACGGTAGCTATCGCTATCTTCGTGGAAGGTGCTTATCTCTATGATCTTTGCTCCTTCTCCAGATTCGAGCCGGTGAGGGACGTTCTGAGATAGCTCAAAAGCATTGCCTTCCTCCATGCAAACAGTGTGTTCCTCTGTGGTCTCAGTATCAATCAACGTAAGCTCAAGAGAACCTTCCAGTACATAAAAAGTCTCATGTTTCTTGGAGTGGAAATGAAGAGACGTACCAGAGCCGGGATTAATTATTAAAATTTTACCACAGTAATCATGATCTTTGTTGTTGGCTAGCCAAAACTCCTTACCCCAAGGCTTTTCAACCTTTTTGACATTGATGGGTTTACTCATTTCTTCTTCTGAATTCTCTCTATAATCTCAAACATCTTCAAACGAGGAATATCCTTAACTGTTTCCCAGTCTGAAGCGCCGTCAACCGATTCCTTGACCATCTTACCTTTGATAGCTTCAAAGTCTATCTTCTTATCTTTCATAAGGTTGGTCAAAAATATCTCTGGAGAAGCAGAGTTTTTCTTGGGGTTTGGCTTTGCGATCCGAACAGATTTACATTCCTCTTTAGCTACGATGTTGATGCGTAAGAAATTACGAACAGCTCGACAAAACGCCCTGTTCTCTGCAATCGCAGCTAAATACATCTGACTGAACCCTTCGGTATTGTTGAGGTTTGCATCAGCAATAGCTTCAAATACAATAGGGTCGTCGCCTTCTGTTTCGTAATTAGGAACCCAAGTTATTCTACATGAAGCACATACGTATTCTGTTGATGCTTCGTGAATCTTATACTCTACTGAGGTATACCCGCGGATAGCGGCCAAATCTTTCAGTCCTCCGAGTAGAATGATCAGCTCTCTATCTTCTAACTTAGAGACATCTGTTTCATCGGTAAGTTCCCTGTTTGCTACAAGGAACTCAGTCTTGATCATTTTGCGCCAGTTTACAGTACCATCTTCACTGAATTCATATTTTATATTTTTATCTTCTAGAAGACCGTGCTGGTTACGTTTGAAATCTACAGGAGGCTTATTTGTGTTTGCCATAAGAGAAATAACTTTATTGGAGACAGGGAGCTAAGTCAACTATTTTTTTTCAAAAATATGAAAATGATCGACCTCTTCCCAAAAGTAAGGGTCATCAATCACGGGTTGAAGCTCCTGTTCTAAAGATTGTAAACCGTTATCTGCCCATATGGTTTCAGACCCGTGTTGCAGTCTAGACAAAGCTGCTGTATTTGGGTAAAATTTAGAATTATGGATAATGAGATAGTTTGACTTGTAGTAAAGATTATTTTTACCCCTTAGCTCCGGAAAATCATTTTGGCTTTTTGGCTTGATTCTGCTTATCATTCCGTAATCCAAATAATCTAATTTTAAATCATTTACCTCCTGCTCTGACATTCTACTGCGAAGAATATAATTAATTTTTTTAGATTTTAAATTTTTAACAAAGTCCGGTGAGTGGTCGTTAGGTATGTAATAAACAAGTTCTAATATATTCTTATGGTATTTGTTAATTATTTTTTCGCTTATCGGTCTATTGGTTATAATGGAGCATTGTGAATAGTTTAGCTGCTGCTCTAAAATATCTTCATTAAAGTTAAAATCCATCCTAGCGATAATTGAGCTCACTCCTAATTTTTTACAGTCTATAATATCGGTGAGGTTTGTTTCTATTCTCCTCCTGTTAAAAGCTAAACCGACTTTCACTGTTTCATATTGCCAGACAGGGTCTCTATTATCGTAGAGATTCAACGCTTCTAAAACCGCTTTTGCTATCTTTTCAGGCTTGATATTGTTAATAGATTTAGGAGATTCCGACGGTGAAAACGAAGGTTTGCTATACTCGCTGGTTCCTTGCAGTATGGTTATATCATCTTCTTGAGACCAGTAGGGTCTGAATTGATCTGTGTAGCAATTATGGGGGAATAATACGACTAACTTTTTACCAAAAGAAGAAGCCACGTGAGAGGATTGATTGTTTACAGTTAAATGCAATAGCGATTTTTTAATAATATAACTCTGTTGATTAAAATCGCATTGCCCTGTTGCTTGGTAACACCCCGGGATTGGCGTTGATTTTTTGGAGCCAAGCTGCACTATTTTAATACCATGCTCGCCTAAACGCGAAGACAAGTACTGAACAACTAAATTCCAATGATCATAAAGCATGGCTGAGGTATTTAAATCATCAGTATCTAGGGTAACGAATTTATCAACCGCTAGGGGGAAAAATTTTTCATATACCTCTGCTCGGTCTATTTTAAGATCGTTTTGTAAAGCGTAAGACTCTAGAATGTGCATAAATCTTTTTTGTTTATAATATCCTTATTATTATGTATGTAGTTTCCGACTTTTTGAGTGCTCAAATGCGGCGTGAAAGCTATCTCGAAAAAACCTTCATTTTCCCCTATACCTTCTAAATGTAAAGTGTTATCAAATTGTGGGCTGTAGGGGATCGTTGCGTGAACGTACTTGTTACCTGAAAGAATTGGTATATTTTCAGATTTAGTACAGACGTACAAATTGTAATCGGGATATTTTGTTTTGATCGACTTAAATAAAGCTGTTGACAGGAAAACGTCCACTTGCGATTCAGGCATAACATATAAAATCCTTTTACCTTTATCGTCACTACTTAGGTAGTCCTCTATCTTTAGCGGAAAGTATTTTGCGTTATGCTCTCTGGCTACTTTTCTGAAATATTCTTCTACTTGAGCTCTGGGTATTTTATTAGCCAAAGAATTCATCCAAGTTTTGTAACCTTCGTCGTTAACGTGGTTATCAATATTTAAAATTATTTTATATAAAGACAAAACCCACTCTGAATCATTTTCAATATGTGGAACAAACGCGTTAGGGAAATTTCTTTTTTGTTTGTCTGGGTCTTGATCTTTAAAGTCATAATTTTTAGATGGGGTATTATCTATAAACTCCTCGAATTTTTTTCCAATTACCTCAACAGAAAAATTATCTATAGCCCATTTTCGAGAAAGCTCCCCTTGCTTTTTGCGCTGCTCTTGAGGCATTTCGTATACGCTATTAATACTGCTAGCTATAGATATAGGGCATGTAGAAGCTTTTCTAAACTCTGTTTGATGCTCTCTATACTCAGTCCAATTTAAAGGTATAGAACCAGAGCCCTCTTCACAGCTTTCTTCGCCACAACTATAATCTGTTACCAGTGTTATTAACTCTGTCAACTTAGCCTCTTGAATTGGTATTTCCTGACCTCCACTTGTAAATGGGTGACAATATACATCCATTAAGTTATATACTTCGTTAAGCTGCTCTTCCGTAACGCCAAACCCTACGCTTGTCGTAACTTGTGAGTTTTCGGGGTAGCACGCTGGGCACTGTTGGTCTTCGCCGTTATAGGGCTTAACTTGGTACCCGTAGCACTTTTTGCAAACATAGGTGGTTAAAATCTCTTCTTTCGGGATACCGTACTCTTTCGCTAAAGAGTGAATATTCCACCCTTCCTTCCAATAAGTATGAAAAAGTAAATAGGTTTTTCTGGACGGTTTATTTTCAGCCTTCCATCTAGCATAACCCTCTAGTAAATTTGGAACAGACTTTCTTAACTGGTTCCTAAAAACAAAACCAATTACAAAAGCATCTTCTTCTATATTGTTGTTAATTCTAAGCTGCTTCCTTTGCTCATCTTGCAGACGATAAAAATTAGAAGTGTCAATGCACCCATGCATTGTTTTAACGTGCTTGTGACCAAGCTCGTGGAGAGCTTTCGTCGCAAAAGAGCTCCATATCCAATAGTTTTCTATCTTAGGAGCGTTTTTTACCGCTGAGGGCAAGATGGGTAATGAGTCTAAAGTTGTCCAAATAACGGAATTTATTTTATTAAACCAAGGCTTGCTGATCGCAAATTCTGTGCCCCAAATATCCTGAACACCAAAATAAAAATCTGGCTTTTCTTCTTTAATAACTTTGTCAATCAAATAACCGCCATAGCTAGCTAAACGTGCTTGCCCGGGGTCTTGACTCACTCTCTGGCGCTCTGCTGGGTCACTAGGAAGCGTACCGATAGACTTCCACGGCGTAGCCTGTAAGAGAGGGTTAGAATAGTCAGTTCCACAACAGTACTGCACTATTTCATATTTTTTTGTTTTATATAGATAAGACAAGAGGGCCTTAGCATTTCTGCCAAAGCCCGTCTTAGCTAAACTAGAGTCAGTTTGAAATAAAAGCTTCTTCATTACCACGGAATATCACCAACGTTGCCACCTTGGTTATTATTCGTGGAAGGAGCCGTATTTTCTACTTTTTCCTCATTTGACTTAGTATTTTGACCATTTCCGCCGTAATTACTTTCGTCGATAACGGCATCAAAATAATTTCTCATAGCTGCCAAAGCGTACTCTTTCAACATCCGGCCCTCTTCAAAGGTAAAACCAATGATAAAAGATTTTTTTACGTTAGCTTGAGAGTCGTTCTGGTTCAAGGAAAAGCTATAACCTACTTGTTTCCCGTCTCGTAAATACGGACAAAACTTAAATGTAGTGTTTCTTTCCTTGTTCCCATGAAAGTTACCGAACTCGCTATTTTGCTCAATAGCCCGGACAACTCCAGCTACCTCAGTTATGTTAAACTTTGAGTTAGCCTTCTTGTCTGGGCCAGAGCTCTTGAACGTTCCAGTTTTGGTTTGGTCGTTCCAAGTAGCTTGTTTGACGAAATTCACCCAGACAGCTTTGTCTTTTTTGCTGTAGGAGAACGAACAGGCGGAGCCGCTATTTTTTGGATTAGGTTTATAGAACTGTAACATGTCAGTTGATTAGAGTATTTGATTCAGGGGTTGGTGTCAAGACTTTATCTCGCTTAATTTCATATAAATTTTTTGATCTTGGACTTTGGCTAAATTGCCAAAAACAGTATTGCCTTCTTTTACTACGCCTTTTATGATTACAATATTACCCTTTTTGGGTAGCACTCCATCGTTAGCGCGTTTACATTCCTCTATGTTATCTTTTTTCTTATTAGAAAAAATCATAACGGTACAATCGGCGGATTCATCTTTCATGGTTATCTTAAAGTACGGAGTTCCCTTCTTACTTTTAGTTAGCCAAGTATCTTCGACAGTACCGATAAAAGAAACTGAGCCTTCCCCTGCTTGTAAAGCGTCTTCAATAGAAACCAAATGATTGTATTCGGGGCTTACGTCCTTTAATCTTTTACCGTAAGTATATCCTAATAATATGTTTTCATAGTACCAGTTTGCAAAATCTTCATTAGCGCTATTTTTATTGTAGATTTCTTTATACGGCGCAAAATGTTTTCGGATAGTGTTCATCCGTGACTCTTTAATCAAAGGTTTTCCTTTGATATCTTTGAGCTCTTTAAACATCATTTGAACTATCTTAGACAAATCGTAATTGTAGTCAGCCGCAATATCGAAAACTAGACCACGTTCTCTTGCTGTTAGTAAATTCCAAAGTTGTGCTTCGGCTACTATTTTACTTCTAGATTGCTTTATGTCTCCGTCCAAAGCCCCCGCTTGAATAAGGGATGATAATATACCTACTCCAATCCCTGCTTGGTTGGCTCCTTGGAATACTTCAAACTTATTCGAGTATTGGTCTTTAAAAGACTCTAGCTTTTCTATAGACTTTTCAGCAATACCTTTAATTGAAGTTAAGCCAAATCTAATATTTTCTCCCTCAACAGAGAAATCCATTTCAGACTTCAATAAGTTTGGCCCGAGCAATTTGATTCCCATTAACTTTAGCTCGCGGGATATACTCGCTATTTCCTCTAGAGGTTTGGGTTCGTACTTTGTCATTTTAAGTAACGACAAGTAAAATTCACGAGGATATTTGAATTTTAAGTAAGCAGTAGCGGCAGCTAAAGCTGCATAAGAAACCGAATGCGACTTATTGTAAGAGTAATTAGCAGAGTCCTCTAACACTTTCCAGAGTACGTCTCCAATTTCCTTTGCTAGATTATTTTCCTTGACTTTATCCCTAATCTTCTTTTTCCATTTTTTAACTTCTGAGACTTTTTTCTTACCGACAATACGGCGTAAAATTTCAGCCTCGTCGAGAGTGAAGCCGATTTTATTTGCCATCTTCATCATCTGTTCTTGGTAAAGAACAATGCCGCCAGTTTCCTCTAGAATTTCATCAAAGAACTCATGGACAGGTTCATAGATCTTTTCGTTAACGTATTCAGCATAACGGTCAATATAATCCATTGCCCCCGGCCTAGCTAGTGCTAGGACAGCACTTAAATGTTCAAAGTTAGTAGGTTTGACTTTGGTGCAAGTTTGAGCAGCCAAATCACCTTCAATTTGAAACAGCCCGCTTGAGAGGCCTTCCTCCATCCCTCTATTTAATAACTCATAAATTTCTGGATTATCTAAATCAATAGTTTCAGGGTAAAGCTCTTCGCCTCTTATCTCTCTAATCGTTTTGCAACATTCGTGAACCACAGAAGAAGTTCTTAAACCTAAAACATCTAATTTAACATTAAATTTGTTAACCCAGTCAGCCTCAAAAGAGGACACAGGCTCTTTAGATGAGTCAAGTTCGCAGGGGCAGCTATCTATAGTTTTGTGATAAGATAGCATTACCGCTGAAGCGTGAACCCCTTTATTTTTAATCAGTCCTTTTATCTTTTGGGCAATCTTAAAAACTTTAGGATTATTATCGCACCATTCGTCAAACTCAGGGACCTCTTCTCTTGCGTCGGCTATGTCCATAACCTGACCAAAAATTTTAGGTATCATTCCTGACACTTGATTCATTTCAACTTCATTTTTCTCCGCGACAACTTTACCGCACTCCTTCATTACAAGTTTGCCGGAAAGCGTGTTGAGCGTTAAAATTTTAGAACTATAACCTTCAAATTCTTGTTTAAGGTACTGCAATATCTCTTGGCGCCTGTAATAACATACATCTATATCAACGTCACACATCAAGTCTCCATCAAGATAAGTCACTCCATTTACAACGCTTTTTTTAGCGCGAGCTTTAGAAACAAATCTTTCAAAAAACAAACCGTACTTGATTGGGTCAATAGAGGTAACATGAAGAAGATATAAAACCAAACTCCCCGCAGCGGAACCTCTTCCTAAACCTAGGGGTATATCCCCGTCCCTGCAGAATCTTATAACCTTCCAGACAAGAAGCATGTAATCAACGAACCCTAACTCTTTGATCAAGTTAAGCTCTTTGATCATTCGATCATTGTACTCTTTAGAGTTCGGTTTCTCCCCAAGTTTGAGTTCTTTGAACCTCTTGCGGCAGATCTGCTTCAAGAATTCTAAATTAGAAGACGACTCATCGACGCCATATTCTTCTAGGTATTTTTTTTCAGGAGTAAACGTTGGTAATCTTACTCC
>Ga0163180_10001173_pt1 | contig 14998 bp, 10 predicted proteins | sample AtlANTMetagenome_2_FD_109647 | JGI IMG/M metagenome (GOLD analysis project Ga0163180, IMG submission 109647) | Marine eukaryotic phytoplankton communities from the Atlantic Ocean - Atlantic ANT 4 Metagenome | ecosystem: Environmental > Aquatic > Marine > Oceanic | place: North Atlantic Ocean...
ATATGGCGAATCTTTTGTGGTGGAAACCCAAGCGAACAAGCTGCATATGGTAGAGTTGTTGATGAGGTTACATAAGGATAGTTACCTTGGTCTACGTCAAGATGATACCCTTGGGCTCCTTCGCACAGTATACGACCAGAAAGTTTTTCATCCCAAAGTAATTCCGGGGGGAAAACATCTTTTGCCAACATACCAGTTCTCGCCATCTTATCAGAATAGCAAGGTGCTATTCCTTTTGATGTTGTTCCGAGTTTCTTGGCTAAACTTTTTTTATCTTTATTAATATGCTTATCGGTTACAATATGTGCCCTTGGAGATACCTTTACAAGACTTCGATCAAAGCCACTTCTCTCAAGGTATTCTAACTCTTCTATTAGTGACTCAGGATGGACCACACACTGTGGGCCAATAATAGATTTAATCCCGTGGAAAACCCCACTAGGAACCAAATGGGTTTTATACTTTTTTCCTCTGAGGAAGACGGTGTGTCCTGCATTATTGCCTCCTGCCCAACGACATACATAGTCGTAGTTTCCCTTATTAGTCAAATGAGAGGTTACTTTTCCTTTTCCTTCATCTCCCCATGAGATTCCAAACACAATATCAACGTATTTAATTTCATTCATATTATCCTCCGTTGCTTTTATATTATAACATATTTTCCAAGTTTGTCAATAAAAAACCCCCGAAAAAATCGAGGGTTTTGTTATCACAAATAGGAGATGATTTATTTAAACTTCTCAACAAATTCCTCTTCAAGAACAGATAAGACTGCTTTTTTAAAGTCCTTGTCTTTTAGTTTAGTAATCCAGTCTTTCGACTGAAATTTGTATTCTTTGCCCTGTTTATCAATGATAGTTTTCCAAGCACCAGCAACCTTATATCGATCACTTTTAATACTAGAAAGGGCATTGAGCCAAGACTCTTCATCAGCGATTCTGACATCAGTGCCGCCCCAAAGAACATTGAATACACACTCTCGTCCATACCCTGCGGAACGGACTTTTTGTATTTTAGCTTTAACCTCAGAGCCAACTTGGACTCCATTTTCATCCAAAACCTTTCCGCTCTTAGCTTTACGTCGAGTAAGCCAAATGCGTAAGGCACAATGAAACTCGATAGCTTTGCCGCCGGGGGCAAAATAAGGAGTTGTCATCGCTTCTGCTACATTAGATGTAATATTGGTTTTAAGCTGATTAATTAGCAGAAGGGTTGATTGAGTTCTTTCCAAAGGAACTTGCAGTTTTGCAAATGCTTTTGAAAAGATTCTCGGCTTTACAGCCATACTTGATTGAGGGTTGAAATCGCCCTCTACATCTTTACTTGAAGGAGTGGCGGCAATAGAATCCCAAATAAATAATAATTGTTCATCTGGCCATGTCTCCATCAAATACTCAATGCTTTCAAGTACGTTTTCTACCGAAGTTGCTTGAATATAGAGTATTTGATTTTTATCACAACCTGCTTTCTCCAAGAACTCCGCATCGACTGCTGCTTCGGAATCAAAATAAATTACTTTCATTCCTTTTTTGTTAGCATTGGCTGCAATAACTGCCGCCATAAATGATTTACCTGCTGCTGAAAGACCTGCTAACTCTGTTATTCTTCCAACAGGAATACCCGCTGTTTTGCCGGGATATATCATCCAATCTAGAATTGTAGATCCAGTAGAAATCCAATCTTTGATTGACGCTGGATTTTCGTGATTCAGATCATAAGCGACTTCCATTCCAAGCTTTTTATTAATCGCTTTTTTCATATCGCTAATACTAATTTTGCCCGGTTTTTTAGTCATCTGTATTAATTTCCCCATATTAATCCACACTCACTAGTTCAAGATCGAAATTAATATCTTTACCAGCTAGCGGATGATTGAAATCCAACGTGACCGTTTCGTCCTCAATAGACCGAACAATTGCTTGAATTGGTTGACCTGTTGCGGATTGCCCAGTCACTGTTGTTCCGACATCCACATCACTGCTGAATTGAGTGCGAGAAACCCTTTGAATTGCTTCTGAATTTATCGCACCATATGCTTGTTCTGCTGTTAGAGAAATTTTCTTTTTCTCTCCAATATCCATAGAAACAATGGCTTTTTCAAAAGCTGGTAGTATTCTGCCGTCCCCAATCTCAAATTTCAAAGGAACACCTCTATTTCTTGAGCTATCGAATTCAGTTCCATCGTTAAGGGTTCCTACATAGTGAACATTAACGGTTTGTCCATTTTTAATTTTCATTTTACCTCCTATTGAAAATAAGACATCTATAAACCCATGCCTTCCTGCGGTTTGTGTTTATTCAGATTCTTCAGATACTTCTATAGGCTCTGCTGAATCTTCTGATTTGTCGCCACAAGCAATGAGTGCTGCGGCTATCATGAAGTACTTCATGTCTCCTCCTTTACTAAGATACAAGGCATCTGTAAACCCATGCCCCCCTGCGGTGTTAAAGTAGTTTTTTCTCTGCTGGTGTCAAGGACGGATTTGTTAAAACATCAGTCATCACTCGGAGTTCTATTTTTTGTTGTGTTAACATTTTATTTAAATGCTCCGTTATAGCTTCCGACTCATCACTGTGACTTGGAGCCCACAGTTGACCATTCAATGGTTTGTCTAACATATATTTAAAAAGCTGCAACACATCATTGGCTTTCGATTGATTTCTTTTATGTTCAAGGATAACTTTATCATCCAATAGCATATCAATTTGCCCATATCTCGTCTGTACTTCCTGCTTTACATCCGACCCAACAGAATGAAAAATCTGTCGATGACGGTACTTTATAATTTTTTCTGGTGCAGTGGTCGCGCTTGCTCCAGCTTCCCTTTTTACATATTTTTGAATAAAATCTATTTTTTCTTTTGTTACAGGGTGTGGCAACTTTCCTCTAAAGATTTCTTTAGCCTCGTTATCAAGAACATCTACAACAGAATTTCTTTTAACGCCATCTTTTGTGAAATAACTGGAGCCGCCTTTTAAGAAAATTCTTTCCCCTCTTAGGGCAGAATACAGAGTATAATTGTGCCCAGCTAAAGTATCTGTAAATTTAATGTGCTCTGTGGATGTGAAATCAATAACCACATCATGATAGATTGTATCAAAGCCAAATGTCTTCCCATTGATTCTATATGGGTGAATAAGCTGTTGAACAACATAATCATGACCTACTTTCGAAATTGAGTATTTCGCTTTGTCAATTTGCGCAGCACCAATTTTATATTCTATTTCAGTCCCATCTTTTTCTAAAGTAAAAGAGGTTATCCATTCGTCTTTCCCAGAAATTGGGTTACACAGCACAGGAGGAAGAGGAATATACGTTCTTTTTCTAACTTTATCTCCACATTTTAAATTGAGATTTATTTCAAACTTTTTTCCATCCCGATTAAAGATATCATTTTTTTTACGATATTTTGCGCATGTTCTTCCCCAAAATTGGAATATATCAGAAGCATAAGCATTTGGCCATTTCAGTGCATGGCTATTTTCTAGATTGGAAAATTTTAAAGTTAAGCCTTTTGTTTCTTCTGGTTCAATATCGTGAATTATTATTTCGTTTTCATAACTGGGTTTGTCCAAAATCTTAAATGAATTTTCGTTTGTATGGCTGATTAGTTCAAATAAGCCACCGCCATTCGTTATGAATGAAATGACCATGTTTAAACCCATGCCGTGTTCATTTAGCGTCTTTACTCCCGCTGGTCTAAAGGCGGGTTCCAAAGCTTCATGGATTTTGGCCATAGGAATGCCACCAGATTGATCGGTTATTTGCAATTCAGAAAGGCTACCGTTTAATGGATCAAATTCGCAATTAACATCAATCAAACAAGACAAATCCCTATCCAAAGCCGCTTGGATGGCATTATTGATCATTTCCCAAATCATCTGTTCAATGTTTGTATTTAAATCTGCAAATGCATCCAAAAGATTATCATTTGCCTTTATTCGGAAAGATTTGTCCATATTAAAAACCCCATATTGTAACAAAACGCCCACGCAGATTAGATCCGCTGGTATTTTCAAAAAAACAGGGGGCGCAATTTTTATACCGCTGCGCCCCTATAGCGGTTGATATGCCCTGTTAACCGTTCATAAACTTACTAAAAGCAGCATCTACCTTGTTTTCGGTATTATATTTGCTTGTCTCAGATGAACGAGACTCGGTTGTTGCATCGGAGGAAAGGAATTCATCCAACAAAGCTTGGACCTCATCGGTCGTATGTCGTTGGAATAGAGTCTCAATCTCTGGAACGGATTGTACTAATTCATCACAATCAGCAATCGCTTCATCACATAAGATAGACGGCCTTCGACGCGGCTTCAATTGCGTCTTAGGGAACGAACCGGGAGTACCGGGAACAGTATAAGTCAAGACAATATCAGTGCCTGTTTCGGGGTGTGTGATGTCCCCATAGTCTGGGTCTAAAACATATCCCAGAAGTGTTTCGTAAGCTGTTTTGCCATAAGACCAGACTTTAACGCCCGATGATTCTTTTCCTCTTACAAGGATTGGCGAAAAGTATCGCTTACGAACAAAAAGTTTTTTTGCTTCACGTTTGGCGGTGTCATCATTGTTTTGTACACCATCTCTCCAAAGAGTTGAAGCAAAGTCACAAATAGGGCAATTTTCACCATGATTCTTTTTAGGACAAAGAATACCGGGATTTCGACCCACATTGTAATGGAAATGGTACTCTTTAAAAGGGTCGCCATCTTGTGTTGGCAAAATTCGGATCGTTTGATCACCCTCTTGTGGTCGCCATTTCGTGCTGTTTTCATTTTTCTTGCCTCCGTTTTTGGAAGCTTCAAGTTTTGCTCTCATTGCATCTAAATTAATAGCCATTTTATTTCTCCTCTATTAGTTGTTCGTTTTGGGGATACACCCTAAAGTCGGGGGGCATAAGCCCCCCGCTCATATTATATTATAACATTATTTTTTGTAGTTGTCAAATGAAAATTGAATAGTTTTTTGTGTTACGGAACCTTGGACAGTACCCCAGTTAATGGTTCGGAAACCATTTGCGTTGACATCGAAAACAACTTCTTGACCACCGTCAGAGTGTTTTGGACGTTGTTTGCCTTCAAACATAGAACTTGGCAAATCATTGCCACGAACGAAAGTCATTGTGCGGACATTCCCGCTTTTAGTGGTAAAAGTTCCGGTGTATGCATTATAGCTACTCATTTTTTCTCCTTGTTGTTTAGTTTTGAGTTTTGTCATTGTTTTGACCTTAATAATATATCCGATTACCGGTATATTGTCAAGTATTTTTTTTATTTTTTCCTATCATCAATATCTCCCTTGCTTTTTTGGCACTGTGAGTGCCATCAGCATTCTTCTTCCTTCTCCCTGCGGTATAAGTTACGTCGAAATAGACCAACTCATGGTTACCTGTGCGCTGTTCAAAGAATCCGTCACCGACATCTCTATTTGACATCAATGTGTATGCTCCTTTGTCAACACAGGTATTTAAAAATTTAATAACTCTCTCTTGCATCTTGTCGTCAAAATCAACCCCATATTGTGTAAATGAACCTCTATATGGGGGATCTAAAAAGACATATGAATTCTTCTGGACGTAGTTAAGCGAATCAACAAAATCACCTGATATTAGCGTGCATTGCTGAAGTGCTTTGTGCCATTCTTTGACATTATCCCTATCATAAACCTTAGTCTTCTGATTCAGCAATCCACTTGGTGTTCCAAAGCGATTATTCGTGTTTTTATTAATTTGCCAAATACCGTTAAAACCTGTCTTCATTAAAAAATACAAAGTTGCGCATTCTTGTGTGGTTGTCCACTTCTCATGATCATATGCATGTTCTTGACGAAGAGCATAATAAAACTTCTTGCGATTTTCTTTATCCAAGGGCAAATACGCATCAGACAGTTCATCCATTCTTGTGAGAAATGACTCTAAATCGCTCTTAATAGCTCGATATATATTCATGATCGAATCATTGTAATCATTAAGGACAAATTTTGCATTTGGGTTTAATTTGTACGCCCAAATAAACATTGCACCACCACCTAAGAATGGCTCAACATAGTGATCAACAGTTTCGGGCAAATGAGGTGCATATTTCTTAAGCATCTTATTTTTGCCACCAGCCCACATAAATAATGGTTTCATTTTGTTCATATTAGCTCCATAATTTTGTTTGCATTTTTTTCGGCCCAAGAGTGATCTTCATTTAAGATAAACCAGTTTCGATACTTAAAACTTAAAGAAAGTTTTGTTTGGTAGTGTGCTGGATTTACGTTTTGACCTCTGTTGTTTTTAAAAATATCGCCAGAAAATGTTCTCCCAACAAATCCAAACATAACAGGGTCATCAATAAGATTTAAATCTGGACTTGCTTTTCTTATTTCTTCACATAAAGCATTATTGTACTTGTGCGCTCTTTCGTGAGCATTTCCACCATTGTTTCCCGTTTTAATCTCAAAAAATACTGACATTCCTGTACGGGTGTTAGTAAGCAATTGGTCCAACACTACACCAAGTTTAAAATCATAAACAACAACCTTTTTTGGCTTTTCCCATTGATAATAGTCAGGCATATATGGCGCATGAGCTTTTGCCCATACATTTTCGCCTGCTTTGCCAATAAGGCATGCGCCTTTTTGCCAGTTATCTCTTTTTGATAAATGTTCAGCAGCCATTTTATTCTCCCTGTATGAAGTGTGTTGATTTGATTGAATAATAAAACGATCTTTCATGTGGCGAAGAGAAAACTGCAAATGATGAAAGGATTTTCTTTTCTTTATCTAATGCAATTCTATCTGTGATCAATGAAAGAATGTCGTTTTGTTCTCCAAGTTCCTCTTGATTGATACTATACATGTATCCTGTTTCCTTTATGTTGTCAAGGGGAAATACTAACTTTTCTTCATTTTCTTCTAAGGAGCCCATTCCAAAGGTTCTAATCCTTGAAATTTCTTTTGGTTTTGCTATAGAGCCCAATACTGGCTCTTCGTTGTTAAAATATTCTATTGTCTCAACAATACTCGCAAGTGTCCTATTAACGTTCTCATAAACCGAACTGATTGGACCCTCACCAACAATGTTAACCATTTCACTGTTTGAAACAAGATATAGAGCGTTTAACATGCCCGATCTTGCATATTGCTGTAAGACATTATAGGCTACCTTGTTTCTCTTTAGTTGTATTGGTGTGGCAAGTAATGGATCTGGGGAAAGGTAAACAACGTTTATTGTTTTATTTTTTATCTTCTCCAAAATTCTCAAAGTTGCACCAGAAACCTTACCGGCACCACTAACGAAAACCCAACATTCTTTTGCGCGGAAAGATAACTCTTTTTTGAATGCAGGGCATTTAGCTTCGTAATCTTCAACCTTTTTACATGTGGAGGGAAACTTGTCTGCTGAAAATAATATTTTTTTATGGCCTTTGGAAAAACAAGACACAACATTGCATCCCGCTTGGCCGATGCCTACAACTACCACGTTAACCTCTCAAAGTTTTTAAGATCCTTTCCTATGTGGACAGAAGCATTGAATATACCTAGTTTTGTATCAGTAAAAAGGTCTAATAACATTGGTAGAACCTGCCTTTCTTCAAAGGTCAAATCAATGATAATAGAGTCGTGAACTACAGAATGAACAAATGAATTTTTATTTTTTAAAAATTTATTGATTTTAATTGCAGAATGTAAGCAATTATCTGATGATGACGATTGCAGGAGATAATTTAAAGCATGGAAATCATCTGATTTAATATTTCTGCCAAATGGGGTTGAAACAGTGCCATTATTATAATATTTTTTTAGTATCTCACCTCGATTATAAAACTTTTCTGTTTCGTGATCATTTGAATTTGGATTATAAAGCCAAGCAAAAAATCTTTGTTTTGCTTTCGCTCTTGTTTCAATGTTGTGATAAATATTGTTCATGTTCCATTCGTGAATATCTTGTTCGGGCTGTTCTTTTCCAGCCAAGGATAAGAGTGTTCTGATCTCGGCCCCATTGAAATCCAATTGAATAAAGACATCATTTTTTGGCAGCACACAATCGGCAATTTCTTTCTTTAAATTGAGTATTGGAAACGAACCCGGTTTAGTTGTCAAGCGACCAGTTATTGAACCCCATACATCGTACATAATAGGGGCATTTTTGGACTTTATTTGATTAAACAAGTGGTAAGCCTTCTTATCGCTCTTACTATGCCTATAGAGCCGATTTAGGTCGATTACGGGCATGTTTTCACTCACATCATGACACAGTTGCATAAGATCAACCATAAATTGGTGATTTGGCGGTTTTTCATGATTTTCAAAGATCCAATCACATATTTCATTTTTAATCTCGCAATAATGTCTTAAATGTTGTTGCGGTATTATTTCAAAAAGACAAACATCATCAAAAACAATTTTTGCATTAGATGAAGCTCTCAAAAAGCCTTTAATTTTTCTAGAACGCACTTCATAGCGATCCTGTAAATGAATTGGTCCAATTTTGCCAATTTCAGAACCTTGGGACCATATCTGCGCATAATCGAGATTAAGATTGGAAAGATGGGGGCACCAAGTCCATGTCTGTGTAAGGTTTTTCGGTATATTATCATATATAAAATTACCGTTATAATATATTCCATAACATTCGCTTCTATCATCCAGCACTTGAAATGTCATTAATACCTCTAATAGCCATTATAGGCTCTATTTCTTTGTTGAAGCATCCCACCAGATTTGATGGGAAAAGTTTTTCTAAACTCGTTATTAATATATCCTATAGCTTGAGACATGTCAAATTTATTTTGTATGATTTTTGAAACTTTTATTTTTTCTTTGAGAGTGGCCGAGTGAAATATGTTATTCTCTTCCATGTTTCTAAGATTTGCATACATATCGAGCCAGTATGAATTTTTAAATTTTTTATCGATTTCTAATAGATTGGTGTTTTTCCTATTCATTATTTCTGATCTTGATCTGTTCTTTTTGCAAATAGTGTTTTTTCTCTCATATGGGTATAGCTCAATAAAAGCATTATAATTTCTTAAAATATTAATCTTTAACAATGACAAGTCTTGAATATATGTTTTATTATAAAAATTATTAAATATTGATCTTGGTTCGCCAAAAAAGTATTTAGCGTAATATTTCTTCATCTGTGGCGAATCAATATCGGCAACAATAACCCAAGGCACATTATGCGATATAGAAAATCCCCTATTTAAACAAACGTTTTTATAATATTGAAATATTGGATCTTTAATAAAAGTCATTTTATCAGCATCAACATCATGTGCCTTTGAAGATAGACTAAGGGCTAAACCAGAAGTGAATATTGATGATTTATTGCTTCTTTGCCACGAAGTAAAAGTGATAGGAGTTGGTTCTGTGGTGTTTTTTAAAAAAACCATAAAATGTTTTAAAAAATCCTCAAATGTTAAAATTTCAACAGCCTTTTTATTCCCAAATATATATTTTGATACATATTCATCAATCACAGAATCAAGATGATTCTTGTATGTGTCAAGTGGATCCACATATCCCATCACAGGGCTCATTTTTGAAAAAATTTGATGATCTGCTGGAATGTTACCTGTTGTTATAGCTTTTTTAAAATCTTTCTTAACATCTTCAAATGCAGCAATTACAAAATTTAATGCTGAAATTGTAGAAGAACCATCTGGAGTCGATATGTGTGATAAATTAGAAGCATCCAAATATACAGTATCCATAACAGTATCTATTCTCCCATAATTTACAAATTCAGCAAAAGTGTAATCCGTAACTTGAATTGGCCCCATGCGATTTCTTTCTTTAAATGCTGAAACTTTATATCTAATTCTATGCGTTAAAAGATCCTTTGAAGATTTAAGTTTATTTTTTCCTACTGTCATTAATATAGACCCCTTTTATTATTTCACTAGTCCTCGTCGTCTTGTTGGGAAGTATCATATTCATCAAATTCATCGAAAATAATCTTCTCGCCCGGGCCTTGACCAAGAACAGGAGTTGCCCCCCACTCTGGAATTCCACCAACATTCGACGGCACAAACCCAAGTGGTGATCCGATTGCAGTTTGGTAAACGAGCCGCCCGCCACCTTGGAGACCCAGCTTGCCTTGTTCGTAAATAATATAATCATAGCCAGAATACGCACTGTCAGCTTCAATGGATGCTCGACCATATTCCATTCCGATATTTGGTGCGTTCAGCCCTGCGGTTTTAATTACAGCCTGTGTTTGTTGCATTGGATCACCCTTATATTCTTCGTAAAAGCGGTGGGAAGGCGTTTTTTCGGCATCGGCGGCGATGAGCCCTTCCCGCATCGAATCGATCATAGGCGGTTGATTGGGCAAGCCATAGCCCTGTTGTCCTACGGTCAACGTGGGTGCCGGGTCACTTTCAGAGAATACTTTATTAAAATGTGCACTTGACCAAGCAGTGTAAAATGTATTACCTTCTATGTCCTTGAAATTGTAAACTGGAATTTCGGCGACCTTCTTCCAACTTACAGGAGTCCCACTGGGTGGGGTTAAATCCGGTTGCTCTTTTTCAAGCCACCAATCTGCAAGCTCCCAATAATAAAAAGACAAACCTTTTTTATATTTTTCTTCAAGAATTTCTCTCAAATCTAAAGTCTGATTTCCTTCAACATGTGGGATTTGCAGACCAAGGTCGTATTTGTCTGATTCAATGTTGACATCAAAATCTTGATTTCCTCTTTTTATTTCAATCAAATTGTCTTTTGATACATAGAATATATCTATACCCTCTTGTTCCCAATCATATTCCCCGTCTTCATCTACGTCAACTGCAACAAGGTCATATTCATCAATCAAATACTGCCTCCACCATTCTCTAGATGGGTGAACAGTTCCACTACCAACAGTGACACCTCCCTTTGGATTGTCCCCGCCGTGAGGTTGAAAGCCTTCGCCTTCACCGCCGAGTATAACCACGCCATCGCCCATTGGCATTGTAATGTCTGGTGTTGGTTGAAAAGGATTTTCCGAGACTCTGGATTCCATATCAATTTCTCTGTTGTCGGTCTTACTGACACCACCGCCGTCTCCAGAATTTTCAATGTCTTCGGATGGGTTTCCGGCTCCGGGCCCTCTCGGCTTCGGCACTTTATTTTTGTACGGAGAATTATAACCTTCATCTGTAATAGTTAATGGTGGGCGGTCGGTCTGTTCATATAATATACGGCCAGCTATAACTTCTTCTTCAATTTCGGACAACATTTTAACACATGGATCATTAGAATTGGTGCTTCTTTTCTCTAATTTGAATTGTTCACCCTCTTTGAATCCTTCTGGTTTGCCGAGAGGGTTTTGAGCCCCTTGGCGTTTTTTAGACCCATCTCCACTATAATCAAACTGTGCTTCTATTGTTGTTGTGAAATTGCCCGGACCAAGTGAAGAATTGACCCTTGTTATAATATGATATCCGCCGAAACCAAGAGCGTTTGCCGCAGACGCGCCTTTGCCAGATCTATCAGGGCCATTTCTCGGATCCCAATTTGGCGATTTACCGCCAATTCCTGTTGGATCAATCCAAACTGTCATTCCCGGATAATATAAAGTGTTACCTATCATTTCAACGGTGACTTTGTACACAGCCCCAAGTTGCATCAGTCCGTCTTGACCGTTTCTAAAAAATCTCGCTTCTCGTATGTACTGCATGTCGGTTTTAGCAAATTTCACACTTTTAACCAAACCCCTATCAGATCCAATTTGCAAATGATGAACTCCATTGTTACCATCTTCTTTATATTTGCCAATACCATCATAAATCAATGTAGACATAATGGGATATACAACAAGATAATGATAAAAATTATCTGTTGTTCGATGTAGCGAGTCTGATTTGAGGGGTAACCTATCTCTTGCATAATGTAAGTCTACATCAACATCACTGGTGTGTTGATTCCACATTTTATCAAATGGGTCTTTTTTGCCTTTATCTGATAATCCGAGAAAAGTAGAGGTTTGAAACCGAAGTTTCTTTTCAAAGTCTCGTTTAAAACACACTTCAGATAAAGCTTCAAGAATTAAATCATTTGTTAGATCTCTAATAAAATTTAATACTGGATATGATTTTCTTTCTGGTTTCAATACATTTTGAGTCATCCATTCAAAAAAATAGTCGGTTGAAATAGGAATATCTGCAATATTGGCGTTAAATGTATCAGTTTGATATTTTGGATCTGGTATTGTATATTCAAAAGTTGATAAAATAAATTTTGTTTTATCCATTTCTTGTTTTAAAATGTCTCCACCATCAACATAAATACAATCTAAAATAGTGTATATCAAATCGCCCATAAAGAAAAAATTAATCCGATTTTCTGATGTTTTTAAATCTGCTAACTTCTTTTTTTCACCGGGTCTACCAGAGCCGTCTCTCCCGGAAATTATATTTTTTATTATAGGTATCCTACTAAATGTTCCAAAATCTTGAAATTCTCTGGCTGCTTTTTTACTAATATCCGACTGCCAAATGCAACCTCGGCCCATCAAACGCTTCATAATAGATTGATACGATTTTTTAACAAGCACTGCTTCTCTAGCTGTAAGTGCCCTTTGGATTGCTCGCATTTGTGCTTCGGTGCAATTTTCTTGCTTTGCTTTCTTTAAACGCAACCTTGCATTGCGGCGACCTTGTTCGACTTCTGGAGTCCACAAAGCATCTAAAGAAGGTGATTTCATTATTGATTCAATATATGCTCTATATTCAATATTCATCTCAACAGTTCCATCTGGTCTGATGTCGAATTCGTGATCAACCATATTGAGATAAAAAGATTTATTCATTCTTTCCAAGGCATTATTAAAAGTGATTTTATTTGTTATACCTAGTGCTTTTGTTCTCGGACTCAAAAGGTTTTTAAATTTTTTGTCATCTCTCAGTTGCCAGCCAACGTCCGCTCTGATTCTATAATGAGATGCATCATAAAGAAATCTTTCTGCATGTAAATCATCTGAATGTTTGGGAAATAACAACAAATCAGCAAATTTCCACTTACAGTCATCAGCCGGTTCGCCAGTTTTTGGATTTTTTGTGCCATAATACCCCTTTGCGCCCCATAGCCCCTTGTAGGGTGTCACACCAGAGGCAATTTTCCCAGATTTACATCCATAAATCGGCCTTTCTCTAATAAAATCGTTAAATGATTGAAAATACAACTTAAGATTGGCTTTAATGTCATTTCTGGAGGTTGCCGGATTGGAACCCTCATAAGTAAAAGAAAAATCTTTAATTCCTGCTCCATTGCCTTTATCAAATGATATGGACTTAAGATTTTTAATCCTATCAGGAGATTCGAAATTTTCAAATAAAAATTCAAATTCTTTTAATTTTCCATTAACATCATTGTAAACCTTAAATAGTCTTATTTTTGGAACCAAAGCTGCGGCGATGTCTGGTGTTATATTTAAAAAGGGCTGAACTGCGTCGGCGCGAGGAGTTATTAATTTATTTATTATATCCTTTCTGTTGCTTTTTTTAGATTTAGAATCAACCATCCAAAAACGCCCTTTAAACGGAGAAGTGTTCTTTTTAAAGCCATGAATAGAAGAGGGAGTGTTCTTTCTTATAGTATCTCTATAGATACTTTTTAATGGACTCATGTTCATGAGCAACGCACATTGTTTAAAGAATTTTTGCCTTTCTCGTATTTGTTTGGCGGTTAACTGCTCTTCACCTTCTTCAATATCACCTGCGGCGGTGATACCACCGGATTTAGAAAGTTTTCTATTTATATTAGTTCTGATATTTTTTGAAATTTCTGCGCCGTCGATAGCAGTGGGATCTGTACCTCTCACTGTTTCTTGGGATATTTTGTTGAAAATGATTATTCGTTGAATAGTTTCATATCTTGTTGCAAAATCTCTAAATATTTCCATTGCAGCAAGATCTCTTGCTAAAAGAAAACCATCAGACGCAGGTAGCTGACCATCGCCAAGAGAAGACTCAAATTCGTCTTTTGATACATATCCGGTATTCATATCATAAGATGTAATCTTTTTATCATTATCCAAAGGATCTGTAAAGAATGTCCTGTAATACCAACTCATTTGACTTTTGTATTGACCTTCTTTAAAATCTATAAGTGTAATCGCATCTTCAACGGTTTTTATCCGAAATGCTCCTTCGTCACCAGTACTGAGCCGGGTGCCCGGAATCGGTGATGGTTTCGTAGCTCCCTTACTAAAAAGTTTTTTTACTTGTCCTCTAATTTTTGGCCACAAGGGTTTAACGCCCGAAACGGGACCCGTAATGGGAGATGGCAATTCTAATCTATCGGCACATTTGGCTTCTGATAAACCTTCCGTTTGGACACAGCCCCATTCCCACTTAATTTCTCTAGAAGTTAATTGTGATTCTTCACCTACATCGTCCATGTGGTTGTGTGGTACAAAGGACCATTCTTGCTCTTCGGCTTCAGACCAGCGTGTCTCGCCCGTCGGAACATTGGTGGCTATTCTCATTCCGCCTTGAGCGAAGATGGGTAATGATATATATTGCGGGTCCTTGTGGAACCAAAAATCGTTACCAGCAGCCTTCGCAGCGGTCCCGCCGTATAAATCTCTAAATATATTCATAGCATATTGGTGTTGTGTGGGGGTGGCACCGCCGCCGACCATCATTTGGGCGGCAGATGGCCCTCCAAAGGGGCCCAGATGGGCAAATCCCACAGTGGTAATTATATTATTTGCGTTTGTTATTGTACCTTCTTGCTTGTGCTCATTGCGTAGTACCGTTTTGAAAGTACCCTTTGTTTGGCCGTCTCCAATCATTTCTCTCACAAGTCTTGAAACTTGTTTATCAAATTCTTCAAAAGATAAATTCGCTTTATCTATTAACGTTTTAGCATTTTCTGAAACCTGTTCTTGTGAGAATCCCGGCTTTAGACTGTCTCTATCAAAAAGAGCCTTTAAATCATCAGGCTCTCTAGGATGGTAAAAGTGGGTCTTGGTGGTTTTTACTTTATAAAAAACTTTATAAAATTCTTTTGCAATATCAT
>Ga0163180_10001174_pt1 | contig 14991 bp, 16 predicted proteins | sample AtlANTMetagenome_2_FD_109647 | JGI IMG/M metagenome (GOLD analysis project Ga0163180, IMG submission 109647) | Marine eukaryotic phytoplankton communities from the Atlantic Ocean - Atlantic ANT 4 Metagenome | ecosystem: Environmental > Aquatic > Marine > Oceanic | place: North Atlantic Ocean...
ACTTAACTCATCAACTAGAGAAGCAATAGATAAATTTGCACAAAATTTTGGTGTTGGTCTTGGTGTTTCTAGTGTTACTCCAGTATCAGCAGGTATTGTAACTGTTCAACTTACGGGACAGCACGATTTCAACGGGGTAAAAGAATATGAAAATTTATCACCATTTAGTAGTGGCACAGGATTTGCTGTTACAGACAAATATAATGTAAGATTATTAGATGGATCACAAAATTGGAATGGTGCAACTGCACATATAAAAGTTGGTGTTGGTTCTACTTCGATAACATATTTCAAACTACAGTCACCTGGCTCTGGTTATGTTGGAGGAGAGACATTATTCCCTGAGAACTTCACAGGTGCATCCATAGGAGTTCCAACTGCAGGTATTATTAACAATGTCAATGATACAATACAGGTAACTGGTGTAGGTAAGACATCTGATGGATATTACAGAATTACATCCATTCCTTCTTCAAGTAGTATTGCTATTGCTGCTACCGCAGGAGATCCCACAATAATTCCTAATAATTCTGCATCTGGACAATACATCTTTAAATCAGGTCCTTCTGTTGCTATAGCATCTACTCATTTTGATGCTACTACAGGATTGACAACATTTACTACATCTACTCCTCATAATATTAGGAGAGGAGGACAGTTCACACTTGTAGATAATAACAATAATAAGATAGGAGATTTCTATAGTAATACTATCGCATCACCTAATGAGTTTACTTCAACCACAGTCACAGATCCAGTATTTGTATCAGGATATAGAATACTACCACATGCTTTCTCAGATAACAACCAGACAGTTGATGTTAAAGAAGCAATAGGTGCTAGATATTTCAATCTATATGGTGGAGATAGCGTAGGATTAAAAACTGATATAACAGCAACAGCAACAGTAATTCCAGTACAACATGCTAGTGGTATTGGTACTGCAAATAGATTTGAATTAGGAGATTATCTTGAACTTAATGAGGAGATTGTAAGAGTCTCTGATACAGGATTAACTGGATCAGGAAATGATTCACTTACTGTTCTCAGAGGTCAGTTAGGAACAGTTCCTAAGACTCATGTGATTAATTCTCCAATGCGTAAGATAAGAACTCTGGCAGTGGAGGGTAGAAGACCATCTATCTTAAGAGCATCAGGTCATACATTTGAATATCTTGGTTATGGTCCTGGTAACTACTCAACTGGTTTACCACAGGTACAGAACAGAACTCTAACTGAGACTGAGGAATACTTAGCACAGGCACAGAATAGAGGTGGTGGTTCAAATGTATATACAGGACTAAACAATAGAGGTGACTTCTTTATTGGTAATAAGAAGATTAACTCTGCAACTGGACAGGAAAAATCATTTGATATTCCTATCCCAAGCATAACAGGAGAAGATCCTTCTGCAAACTCTGTTGTATTTGATGAAGTCACAGTTAAACAGAGACTTAATGTTGAAGGTGGTACTGGTCAAAACATACTATCACAACTTGATGGTCCTGTTACTATGACCAATGATGTTTCTATGACTGGTAAGGTAGTATCCAGTGGAACTATCGAACTAGCAGGAGACATTGACTTCTCTGGTTCATTCCCTAATGGTGCTGCTATCAACAATGTACTTGTTGGTGTTGGTACTAATAAGAATGAGATTACAACTAAAACACTTCAAGGTAACTTGGTTCTAAATGCAGCACCAGGTTTCAGAGTTGCAATTGCAACTGATACACAGTATGATGCACCTGTAACTTATAACCAATTAGTTGAGAATACTGGATTCACAACATTTAGTGGTGATGTATATTTCGCAGGTGCAGGTGCTACATTCTGTGGAGGACCTTTACATGTCTGTGATGACATTGTTGCGTTCTATGGTCAATCATCTGATATATCATTGAAAGAGAATATATCTACACTAGATAATCCTCTTGCCAAAGTTATGCAAATTCGTGGTACTGAATACGACTGGAAGGAAGGTAACAAAAACTATTCTGGACATGACATAGGTGTGATCGCACAAGATATTGAGAAGGTTTTACCAGAAGCAGTATCAACCAAACCTGATGGCACAAAAGGTGTCCACTATAATAAACTTATACCTCTACTCATAGAGGCAGTCAAAGATCTTTCCAATAAGGTTGATGACATCAAAGATAAATAACTCAAGGGTTTTACCTACTAAAAGATAATGCCAAGCAATTATAAATCAGTCATAAATTTCAGAGATGGGATTCAAGTAGATACTGATGACCTCATCTCCAATAATGGTCTGGTGGGTATTGGTAGTACAATACCTAGACAACAATTAGATGTTCGTGGTAATGTCATAGTATCTGAAGGTGCAGAATTTAATAATGTAACAGTTACAGGTATTACTTCATTTAAGAATGATGTTGCTGTTAGTAGTGGATCATCAGTAGGTATAGGAACTACAGTTCCAGAGGCAGCATTTCAAGTTGGTATTGGAACTACAGGATTCACAGTAGATGAGCAAGGTAATGTTACTGCTGTAGAATATTTTGGTTCTGGTGCAAATTTAACAAATATTCCCGCATCAGTTTGGACAAATCCTGGTGCAGGTGACACTATCTTTACATTAAAAGATGTAGGAATTGGAACTGAACAACCCAGAGGTGGTTCAGATTTTGCTGTAGGATATGAAATATACATGGATGCCGAGAGTGGTATCGGTACATTTGAAGGATTAGTAACAAAAAATATCACAGTATTAAATCAGACAGGTGCAGGACAGGGTAATATAAACGCTGATGTTGGTACATTCTCAACCATAACAGCATCCAGTGCCATTGTTGGAAGTCTAGCAGGTAATGCAGATACTGCTACAGTTGCAACCAACGCACAAGGATTGACTGATGTACCTGCTATAATTGTTAGCAGCGTTGTATCTGGAGGTGGAACATTCTCCAACCTCACAGAGTTTGAGTCTATACAAGTATCAGGTGGAATTACAGCAAGCAATGGTATTGTTACTGCAACCACATTTAGTGGAACTGCAACTACATCATTAAATGCAGCAATTGCATATGGTATAGGTGGAGATCCAGATATTCAAGTAGATTCTGTTGACATCAATGGTACAGCACCTACATTCCTCAGAGGTGCAGGTGTTAGTACAGTAGGAGAAGATTTAAGAGTTGGAAACTTTATTGGTGTAGGTAATACCGTATCTGCAGTTGGTGATGCAGGTGGATTTATTGGTACAGTTAGAGTTCATAATGGTGATCTAATATTAGGTGGAAGTATATCAATCGGTGGTAGTTTAGTGGGTACTGTTGAGTTAGGTTCTACACAAAATATTAATGTATTAAATGTTGGTGCAGGTCTATCTGTTGCAGGTATATCAACATTCCAAGGAACTGTTACAGGTGGTGCTGACTTTAATGTTACTGGAACTGTAACCGCAGGAGAATTAGATGCAACTGATAGTTCAAATATTGGTGGAGGTCAGACTATTGGTAGTGGTCTAGTTGTTGGTAATACCGTTGCAGGTTCAGATATAAGAGTATTGAATGGTGGTGGACTAATCATAGGATCAGGAATTACTATGAATGGTAATATCACTGGTGCTGATGGTATCACAGCGACTGGTGCTATTAGTGGTGGTAATATATCAGGTGCAAACATAGTTGGAACTAACTTAAATGTTGCAGGTATATCTACAATAGGAATTGCAAAAGCAAGTAGTTTAGAAATAGCAGGTGGTTTAAATGTAACGGGTATTGGAACAATATCAACGGGTCAAATTCAAATTGATGGTCTTACAGGTGTTGTATCTGCTGTTGGATATAGAGCATCAGGTGTTAGTACATTTAGTGATATATTGGTTACATCTGGACAGAACACTAGAATGTTCAGTCAATATGTTGGAGTCAATACTGGAGTTCGTAGAATTACAGATGGTGTAGAGATATATGCTACACAGTCAGAATTGTTCATGGACGCATACTCTCAGGGTGTTGGTATTGGAACAACATCTGGTGACAGATTGATGAACAGTAAGTTCTATGTTGGTTATGGTAGAAATGGAAATGCTTTATTAGATTCAGTAAGTATATTTGAGAGTGGTAGTATTGGTATTGGTACAACTGCAGTTGCTGCTACAAGTCAAGGAGTAGAGAGTGTAGACATCTATAGAAATATTAGATTGTTTGGAGATCACACTGGTATGGGTGGCACTGTGGGTGTTGCTACAAATGTGGTTCAAGTTGGTTTCAACACTACTCAACCTGGTGGTGCATTAGATATGAGAGCAGCAGGAGCTCCACTATGTTTACCAGTATGCGAAGGAAATACAGATAATAGTGGTATGTCATTCTTCCACAGTGATGGAGATCATACTGGTAACATCTGGTTCAGTAAGCATGATATGAAACTTAGAGTTGCTATGGGTCAGGGAAGTGGTAACTTTATTGGTATGGTGTCAGAGACATATGGTAAGACACTTAATGACTGGATGGCGATTAGAGGATTCAAAGGTCCTATATTTGAGAGTGAGCAAAGTAAAACAAACCAGACACCAACATTCCCAGTAGATGAACCAGTTGGTTGGACAACTTCTAACATGGGTTATTTCTCACCTACACATCAAATACAGGTTTATTGTGCAGATGATCAGTGGAGATCATTAGTAGGTAGTGCAACCACTGGTTATGAAATAATTACAGTAGGAAATACTGCTGTACTAAATCTAGTAGGAGTAGGTTCCATTGTACTAGGTTCATTCAGTTGAGGAAACTATGGCAGCACCTGATTGGTCAAATACTACCCAACAATTATTAAAAACATCTGACATACCAAATAATACTGAGTTTTCATTTGGTCAAATTAGAGCAGCAATAGGTGATACATCAAAATCTATTTCTGCATCAGAATTGTATAGAGTTACAGATATAGACGCACCATATAATTTCCCTGCACATCCTACATCCTCAGATCCACATTTACCATATATTTTAGATGCTGTAGAAAATGTTGGAGTACCTACAAGTGGTGCTATATCACCTCAAGATGTAAAAGATATAATAAAAGAATATGTTATAGAACAAGACCCAAATGCAACTGAGCAGAAATTTGATGCAGGTACTCTTACAGGACCTGACACACCAACTGCTAGTGTAAACTGGGGAAATAACCTCAATAGAAATATTACCAAATACTTAAAAATTAGAGGTAGGATAGTCTCAGATGATACTAGCACACCTGCTGTATCAATTGCCAGTTCTGCATCATCTAATCTTAATCTATTTGTTAATAATTCTCCTGCAGGTATGGGTATCATGGCAGCAGGTGGTGTTAAAGGAACAGGAACAGGAAATCCTGGTGGTCATGCTATAACAATATCAAATCCCTCTGCACCTGCAACTAGAGTTGTATTTGTATCATGTGAAGGATCAACTTCTAAAATATGGGCAGGTGGTGGTGGAGGATATGATGGTGTAGACGGTGTAGATGGGACAGATGGAAGTAATAATGTGTCACCAGGTCAGGCAGGTGTTGATGGTCAACCTGGTGCTGATGGTCAAGATGGTGTTGATGGTTCACCTGGCAACTCAGGTAGTGATGGAATAGATGGCACACCAGGTTCATCTGGTCAACCAGGTCAACCAGGTCAGCAAACATGGATTTCATATAACTGGCAAAGAGTTACTACCACAGTACAACAAACCATTCTATCTTATACTCAAAACACATCAAGACGCAGAGAGTGGTGGTCAAGGTATCCTAGTAACCAAACTACTACACAGGCAACACAACAAACTGCAAATGCTCAACAGTCACAACAGTATGCTATCAATAATCGTGCTGCTATGGCAGGTGGTCTTGGAGGACAAGGTGGTACTGGAGGAGGAAAAGGAGCAGGTGGTGGAGCAGGTACTGGTGGACAGGGTGGAAATAAAGGTTTAGGTGGTCAAGGAGGACAAGGTGGTTTAGCTGGACAAGGGGGTTATAATGGAGTTAAGGGTGTTAAAGGATTAGCAGGTTCTGGTAGTGGAGGTAGAGGTTGGAATAATCTAACTGAAACTCTAAATTCTTCTGGTGGAACACCTGGCACACAGGGAACACCTGGTGGTGCAGGGACACCTGGTACACCTGGCACTTCAGCAACCGCAGCAACTCAAGGTACTCAAGGTCAACCAGGTACAGGAGGTGGACAAGGAAGCAGTGGAAATCCTGGTACAGGAGGACAACCAGGTCAACCCGCACAAGGTGGTGCTGCTACAGATGGTCAACCAGGTCAACCAGGTACTGATGGTACACCTGGTTCAGATGGAACACCTGGTGGTGATGGGACACCTGGTACACCTGGCACACCAGGTCAACCAGGTACAGATGGCACACCTGGTGGTGATGGTCAACCTGGTACACCTGGTACACCTGGTCAACCTGGTGTTGCAGGTGGAGACTGGGGTAAGTCAAATCCTGGTGGAGGTGCTGCAGGTAGAGCAGTATCTGGTACACCTTATCAAGTCATCCCAAATGGAGGAGACATTCGAGTAATTTACTAATTTATTATGGCACATTATCCTTTATTACCTCATCCAACATATGATGAGTGTGATTTTGCAACTTGGGAAGATGGATTTACACCTGATGAATGTGATAGAATAATTCAAATAGGTGAGTTATATAATGCAATGAACTCTACAGTGGGTGCAGATGCTGAAAAACAGAAATCAAATGAACAAATAAGAAAATCATTAAATTCATGGATAGGATTGAATAAAGATACTGAGTGGATATATGAGAGGTTAGGAAATATATGCAGATGTTTAAATGGATTACATTGGAGATTTGATATATCAGGATTTGCTGAAGATTTACAATACACAAGGTATAATAGTGATGGTTGTTTTTATGGATGGCATATAGATAATGGTATAAAAGGATCTGAGTATCCTCAACGAAAGTTAAGTATCACCTTACAGTTATCAAATCCTGATGAGTATGAAGGTGGTGACTTTCAAATTCATTCTAGTAGACTCTCAACACTTCCAAAAGAAAGAGGTTTGGTGATTGCGTTTCCAAGTTACTCATTACATCAAGTCACACCTGTAACTAAAGGAAGTAGGAAAAGTCTAGTGGTATGGTTATGTGGAAAACCATTTCAATAACTGGCACAAATGGACTCACACAAAGGGTATAAAATTTGCTATAATAGAGATATGAAAAACACACATCTCGAACATCTAGAAGACAATATTCTCAATGGTTCACCTAAAGAAACCATTGATTTCCTAAAATCATTTGGTCACATGCTGACTGGTAGGAAATCCAATTTAACAATCAGCACAAAGTGGGATGGTTCACCTGCTATTGTATGTGGTATTGACCCACAGACTGATAGATTCTTTGTTGGTACTAAATCAGTATTCAATAAGTTCAATCCTAAAGTTTGTTACACAGAGACAGATATAGATTTATATTATTTTGCACCTGATGATGAACAGTTAGCAAATAAACTTAAAGTATGTCTTAAGTATCTACCTACACTAGGTATCAGAGGTATGGTTCAAGGAGACTTGTTATTTACTAATGATACACAATATGCAAATTTAGATGGTGAAAGATATATTACATTTACACCTAATGCTATTACCTATGCAGTTCCAGTTGACTCTCTCAAGGGCATCAGTATCACAGAGGCAGAGTTAGGTATAGTATTTCATACAGTTTACTTAGGAGACACTATACAGACCTCTACAGCATCAGTAAATGCTCAGTTAAAGATACCTAGCACTAAAGAATGTTATGTACCAGATGCTAATTTTGTAGATGAGTCAGGTATTACTAAGTTCAATGTTCGTGATAGTGCTAAGTACACTGCTCTTATCAACAGAGCATCAGGTTCTATACACAAGTCAAAAGAGTTTCTAAAACTTATACATGAGTATGGCACATCTAAATTCTTGATGGCAACACTATTCAAACAGTTTTTTAATGAGAGAATTAGAACTGGTAAGGGTGTTGTTGATACTAAGAGAGTTGCAGGAGACTTTGCACTATTCTATGCGAGAAAGATGGATGAAGAGATTGGTAAGAAAAAGACTGAGACTACAAAGAAAAGATATATGCACATGAAAAACATGGGTCTAAAATTCATAGAAAAGTTTGAGTTAGAAATCTATTTTGTGGTTGCATCTTACATCTCAGTTCGTACTGCTAAGAAGATGGTATTAAGTCAGTTAAATAAGGTAGATAGGATCAAAACTTTCGTTAACAAAGTTCCTTCACAACCAGAGGGATATGTGGTATCATATAAGGGTACTAACCTAAAGTTTGTTGATGATGATTTTAGGCAAGCAAACATCACTGTTGTAAAATCATGGACAAAGTAGCAACATTTAAGGACTTTATCAAGGTCAGAGAATATATCACACTAAAGTATGAATATTATGCTAGACTAGGTAGGTTCAAAGATTTATCTCCAGAGGAGAAAATCGAACAAGATGCCTGTTGGAAACTCATTAGAGAACTCAAAGGGTTTATGGATAATGTTGAAGAAAATTTTGAAGATCCTGACCAATATCATGACTTCTTACTTGATGACAAAGTTATCCCATTTGATATATTAACTACAAAAGATTGTGAATGATTACACCAATAGCACACAAATTTAAAGTCTTTGATGATTTCATTAGTCCAACTTATCAAAATGTTATAGAACAATTATTATTGAGTCCAGAAGTCCCTTGGAATTGGCAGGAGTCAATGGATTATAAAACAGGTGATAAGAGAGGTGGTGGATACCCACAATTTACTGTTAATGTATTTGAAGATGGAAAGGTGTTTGATACATCACTCTATCACACTATGATAGGTTTAATGAGTAAGGTAGTAGATGATATTTTACCAGACTACAGACCAGTAAGGATTAGAGGTATATTACAGACACCAGTAAAAGATGACATAATACATTATCCACCACATACAGATACAACTGATTCTGGAGGATTTAGTGCCATATATTATGTTACTGATGCTACTGGAGACACATATCTATTTCAAGAGAGGGATATTAATGATGAGGTAGGAATAGAAAATAGATTTGAACACAAGTGGGAACCAATAGATCGTATATCACCAAAGAAAGGTAGATTAATAGTATTTCCATCTAATTTTTATCATGCAGGTTCACCTACTGATAGTCAAAGAAGAGTGTTGATAAACTTTAATTTTATGTCATAAATAATTTTATGAGAAAAATTGCAATCGTAGGTGCTACACCCGAAGCGTTTATACAGTTATCATTGCTTATAAACAACAGAAGGTATGATGGCAAAGAAAAGTATGGTGATGATGAGTTCACCTTAATACATGACCCTGACAAAGTATATCCATATATGCTGAGTGGGATAGGTGTTGCGTTCCAAGAAGTATTAGAAAGAGAAATATATTTTACAAAAAGATGGTTAGATAAGTATTGTGACGGTGTTGACAGTTGTGGGTATAAGTATGTTGGTTGGGGTAACAGAAGAGATAAAAACTTTATGGTAACAGGATGTAGTAATACATTTGATATTGAAAAATTTAGACAGCATTTTTTAAAAGATGGTGGTAAGATATTTGGAAAGAATGTAAGTATAATACAACAGAAAATAGATTCATTCTCTGTTACTGATGATAAGTGTTTAATTAATAATAATGAGTATGATTATGTTATAGATTGCACAGAGAAAAATCCACTAGGATGGGAAGATGATTACATGAGTCCAAGTGTGACATTTAGTAATAGTGCCATAATGATAGAAATACCAGAGAAAGGTCATTGGAATTATACTATTGAGTATGCTGCTAAGTATGGTCACATAGTGGGTTTACCCTTGCGTGACAGTCAAAGATGGATATATCTATACGATAACACTATTACTCATGAACTAGAGGTTGTAGAGGATTTTAAGGAGGTATTTCCTAATTTTAAATTTGATGAGACAGTCAATGGTGGACAAAGAACATTCTTTTATCAAGAACATTCATGGACACCTAAAATATCAAATTATATTATACATCCTGACAACAAAAGATATATGAGAAATGGTACTGCATTATTAAATATAGAACCTGCAAGTCCTGGAACCAGTGCAGAGTCAACTTGTTTTGTAGCAGAACAAATATGTAGATACCTTTATAATGATAATGCTAGAGAAAGAGAGGTGCATGACCATATGCTACAGTTACAATATGGTAGTTATATTATACAAACTCTACAATCTTTTTTATGTTTTACATATCAATATGGGTCAAGACATGATACAGAATACTGGAATGGAATTAAAAAGAAAACAAATGAGTATTTGAATAGTCCGATATTCTCGCATCCTGGTGCATTTACAGGAAATAATTTCTTAGATAAGATAGTAAGTGATACATTTACAGAGGAAGATTTTAGAATAGCACATCATGGACAAAATGCTAGTGGTGAGTTGATACTACCATACTCATGGATGAATAATGCAAATATGTTTTATGAGTATTCAATAGGTTTAGGTAGTCCCTATGCAAATTTATTATCAACTATGGGGGAGACTGACCCGCCAGAACCATTTGGAACAATAGGGTACGATTGCGTATGAATATAGTAATAGTTGGAGGAGGTACATCTGGGTTAGTCACTGCTGCAATTATGCAGAATTTTTGGAAAGATAAAGTAAATATATCATTATATTATAATCCAGACAATCAAAGTATAGGTGTAGGGGAGGGAACTACACCTAGTTTTATTGATGTCTTAAATGAAACTTTGGGATACTCTACTGAAGATGCTATCAGAGAGTTAGATGCAACAATTAAGTTAGGTGTATTGTTCAAGGATTGGATTCCTAATACACAGTATTATCATGGATTTGTGGAAGTTGCAAATGATGAGACAGACAAGAGAAGTGATAAGTTATCAAGTAATGTAAGTTCATTCTATTCTTTAATTAATGATTGTTATAAGGGTGGTATCAACTTCAATGAACCAACAAATACTATTCCTACTGAGTTATATAAATGTGACTTTGCATTTCATATAACCACAAATAAATTATGTGATTTTCTGTTTAAATATTTAAAGGGTAGAGTAAATGTTATAGAAGATAAAGTAAGTGAAGTAAATACTGATGGTAAAAATATACAAAGTATTATATGTGAAAAGAGTGGAGAGGTGAGTGCAGATTTATTTGTGGATGCAACTGGACTTGATGCTATGTTACTTAATAAGTTAGATGGTGCAGAGTGGGTAGATTTATCTCATCATTTACCATTAGATAGAGCAATACCACAAAAGATAAAAAATCACAGTGATTTTATTCCTAGTTACACACTAGCAAATGCAACTAAACATGGGTGGATTTGGCAAATCCCGTCACAAACTGAATATGGTACGGGTTACTTATATTCATCTAAGTTCACTACTGATGATGAAGCAAAACATGACTTTGATAATTGGTTAGCAATAAATCATTCTGAGAGATTAGATGAAGAACCTAGAATAATAAAATGGAATAGTGGTTATCAGAAAAAAGCATGGATAGGTAATTGTTTAGCAGTAGGTTTATCAGGTGGATTTATTGAACCACTTGAAGCATTAACTCATCAATATCTAACATTCATGGTAGAGACATTCATGAGTCTAAATTCTACTCTTAAAATGTTAGATTATAATAGAGACAGATTTAATATGGTTCAGAATAGAATACTATTTGATTACACACAGTTTTTAAACTTACATTATTGTACTAATAGAACTGACTCTAAATTCTGGAGACACATGAAGAATAATAAAACTGACTGGGTAAGGACTTTGGAAGAAAAATGTAAGCATGAATTCTTAGATGTATTTGATACTGATGATATGCTAGACTATTGGGGTAATGATAATTACATACAGGTAATGAAAGGAACTAACCTATTCAATAAAGATGCAATACAGGATTATATGCAATCAAGAAAAAATCCAGAATTATTATATGATGATGCTAGACAGCAACATGACTATATCATGGATTACAAGAGTAAAACAATAATGGTAGATCATAAGGACTATCTTGAGACAATTAAAAAGGTGTCACATCTACCCTACCTAGTCTAACAAAATGGATTATAATAGAAACATGGGAGGCATGGGTAGTGGATACCATTGCAAGACTCTATGGTTGTCTCTGTTCAGCAGGGAAATTACGGTCTGTAAGTCTAATGAACACGCTTTTAAGTCGAACCTCTCCCATACCTAATGAAAATTCCAAAAAGATCAGAAATGGTAGCATCACAAATCGCAGGTAAAAATGCAAAAATTGCAGGGCATGAGTTTGAACATAAACTTGCAGCAACTTTTGATAATTTGTTTGGTGGTAAACATACTGTTGATGGAAGATCAAATACTAAAGTTGATATTAAAGAAGAAACTAGAGACTGGAATTATAGTGTAAAGAGTGTATCAAAGAACCATACACAGGTAGGTTTATATTCTACCTCTAAATGGATTAAACACTTTAAATTATCCAATACATTATGTGGAGAATTTCTAACTCAATTCTTTGGTTATCCAAATGAAGAACTAAAGTCTATTGTAAAACAAAAGCACCCTGAGTTAAAATTATCTGATAAAGAAATACATCAAAACAGAGTATATAAAGATAATATTGATACTAAAGTATCAGCATCATTTTTAAGATGGATGAATACAAACAAGATGGAAGTCTTTGAAGTAATTGTAGCAAAAGGATTTGAAGGTGAGTCAGTAAATACTCTTGTATGGCATTTAAAGGGTACTGAGAGGATAACTATGATTCCACTAGATACATTAAGGGCAAAAGTAAGAACTGGTAAATGGACATTAAATAATACTACCGCAGAGTTCAGAACTAAAGATGGTGAAAAACTATTCCATTTACAAATGAAGGGTAGCGGTAAGAAATATAATTCTGGTTATCATGGTATGATGTTTCACATTTATAGATGAAAAAACTATTAAAAAACTTAAAATTAAAGAGACTATTACAAAAGTCTCATCCAAACAAAAAAATAACAATCACAGATAATCCTGATGGTTCACAAACTATTTCAATCCTATGACTAATCAACACAAAGCAAGAGATATTATGTCTGATGAAGCATGGGACATGGTATGGGAAGGACTTAAAGAATACTGTAAAATAAATGGTATGTCAGAGGACTATATTAAATATGATAATTATTTTAGAAGTCAATTAGTATTCACTAAATTAGAGACTAGACAAAAATATATCAGGGAAGGCATGGAGTCAATAGTTGGTATGTTTGAAGTCACCGAAGCAGAGGAGGGAGATACACCAAAATGAAAAACAGAATTAAAGTTGGATTTGATTTATTCCAGATGGAACAACTAGATCATATCCTTAGAGAGATAGAAGAAAATCCAGAATTAAAACATAGATTAATTATGGATGATAAAGCATATGATGAGTTATTAGGACTTGTTAATAATGTAAAAAAATGCTATAATAAAGCATTAGATCAGATCGGTTTTACTGTTCAAGATCATTTTTTAGACAAAAACGATTATCCTGATAAATGTGATGAAGTCATCCAGATCATTAATGAAAACCTATAAACCCATTGTTCTAGCAAGAATGATAGGCACTTATGGAATAATATTAGGATACTTTGTTACATTGCATATCAGCACTTATGTTGGTGCTATGTTTAATGTAGTATTTGAACTGATGGCACTACCATTTTATATTAAAAATAAAATGTGGGATGTCGTAATAATGTTTGTATTCCTATTGACTATAGGATTCAGCAAAATTGCTATTGGAATTAATTAATGGAAATTAAACGAAAACTAAAAGCACAGGTGAAGACTAAATTCTATTACCTATTCTGGGGAACAGCAACCCTATCAGTATTTGCAGGACAACTTTATGTTGGTCTAGGATATAGGCAAATGTCAGCATCACTTGATGCTTGGTTTGATAAAACTATCTCAATTATGATACAAAAGAGACTGGGAAGCATACGACAAGAACCTAGAGGATATTATATGCCTTTACCTACTGAACCACAGGGTCAGTATCCTAGGGATGGGGTGATTAGATGAATTTTATTTCTTTCATAAAGAAACTCATGTCAAGGAAGAATGTGACAGAAATAAAACCTACACACAAACATAAAAGAAGAGACTTAGATTCGCTATAATAGATGTATAAGACAGATTTATTATTATGAACAGAGAAAAAGGATTAAACATTGATGTTACTAAAGGTCAATATATGATGCTTTATAATATTATGTGTGAACATAATCAGATGGTTAATCCTCAAGCAAATCCAGATTTTGATATGCAAACTTTCGATAATCTGTTTCAAGCAATCACAATGGCAAAGGAGACTTACTTATCATGAATCGAAATTATCTTATCAATGAAATCAAAGATTTGTCAAAAAACTTTGATGACAAGACAAAGAAAAAAATACTTGACTTAATTGTCCCAGATCATCATTTTGACAATAAAGAACTGAAGTCATTATATGATGACCTCATGGAAGATGTTTATGGTGATGGAGGAATCAAAGGATACTAAAATGAAAATTAAATGGCAACCCAAAGTAGGAGATCATTGCGGTATCTATTACTATACTGATGTTCACCCTGCTACTGTTATTAAAAGAACACCAAAATTTGTATGGATACAAGAAGACAAATATGAATTACAAAAGGACTGGAAACCTGAGATAATTCCTGGTGGATTTGCAGGACATTGTACAAATAATAATAGTCAAAGATATGATTTTACCAGAAATGAAGATGGTAGAGTTAGTAAATTTAGTTTAAGGAAAAATGGTAGATGGTGTAGATGTGGAGATAACTCTACATATCCAACTACCATACATGAAGGATGGAGAGCATTTTACGATTACAATTTCTAAACTGTCACATCAATAGCAGATTTTATATTCATTATCCATTATAATATTATTATTGACAGCAAAACTTTGAATACAA
>Ga0163180_10001175_pt1 | contig 14986 bp, 6 predicted proteins | sample AtlANTMetagenome_2_FD_109647 | JGI IMG/M metagenome (GOLD analysis project Ga0163180, IMG submission 109647) | Marine eukaryotic phytoplankton communities from the Atlantic Ocean - Atlantic ANT 4 Metagenome | ecosystem: Environmental > Aquatic > Marine > Oceanic | place: North Atlantic Ocean...
AGAGAAAAAAATGTGTGTGTGTGTGTTTAGGGTTTATTTTTTTAGAAAAAACTCTAAACACTTCACACGGCACGAAAAAAATTTCAAAAAAAATTTTTCTCAAAAAGAAGAAGAAGAAGAGGACGAGAGAGAGAGAGACTGCACGTTATTACACGCACATGGAGTCTGGAGCGGTCCGACGCGAAGAAACGGACGACGACGACGAGGACACCTACATTTACCGCCCTCGCGACGCGTCCGTCGCGCCCCGGGAGTGGTCGACGTATTTCCCGCGCGTGGCGTACGATCGGGACGATCGACGATGCGGATTGGCGAGCGCGCTCATCGACGCGATGTGTTGCGATTATAACACGACGTCGCGGCTGTTCGACGAGGTAAGAGACGACGACGCGTTTTTTGCGTCGAAAGCATTTCCAAACGGATTTTGACGATTTCTTTGCTTTTCGCGAAGAGTCGTCGTCGTCGTCGGGCGCTTTGAGAGAGGAGAGGACTTTGAGAGCATATGTGTTGTTGTTGTGTGTTTGCTCCCAACCTTTTGGCTCGCGTCGTCGTCGCTGACATCTCAAATACTCTCTCTGTCTCTCTCTCTCTCTTTCTTTCTTTCTCGTGCGAACAAACAACAGACGAAAGCGTTAAACGACAAATGTATCGTGATTCCCTTCGATTACGAAGAACTCAAACGCGTGCTGAAGGATCGAGTCCCGGACTTATTCGCCGCGTTCGACTTGGCGCCGGACGAAGCGTTTCAAGCGTTGGCGTGCGCCGCGCACGAGTGTTTGTTTTATAGTCTACCGAAAGAAGAGAGAGGACAGATACTCGCGAGAGGGTTCAAGAATAAGGCGCTTGAAGGGGTGGTGTTAACCAGCGATGACATTTCGCAACGAAATCGCAACGTCGTCGGGAAGGAGTGTAAGGTGACGTGCCACGTGTATAACTTTTCGAGCAAGTTCAAGGTTCGAGATTTTCGCGAATTGAAATCGAGTTGGCTGGGGAGAATAGTGCAGTTAAAAGGCGTGATTCAAAAAGCAGACGCGACGAAACCGATGTGCAAGTCTATAGTTTTCAAGTGCGAACAGTGTAAAGAGTCGATTTTGGTGACTTTGGATAAGAGCGGCAATTTCAAGGCCCCGGCGAAATGCGAGACGCCCAAGTGTCGAGGGAAGAAAGGATTTACGCCGGATTTCGCGAGAGCGACGACGGAAGATTGGAGAAGGGTGACGTTGAGAGAGGAACCGAATTTAGGTAGCAATGAAGGGACAAGTAGCAGCTCGGACGAAGAAGAAGACGAAGAGGAAGATTTCGAACTCGCCGACGACGAGGACCGACAAAGAAAGAAAATGAAGAGCAGTAGTAAACGACAACAAAATCGACGGACATCGGACGAAATGGATGCGCGAGCGCTCGGTCAGGCGCCAAAGTACGTCGAGTGTGTGCTTTCTGAAAGTTTAGTCGACCGCATAGAGACCGCCGGCGAACGCGTGCAAGTTTGCGGCATCGTGAGAAGAGAAGAGTGTGAAGAGCAACGAGGGACGTCTGTTTTAGGCGGGAAGAAAACCGGATCGGCGATACAGAGGTTATACGTAGACGCGGTGTCTGTCATGCCGACCGCTTCTTTTGGTAACGAAATGACGAGGAGCACTAACCAAACGACGGCCAGCCGTAAAATGGAAACGTACAAAGAAATAGTTGAATTTAGCGAACGCCGCGCCGAGGACCGATTGAGAGTGTTGGTCAAATCTTTGTGTCCATCTATTTACGGACACGAAATTGTCAAGTGTGGCATGCTCTTGTGCCTGTTTGGTGGCGTGAGGAAAGTCGATAAGAGCAATAAAAATAGCAAAAAGAGTAACAACAACACCGGTCGAGCGAGCGTCAACAGCGTCGACGTGTCGACGAACTTTGACAACGATAAAGAAAACGAAGGGCTCCGCGAAAGTCAACGAGTACAACAAAAGCGACGTAGAAGTTCGTTAGACTCGCGAAACGAGGGTCAGAATAAACACTCCGGTGCCGCTGGCAACAAAACCTTTGCTCGAGGTACGTCCCATTGCCTCGTCGTCGGTGACCCGGGCATGGGAAAATCGCAAATGCTCCGCGCGGCGTCTCGCGTCGCGCCGTTGGCGATACACGTGAGCGGTAAATCCGCGTCTACAGCAGGTTTAACTGCGACTGTATCTCGAGACCCTATATCCGGAGCACCAACGTTCGAAGCTGGCGCGGTTGCGTTAGCCCATGGCGGCGTCTGTTGCGTGGACGAGTTTGATAAAATGAAAAGCGAACATTCCAGTTTACTCGAAGCGATGGAACAGCAAAGAGTCTCGGTGAACAAAGGAGGAGCGAGAGCGTCTTTACCTGCGCGAACGACCATTTTAGCCGCGGCTAACCCACACAAAGGTCGGTACGACCGATCAAAAAGCGTTCGAGAAAACTTGAAGATGTCTGCACCGTTACTCTCGCGATTCGATTTAGTCTTTGTACTCACGGACGATCCGGACGAAGAGAGGGACAAGCGCATTGGCGACAACGTGACGCGATTGTGCGGCGGACGGAAAGTCGATGAAAGAACTGGGAAAACCACGCATTTAACCTTTGCGGAGAAGTTTCAATTGGAGCGGAAGAAGCGACGCGAAGCTGAAGCTGCCGCTACGGCCGCTGCTATAATGCAGCAGCAGCAACAACAACAACAACAACAACAACAACGGGGCTCTCCATCGATGAGCGAAACTATTTTAGCATCGGCGAAGAAGCAGGCGTCGCAGCGCGCTTTCATGTTGAACCACGCATCACCAAACGCTCCGGTGGGATATACCATGAACACACCACCGCCATTATCTGTTCGCGACGTCGGTTTAAAAGAGTACCTTCAGCGTAAATCCGAAGACATCGACGATAAAGGCGCTCTGTTTGACGACCACAAACGCGCCTCGTACGACGACATCGTCTCCACCTCCTTCATGCGTAAATACGTTCGCTATGCGAAAAAATACGTCCATCCAACCCTCTCCTCCGACGCCAAAGAAGTCATCAAAGCGTTCTATCTCGAATTGCGAAAAAATGCTCCCATCAACGACTCCGCCCCAGTCACCGCTCGACAACTCGAATCGCTCGTTCGCCTCTCCGAAGCGCGTGCTCGAGTCGATTTACGCGAACTCGTCACCGACCGCGACGCCATGGACGCTGTCGAACTTTACTCCCTCTCCATGGCTGACGTCATGCGTGACGACACCGGAAAACTCGGCGCGTTCGGCAAACGCACCGGTGTTTCTGGGAAACGCAAAAACTTCCGCGTCTTCATCGACGCCGTCAACGCCGCCAGTCGAAACAAAGGTAACGCGTATTTCTCTATCGGAGAATTGCACGCGTTGATCGAACAGTTGAGGTTGGACGGAATTAAAGATATCGACGCGTTCATAGAGGCGTTGAATTTAGCCGGGGAGTTGTTGAAGTGCGGAAGATTGTATAAAAGTGCTAGCTGTACCGTGTAACAGTAGAAAGAGAGAGAGAAAAGAGAAGATGAAAATGTTCTCGAAAAGGCGTTGTTCACCTGTACCATCGAAAGAAAGATACGGATATTTTTTATCCAAAACAACATCAAAAAGTCGCTTTGTGTCGTCAAAGTACTACGCGCGTTTCACAACAAAGGAAAAGAAAGACCATGTTGTCGTCGTCGTCTCCGTTTGCTGCGCCGCGTTCGTTGTCCCCCGTGGCGTCGACGTCCTCGTCTCCCACCTCCCGCGCGCGAGACCATCGTCGTCGTAAAGCTCCCTGCTTTTTGTCGCGCGCCAACATCATCGTCGTCGCAAAGACGATTGGAAACAACAACGCTTTGAGGAGCATCCGCTGCCGAGCGTCGTCGTCGGATGATGATGATGATGATAATAATAATGATGGAAGAGAACGCGCCAAGAAGAAGAAGAAGAAGAAGAATGTTGTCGTTCTCACGAGAGAAGCTGGTAAAAACGAGCAAATGCGAAAGATTGTATCGCAACCGCGTTTTGGTGAAAACGTCTCTGTTCTCGAGATGCCTCTGGTGGAATCGGTTCCTGGCGAAGACGCCGCGCGGTTACGCGAGACCCTGGAAACCAAACAATTCCAATGGATCATAGTGACGTCACCAGAAGCGGCGAAAGTATTTACAAAGGCGTGGGTGGAAGCCGGGAAACCGGAAGGGTTGAACATCGGAACCGTCGGCGGAGGGACGACGAGGGCGCTGCCAAAGCAAGAGGAGATGAAATGGGCGAGACTGTTTACGCCGACAAAGGCGTTGGGCGAGGTGTTGGCAGAAGAGTTGCCGTTGAATTTAGACGATGGCGATAGTAAGGATAGTAAGAATAGTAATAGAGAAGTGTTATATCCGTGTTCGAAGAAAGCGGCAAAAACGATCCAGAACGGGTTGAGTTCTAGAGGCTTTACGGTGACTCGATTGAACACGTATAGCACGGAACAAGTCACCGACATCCCGAAAGATGTTCTCGAAAAAGCCGTGGAAGCGAACGTGGTGACGTTTGGAAGTCCGAGCGCCGTGAAAGCGTGGAAGAGTTTAACCTTGGATATGTTAGAGGAGAGAGGTGGAAAACACCCGACGTACGCGTGCATCGGGCAAACGTCCGCGAACGCGTGCGAAGACTGCGAATTGCCGGATGTGTGGCACCCGGAAAATCCCGGCATGGAAGGGTGGGCCGAAGTCGTGAAATTATGCTTGGAGCAAGACGAATCCGAGAAATGGCGAGGTATTCTTTGATTTATCGATTTAAATAATAATAATACCAATAATAATAATAATAATGATAAGAGTTTTGGAGTTTAGAGATGCACCACAATGGTTATATTCTCTCTCTTGTCAACGAGAGCGAATTCACGGCCACGGCCCCGGCATGTCCTGATCGAATCCTCTCCCGGTTGATCGGTGCGCCCACGCCAATTCCCAGCCATCTCCTTTTTTCTTGTACAGCAACGACTGCGTGTATATGTCTTCGTTCTTCGTCCCTTTGTAATCAAAGCTCGCTTTGGCGATGATAACGGCGTACGCGCAATCGCTCATCACGTCGAGAACTTTGATCTCCAACAATTCAGACTTCATTTCCGTCACGTCTTCTCCGGCCATTTTGGTCAAGATTTCTTTATTCGCCGGGTTCCCGGAAGGCCGTATGAACCACGCGTTCTCCGGCATCCTCTCGACGAACTCTTCCTTCGTCGAGATGTTCACTTGTTTGGCGATCACATCGCGCAGATTCGCATTAGATTCGGTCGACATGTTTTTGTTGGACGAAAAAACAGTTGATGTCGATTTGCGATCAGGATGAATTCGAGCGTCTTTGAACAAAGGCTTCTTTGAGAAAAAAGTCCTCCTCGAAAGACGAGAACTACTGCCAGTCGTGTTATATCTGGACGAAGATGCTACTAAAGCGGAAACGGCGACTCTTCGGACGACGACCCCAGCGGACGATGATGGCATATGCGTGTGTTTATGAAGATACTTTTTTATGGATCCATCCAATTCTTCGGAATAAAAATACATAAAAAGAAGAGACCAAAAAAATATCCCCTACCCCCTTTTGCTTTTTTCAATTTAGGGTTTTTTACCTTTTTTGAGACACTAAACTCTTGTCTCTTTTTCCTCTCGCTTAAAATTTGGTTCCAAACAAACACCATAAAGAGCGTCTTTCCTCCTCTCTCTCTTTAAAAGAGTACAAAAGGAGGATGACGACTTCGAAAACGACGAGCGACGACGACGACGAACATCATCGCGCTGCTGGTGTGGGCACGGTCATGCTCGCCGTGCCGAGTAAAAAGGTACTACTACGCTTTGCGCTTTCTTTTGTTGTTGAAAGATGCGACAACATGTGTGTTTTGGATTGGAAAGAGGCACCCTCTCCTTTTTTGTGTGATGTCTTTTCTCTCAATGTCTTTCTCTCCCTCTCTCTCTCTCTCTTTCTGCGACGACGACGACGACGACAACAACGCGTGCGCTGACCAAAGAGGCGAATACTACTCTCTCTCTCTCTCTCTCTCTCACCTTTTTTAACGCGTAAAGGGCGAATTCGTGGACATCACCACCCCTCTGGAAAAGTACGTCGCGGAAACGTTCGGGGACGAGGAATTAACGCACGCGGCGGATTCCATCTCCGCGTTCGCGCAGATCCGAGACGCGTCGATGGCATCGACGAACGCCGTCAACGTCGCGAACGAAACTATTCAAGAGAGACACGCGGAACACATGGAGAATTACTGCAGATATTACGCGGCAGCGACGGTTTTTGGAAGTCGGTTTCAAGTGAGAGATGATTTTGGGCTGAACGGGAATAAAGCGGCGACGACGACGACGACGACGACGACGACGAGCGAAGATGGAGACCATGAGGGAGATGGGACGAGAACTGGATTGCATTTACTGTTCGAGTGGAAAGACGCGTTCGCGCCAGGCGGTGAGAAGACAATTGCTGCGTCATCTTCAATCGCAAAGGAAAAATTAGCCATGCTTTTCAATTTAGGCGCGTGCGAATCCGCGTTAGCCTCGAAGAGTGATCGATCAACCTTGGACGGGTTGAAAGTCAGTGCGGCGGCGTTTCAGAGAGCGGCAGGGTATTTTCAGTTTTTAGGCGAGTGCGAGGAAGGGAAGAAAGTAAACGAAACCATGAGTAGTAACGGTGGTAGTGGTGACGCGACGACGTCAACGGCAATTGACCGTATTGAAGCCGATTTGAGCGGCAAGATGGCGGCGATTTTAGTCGCGTTGTGTTTAGCACAAGCACAAGAGAGCGTTTTTGAGGCGGCAAAATTGAGCGAGAAATCGAGCGGGGTCTTAGCAAAATTAGCCATCGCGTGTGCAAATTTATACGAAGAAGTGTACGAGAAACTGTCATCGTCCTTACGAGGCAATCCAAAAGCGCCGGTGACGCAAGAGCGGTACGTGCCTAAAATGTGGGCTACGACGACGTTTATCAAAGCGGCTATATTCAATGCCGAGGCGACCGTGAGAGTTTGTGACACGCTCGTGAACGATGAGGAGACTATCGGGTCAGCGATTACTTTATTGACGCGATCGAAAGAACGTTTGGAATCGGCATTGAAACTGGCGCGGGTACCCACGGCGCCAAAACCACCGAAGCTCGTCGTAGAAGCCGCTGAGAAGATCTTAGGAAACTCGATTAAAGTTGAACTTGGAAAAGCGGTGAGAGATAACGAGTGCGTGTATATGGCCAAAGTGCCATCGTACGAAGCGTTGGAGCGCTTACACGACGACGCAAACGAGAAAGTGACCAATCCGTTGCACCCTAAATTCGGGGCCAAGATGGTCAAGCCGACATCCAGCGCCGACATCGAAGTCTTCCTTGACCCGTCGAATAAAGACGACGTGAGCTCGTTGTTTGCGCGGATCGTTCCGGAAGACTGCGCGAGCTCGGCATCTTTATATGCGGATAAAGTCGACCGACTCGTTCGCGAACAACTGGAACAACTCGCGTTTGCCTCGGACGAAGCGAGAGTCGCGTTGCGTGAAATGGAGCTTCCCGAAACGTACAACGCATTGAATCGACCTATCCAACTTTCCGAAAAATTAGAGACAGAATTGAAACTGTTTCGCGACCGTGACGGTGGTATTGATGCCATGCGCGAGACGTTATCTTTTTCCCGAGAAGTTTCGAAACATTGCGAAACCGAATTGGAGGAAATCACGTCTCTTTTAAATATCGAGATGAAAGCAGACGGTGCCGCGCGAAACACGTACGGTCCGCAAAAATACCGCGCAATACCCTCGGATGCGGAAACCACTCGATGGCGACGTGATTTAGAGACTTTCTTAAACAACTCGAAACTCGCCGCCGAATCGGACGAGAAGTTACGAACCGAATTTGCCCGGTGCGAACCGATGTTGCAAATGACCACGTCTGAAAGCATCGCGCAAAACGCCCCGAAATTAGAACCCCCGATGCTTTTAGTCGAAGATGCGGAAAGTTTAGCTAAAGAAGTCAGAGTAGGATTAGAAAAAATTAAACAAATAGGATGCGAACGAGAGGAAATTGAAGATGCGATGAAAGCGATTAAAGCGAACGATGATATTTTACCGACGCTGGTCGGTAAAATGAAAGCTTCCGGCGTTGAGGAGACCGCTCAAGGTAAAATATTCAGCGAAGAACTTGAGAAGTACGACCAATTAATTGCTGCGGCGCAGAATAACACGTTCGCGCAAGCTGACGCGTTGGCGGAATTGAGAAAGAGCTACGCCAAATTTAGTGACATGTACAACGTCTCCTCTCTTCGCGAGAAGGAAATCACTAGAGATAACACGTTGCGCGAAGCGTTACGAATCGCGTCGGAATTATCCCGAGGGATACAACAAGGTGTTCGCTTTTACGGTGGTTTTTCGGATGCCATTGAAAATCTCAAAAACGAAGTCAAAGTGTGGTGCGAAAGTCGAGAAAGCGAACGGAAACGCATCGTTGAACGGTTACGCAGAGAAGAAGAAGAAGAAGTTAGGGCAAGGATGGCGGAGGAAGTTAGATTGAAGACGGAGCAAATGCGCATGCAAAACGAAAGAAGTGTGACGCACGCTGCAGCGGCGAACAGTTACTACCCTGGTCCGGAGTATCCACCACAGCAACAACAGCAACCGCCGCCGCCTTCGAACTACTACCCACCGCCGCAGCCGCAGCCACATCAACAACAACACTATCCGCCAACGCAGTCATCCTATTATCCTTCGCAACGACAACAACAACAACAACAACAACAACAACAACAACAACAGCAACAACAATACTATCAGTATCAGCCATCCCCGCCTCCAGACGATGGGTATTATAATCCAGGTGGAGATGAAGGAGGGAATTTTTCCGCGTACGATTTACCGTCCGCGCCTCAAGGAAATAGGTAAAAGATTTTTAGACGTTGTTTAAAAATCTACGATTAGATTACTTAGGTGTCTTTCTTTTTGCTCAATGAAACTTACAACAACGTATATCAAAACAATCGCATCTCTCGACGCGCAAATTCTATTAGTATTTCAATTCAACTAGTTCTCCTTCTTCTCCTTTCTCTCAACTCAAATCGAAGCTCCCCACACCTTCTGAGATGGCCAGTTTCAATTTCACTTCCATCGCTTCTTTGCTCGAGTACGGCGGAAGCTTCAAATAGTTCGCGCACGTCATCGCACTCGGCAAATCGGCGTCGGCCAACTCCGTACCTTCACTAATCATTTCCGCGGTGTTCATGTCACCACCAACTTCGCTCAAAACGGTCGGTTGTTTACAGACAACTTTCAATTTTGGGTTCAAAGACGCTAAACCACCAAGCGGTAAGCGAGGGGACCCAGTCGTGAATTTCAAAAACGAACGGCGTTCGACGTCGGACATGTTCGTTAAAATCTCGCGCAAGTTTGTCACAGGTTTCGAGTTCAGTTGATAGCCGTGATCGCACAAGATATGTTCGCGTAAATCACGCTCAGTCCATTTCGTTTGCTCGTCCATGCCGCACGTGAGCGCGTCGATTTCTGATAAAGAAAACATGGCAAGTTGCGAAGGATCGGAGACGATGTCGGCAAAACCCTCGCGGCACGCTTGGAAGAATGGTTCGACGCCAGCGCCTAGGATATCGTCCACTACAGCTGCAATGTAGCGCGATACGTTTCCTGGCGTGACGATTTTATCATCATCATCAGCTCCCTCGATTTTAGCACCATCCGGCAACGCGAATTCGAGACATAAATCTTCAATCTTCGCGCCGTCGAGTCTCCCAGACCCATCTCGAACCGCAGTTTCGAGTTTTTTCAAAGTCGAAAATAGCTCCGGTTCGAGCAGCTCGAGGTCATCTAAACCTAATGGTAAACCATGAAGCTTTTTGAAGAAGTTTGGGTTGAACTTCACGTCCAACAATCGACCATCTTGTAAGACTTTTCCGATGACGCGTCCGACACATCTGAAAATCTCAATCGCTTTTGGAGCGTTTGGCACCGCCCGAAAGGGTTTAGGGAACAACCCGTGCGGTGCGTTTACGAGCTCTTCGTCATTCGTCTTCGTCTTCGCTTTTGTTGCTATTGTTTGTTCACTTCGAAATATCCCGTGTGAAGCTCTTTGCAAATCTTTCGATAGCAATGCGTAAAACTCATTCGTGGGACCAATGCCAGTTCCAACCTCGTCGTAAAACTCAACCTCTAACACATGCTTGCGTGTTTGTGGCGACATGAATACTTTCATTGCTGAAGACAACGCATGATCTCTTCGAATGCGAACTTTTTGGCGCTGTAAACGACCTACGCGCGCGCCTCCTCGCGGATCTCCGCCGGCATTTTCAGCCCCGGCATTGCCATTCGCGCCGTTGCTCGCCTTGCCGTCGCCGTGGAGCTGATGTAACGCACGCGCAACGGAGAAAGAGGCACAGTGGAACAATAAAATGCGCTCGTCGAGCGTAAACAACCACGGGCAGGTTTTTGCAAGAGCAGAGGTCCACTCTGGAACTCTTCGAGCGCACACAGAAAGCGTATCGTGAAGCTGCGCGCGAAGCTTCCCAGAAAGTTTAGGCGCTAAGAACAAATTTTCTGCGTGCATTTTCGCCGAGGAAAGGTTAGCGATGCGCATTCTGTCCGCACTGAGCAGCATAAATGCAACGTTATTATCACCATCGTTTTCCATCATGCTATCCGAAGATGGAGGTGGAACAGAAGACGTGGTCGTCTCTGGTCCTGCGGTACGCAAAATCTTCTTCGCGTCTTCCGTCACGAGATGGCACAAAGTCAACGTCGCCAAAGCGTCGCGGACAAAGTCGTCCTCGAAACCTTTCACAACGTTCGGACACCCAAATTGCGCGTTGAAAATTGTCGACGCCACCGGACCTAAAACTGCTTTAATGTCCATTTTAACCGATGAATTTGCAAAGAGGTTTTCCTCGACCACGGTTTCGACGAGCGACGGTTTCGACGAGTAGTCGTTCGCCGCAGACTCTTCACTGCCTTCGCTGATGATACCTTTGAATTTCGGGTCGTCGTCGTCAACAATGTCATAGTATAGCACGCACGGCTGTTCCCATAATCGTCCACTCATCGGTTTCACGCTATCACCGATGGAGACTCGCGTGACTGCAGCCAAGACGTTCGTAGTATCTTGAATGTACGTGTCCCCGTCGTTGACGGAGAAGGCCAGTCGAGGGCGCGCGCTGTCGCTGCCAGCGGCGACTGATGCAAAACTTCTTCCTGATGTGGGGGCAGCTGATGCTGGCGCATTAGTACCAGTGCCTACCTCTTGTTGCGTGGGCGGCTGTGCAGAAGGTGTCGACGCGGGAGGTGCCGCGATCTCTTCTGCGGATGCCGGCGGATGCGCCATGTCTTCACCTTCGGGACCCAACAAATTCTCTTCGTCGTCCTCATCGTCCATGTAGTCTTCTTCATGATCCATGTGATCCATATCGTCGTCGTCCTCCTCGTCGTCGAGATAGTCTCCCTCATCCATGTCGTCGAATTCATCGTCTTCATGATCGTGGAAGTCTCTTTCCTCGTCGTCGTCTTCATCGCGATTCATCTCCCGATTCGGCGCACTTGCAGCGGCTTCTTGTGATGGTGCTCCTTCGTTGGCGTTAGCTGCAGCGTTGGAAGCGGAAGCATTTGGTGGTTGTTGCGCTGGCGCAGGCGCTACCGGTTTCTTTTTGACGCGCGAGTATAAGAACCCTTCCACTGCCCTCAATTGCGCTAACGGTTCAATCATCACCACGCTGTTGCCGTAATCTTCAACTTTGGTCGCGTCGCACTTCGAGGAACGCTTTAAGCGAACTTTGAGCGGTCTCGCGAGTAAATTCAACCCGGGGTCACCCGCGGTAGCCAGCGGCGCGAGAGAGGATGGAGCACTGCTCGAGGCGCGGAATCGCGCGTAAGATGAATAAGGGTTTGTCGCGGCGTGTTCCGAAACAGAAATTGGCATGCGTTCTCGCGTTTGTAAGGTCTCCATGAGAAGACGGACGAGCGTCTCAAACGCACCCGTCGGCGCGTCACCGGCAGCGCGCGCGAAGATGGCGAGACGCTCCAGTGCTTCTTCGCAATCGATGCTACTTGATTTAGAAAAGGGAGAAGGAGAACTGGGCACGTCTGAGGCGCAGAGAAACTTGCGCAACGTCGACGCCGCGCCACATTCGGAGAGTTCAAACGCCGAGATTTCGCTCGTCGCCAGCGCTTCGAACATTTTGGCAAAAGCTGACGAAAAATCTTTGGCATCTCGCAGATTTTTCGCCGATTTACCTTCACTAGAATCCGAAAGCGGCGCTGCTTTCAGTTTCGCGCACGCCTTTCGAATGCGATCGAGACCTTCTGAAGCGATTAAATGCGCTTTTCCTGGGCCAAAGTATTGATTTCGAACCTCTGAGCAGATTCGCAAACCTTCTTCCTTCCGGTTTATTGACGTTTGAAACGGCGTCGTCTGTGGCGTTGGATGCAAAAGCGTCTTTTCTTCCGATACAGCGCTCCTTTCGGCGGCTTCGGCGATTAAAAAGTTGTACTCTTTCGCGCGAACCTCCAAGGCGTGCGCTCCGCCTTCTTTTGCAAACCTCTTAATAAACTCGCCTTCTTCTTCTTGATCATCTTCGTTAGATTTCTCCAACGCCATTGCGCACAAATGTGCAGCTTCTTTCAACAACTCGCCTTGCGGATCAATTAAAGCGCGAGCGACGATGGCGGCGATGGGGGCATCATCTGTCGCCACGTTCTCAAACATCCCAATGTCAACGAGTTGCGTCCACGCCGTTAAGACCGACAGCGCTTTACGTTTGATGGTCACGTTTGACGGCGACTCCACGACGTGGCAAAGCGTCGGTGCGAGATATTCGCCGAAAATTGCAACGAGCGAGGAGTTTTCTGGTTTCGCAAAAAGCTGCTGCAACTCTGCCGCGCCGATGAAGACGAGGCTTTTCTTGCTCTCTCCGCTGCTCCTGGTTTGTGAAGGTAGTAACAATCCAAGCAAATGCATGGCGTCGTGCAAGTCATCCATCGATTGTACTGGGCTGTATTCGGATGTGCCAACGTTTGCTCGAATGATTTTGCATCTCTCTAAATGTTCGGCCAATATCTGTGCGACGCCGTTTTTCAACAAGAAAATGGACATCTCCGGTCGCGCTTCCAAAATTGTCGCGAGAATCTTCACGCACCCTCTATAGAGCACACGACTATTCGCGACATTATTAGTGCTGCTATTATTGCCAGCCGCTTCTCGCACGATTTCTAAGCACCGTTCGCAGAGCGCGTCCGATAAAATGAGCGAGACGGTTTCATTCGCCACCACTGGGTCCATCTCCGAGGAGGATTTTTCCTTCTTCTTCCTTCGTCTGTCGTTGCTAGTGTCGTTCGTTGTTGGTTCGCCTCGTTCTTCCACTTTGTTTCCATCATCGCTGTCTTTAGCAGCAGATGGTTGACGCTCTAACTGATGCTCTTTTTCTTCTTTTTCCTTTTGGAGCAAAAACGAAACTCTTCGATCGGCTAATTTCTTCGCCTTCAACGATAGAGAGACCAAGCAGTTGCAGGCTAAAGTAGCTACTTTTTTGTCGTCTCGAACGAGCAAAGAGAGGAGAGTTGGAATAGCGTCGGTGGCTCCAGGCGATAAGGCCTTCGTTGGATACTCCGCGCACACGTTCGACGCCATTTGCATCGATACGCCTTGCATCCCTGCGCCAAAGAAATCCAAGTGCGATAACGCCGCCGTCAAAGCACCAGCTTCAGCCGCTTTTGACCCGTAGTACCCTCGAGTGAGTTTTTCGAGTGCAGAGAGCGATTGTTCCGCGACGTCGATGTATTCTATGGCTAAGAGTTTTTTACACAACGTGGGCAGAGCACCCGCGCGCACAAACGCGCCTCGAGTGTTTGGCAAAATGTCCGCCATGGACGTCATCGCGCGCACCGCCAAGAGCATCAACTCTGGGTTGTGTTCCAAGTTGCAGCAATTCAACAACGCCTTCGCGAACGGTTCCGGCGATAAACTCGTGGCTAAGAGTTCTTCGGATGATGTGACAACTATTTCGCACAGTTCATTCAAAGCGATGACGACGGCCGTATCGTCGATGCCGCCGTTCTGGGCTTCTCTATCAAACGTCAACGCTTTCAAAACGTCTTTAAGGCGCGCGGAAATCCCGCCGCGAGACCCACCGCCCATTCCTTCGATGGTACCACCGAGACGAGAAAGTAGTGCGTGAAGACCTCCATCGTGACGGTTACCGCCGCCTAGATGTTCTTCGTCGTCCGAGTAGTCGTCCGAGTAGTCTTCTTCGTCTTCGTCGATGTCTTCATCCTCATCGTCGTCGTTGTCGTCATCGTCATCGTCGTCGTCGTGATAGTCGTCACCACCACCGCCATGGTTACCGTCGTCGTCATCGTCGCCGTCGTCATTTCCATCGTCGTCTCCCAAGTCTTCCCCACGGTCGATGTCATCGATGTCGTCTTCGCGCATCATCGATACGTCTTGCGTCGACGGCTCGTCTCCTCCATCGTTGTTCCCGCCACTCGACCCGCCTCCATTCGCGGCGGCGGCGGCGTTCGTGGCGGTATCTTCGTTCCCATTTCCGTCGTACGTTTCCTTCCTCTTCCATTCTTCTTCCTCTTCGTTTTTCCTCTCGCGCATCCTCGCCTTCTTCTTCTTCTTTTCCGTCTTCTCCAACATTTTCTTCGCCGCGTCCGCTCGCCCAAGGTCTCCCCCGGACGAATTCCTCTCTCCTCGTAAAGACGTCGTCGTTGTTGGTGCTGGTATTCTCGATGATGTCGACGACGACGTCCTCGCGCGTTTCAAAGTTTTCGTCGTCGTTTTCGCCTTGTTGGCAGAGGAGGAGTACAACACTCCTCCCCTTTGGTGGTCCTTTTTGCGTTTTTTTACCACCGTCGTCACTGTTGTTTTTTTTTTATGGTTCGCAGCAGCGTTTAAAGGCAAAAGGTCCTTTTTTTGCGTCGTCGTCGTCGTCGTCGTCGTCGTCGTCGTCGTCGTGTCGGCTCCTCCTCCTCGTGTCCCTTTTTTCTTTCTCATCAACGCAG
>Ga0163180_10001176_pt1 | contig 14957 bp, 7 predicted proteins | sample AtlANTMetagenome_2_FD_109647 | JGI IMG/M metagenome (GOLD analysis project Ga0163180, IMG submission 109647) | Marine eukaryotic phytoplankton communities from the Atlantic Ocean - Atlantic ANT 4 Metagenome | ecosystem: Environmental > Aquatic > Marine > Oceanic | place: North Atlantic Ocean...
AACTCTCATTGTTCTTCCCGAAGCGTCGTGCACCGACGCTTCGAGAGGAGGCCGCTTTGTTTTCGGAGGACCAAAAGAAGAAGAAGAAGAAGAAAAGGATTCGAGTTGACGACGACGACGACGCGGAAGAAGAAGAAGAAGAAACAAAAAAAGCCGAGGAAGAAGGTGAAGAATCACACGTCCAGTAGGTCGTTCAAGAGGAGTGTGTGGGTTTTGACTCGATTTTTTTTCCCTCGGAGAAACGACCTTAAAAGCGCGCTTTTATCTTAGGCGATGTCGTCGCGACGAGGAAGGCACAGGCGCGCGCCGTCGTCCCGAGGCGACAACAATAACAACGACGACGCGACGAACGAGGGAGACGAGGAGGATGCGAGGAGGAGATCCACGCGAGGAGAAGAACAACGAGAACGCAATCATCGGACGACGACGACGACTCCCGGGACGACTTTGGGTGGTGATGCCATGGACCGAAACGTTCGAGCGCGAGTGGACGAAATATTCAACAGTTTGATTGAAAACGTGAACGAAGACGCGAGAGCAGGGATTGCGAGTTACATTGCACAGTTAGCCAGGGATACGGCATCGAGTTCAGGTGGTGGTAGCGCGCCAAATAAGAAGCAGCACCAAGAACGTTTAGCGGAGTACGCGAAGCAGATTCAGTCTTCTTGCACGGGAGGCGTCGCCGCGTTCGACGACGATGCCGCGAACCCAACGAAGAGAAATGAAAAGACGACGAGTACAAAGATGATGAAAATGCCTTCAAAAGTAGAGCCGACGTGGAGAGAGTACGCGACGGAAGAACAATTAGTAAATTTTTTGAACGCGAACGACGCGAACATCACGGTGAAGTGGGGGAAGAAGAAACTGTTAGATTTGTGCGAGAAGCATTTAGCAAAAGTGACAGAACCGGCTTTGAAAATCAGCAAGGAGTTAGTGACAGTTACAAACGCGTTCGAGGAGTGGATGCACGCAGTCGGAAAGAAGAATGCGAACAAGACGTTCGTTGAAGTTGCCAAACAGGACGAAAACGAACTTTTGTCATCCTCGATGGCGGGGCTCTCGTCGAAAGATAAGGCGACAGAGATTTTGAACGAGCTACGTGCGTGCGAACGCGAAGCAACTGAACATATAGAGTACATCAAAAATAATCTGGACCCATTTAAGGTTATGCAATATCCGGTGCATGGATGTTCGATATTAGATTTATCGTACGTGCACGTCGATTTCAGCAATCGCGTGATGATCGGCTTGTTTCCGATTTTGGAAGCCGCCTCGCACGGCTCGGAAACAGGAGGTAAGTTTTACGATTTAGGTCAGAAAGAAAGAAATTGCAGGAAAAAGACTCATCGGTATAAATCTTGGACTACTTTAGGTTTGGAGTTGGTGCAAGTGGCGGGAAAATGCATGGAGTACGTGTTTGCGATTATAGGAACGAGTTTAAACGAATCGAATTTGACGGATCCGGAGAAAGCGACGAAATTCCTCGTGGAATTGTGCTCGTTGCGAGAGAAATGGAGATGTTCGAGCAAAGAAATGGTGGCGTCAAAACTGACCACGTCGTTCCTCGAGATGTTAGTGTTGAACGACCCGAAGTTAAAAAAGTTATACGCGGCCGGGGAAAGAGAAGATGTGGACGAAGAGGAACGAAGGAGGATTGTGATGCAGCTTCCGCCGCATGCGTTGACACAACTCCACGAATCGTTTCATGGAGTGACACGGCCGAGCTCAGAGTACTGCGTACCGCCCGATTTGACCTGGGAATGTCTGTGGATACCTCCGACGCCGTCATTTAAAGTTGGGGGTGGTAGTAACAACGGTGATGACGTTAGCGACGACGACAACAACGTGGTAAATAATAACAATGTCACTAGGAATAACAATCGGATCAACAATAACGACGTCGACGACGAGCGTGGCCCTCTCAATAACATGACAGCAGTCGAGCAAGATTTTGTTGCGAATTATAGGAGAAGAAATCAAGCGATTGGAGATATTCGGACTGATGCTATACCAAGGGCCCGTGATGCGCACAGTGCACGATTTCATCCGTACGCAGGCTTTCCACCAATGATGCCCATGGAGGATGTGGACCATGAAGAAGACGACGAAGAGGAGCAGGAAGAAGAGAGAGAGGACGACAATGGAGACAGAGACGCCCCATCCCCGTTCGTGCGACTTCGTGAGAGGCGTGATCGTGAACAACACAGATTGAGGACAATGGCGCGTCGACTCCGCATTTTGGGCAGACCGGGGTTGAGCGGAAGAAATCTCGCACGAGAAGTCTCGGAATTCTCGCAGCTTTTTGAAGATGATCGCCGTCGCCAGTACGAAGATCAACAAGAGCGGATCAACTATGGAGCAGTACAAAGATTGTTAGAGGGAGACGGGAGAGCTTATGGGGCTAATTCGGCTAGAATTTTGGAGCTTGCCCGGGCTAATTCGACTCATCTTCGGTCGAGAACAACAAATTGGTCAACGAACCCTGCTCTATACAGGCATGACCCGTCGTTACGAGGGGTTCGGATGCACGATGATAGATTTGGGCGAGACATGGACTTACACTCCCCTTTGATACCTCCGGACAGAGCTCGAGCACATGGTCCTCGCATGACTATTGACACCGATGTTGCAAACGTGACGCATACCGTCTCACATCTCGTTCGCAGACTTCGCTCGATTGGCCCACCACCAGATGGTCGTTGGAAATCACGCTCGCCGATGTTTATTCGTCTGATTGAACACATTGTGCGTTGGGAGCTTCTAGGAAACGCTACCTTCGTCACCCCGGACGTTTATCCCCAGAGGTTTCCAGTTGCAGATAGATTGGCGAAACTTATTCCTCAATCCGGTCGTTGGATGGTCATCTTAGTTCGTGGTTTAGGCTTGCACTGCGTGCCAATGCTTCATTGCATTTTACACGGCTTGCGTTCGAATAAACCAAAGATGCGAGAGTTCGAGGGGCACCCCGGGGCCATCTTTTGCGCCGGGGCAGCGACGTGCGTTCGACTTGCGCTCGAATCTATTATCAAGAACGACGGAAAACCGCCGAGCGTTTTGTCGCAAGAATATTGGAAAACTCTCGCACATGTCGGCGAATGCCTCATGTTCTGGTGCATCGGTGGGAAACGATATTTTCACGAAATTCCAGCGGAAAGCATCATTTCGGACAGGAAAATGCGCTCTCGCGCAGTCGCGAGAAAAGCCGTTCTCGCGGGTCTCGCCGGTGATGATATCGATAACTGGGGTATTGCCATAGCAAAGGGCGCGCCGTTGATGCTCAGTGCCTTGTCGCAAACGGAAACGGTGAGTCAATCCACGATGGATGCTGTCTCTGGTGTCTTGTTCCTTATATCTCATCTCATTGAACAAGAAGCTCGAATTGATCCGCGCTGGCGCAACGCGCTACAAATGGCGAAAATGAGCACCCTTCCGAAAGAAATTATCGCGAGTTTGTTTGAGTGTCAAACTTGGGCGAACGAAGTCACCGCCGCAGTACATCGAACAATGGCTGGTAAAACCCCGATCGATGCGTTGATTGAAAAAGAATCGAACGATTCCAATGCGCACACTACTGATCCCAAGAATAAGAAAGTCAGCGCGAGCGTTGGTAACAAAAAACGTCCCGCCCCGGGCTCGGAGATGCAAGCGATACAGAATTTTGATTTCAGAGATCCAAAGAATACGCGCAAGGGCATTCGATTCGGTTTCTTGATTGCGCTAGTAGCGACGTGGTCGCACGGCAAACCAGGATTCATGGACGCGAAATATTTGGATACCTTCATCAATAGCGACGACGTTGACGCCAACTGCGGTGCACACCATCATCGTGAAACTAAGCTCCGAAAGAAAAACATCAGCACAACGCCGAAACAGGCGATGATGGTAGCTTCATCGACTGCCACTTCATCGACGCATCTCTTTAAGATCATCCTTTCTTCGCTCGAGCGATGTGGCGATGGTTTACTCGCCGCTATTGAACCGCTCGCGAGAATCGGATGGGCGCTCGATGGTGAAAACTCTGGCATACGCGGCGTCTTGCAACAGATAGGTAAAGCGAAATTTTTAGGGGAGTTCGCGGGGGAATTCCCGGTGCACTCGCCTTCGCAACAATTGGTGGATATGATCCAACTACTCTTGCACGCCGCGGTTGAATTGCGCAATTACGCTTCGAGCAACGGCGATGATTCTGTGTATATGCCATGTCACTATCTCGAATCACGACGTGAAATTCTCGGAAGTCTTCTCACGCACGCCAACTGGAAGCGATCGTTCAGCTGTTTAGAATGCATCGCGCCGAACATGTTTTACTTTGGAAGCTCTTTAGATTTAGTCGGCGCGGCGAATGTCGTCTTTCCGCCTTCTTTCCGCGTTTTACGTTTAAAGAACGATTTGAAACGCCTGTTGAGTGACATGCATGGGAACGTGCCACAGATTTCGGTAAAGTTGCGACGCGCAATGCCTTGCGACGACGCATGGCGAGCGATTAAAAATGCCGTTGGTCCCCTGTTAGGAAGAACATTCTCTTGTTCGTTCGATAGCGAGGACGGAGTAGGAAATGGTGTAGCGAGAGAAGCGTGGACGGTTTTGATTCAAGCGTTGTTGGAGGGACATCCGACGCGAGTGGGACCGAGCGAAGCGGTATTCACCTCGTGGTCAAACACAAAGGGTTTGCGAAGGGACTCTACGATGTCACTAAGTGCTATGCACAGCGGCGACCATGATGATCTGCCTTCGTTTGAAGGTGCATTGCGCACGCTTCGTCCGGACTGTTCTCCGCACGCTGCGCGGTTTGCCGGACGTATCGTCGGTTTACTCATCTCCAACGAAAAGACTGCGGATTTACCATTAGTCCCGTGGTTATGGCAGGCGCTTTTGCACAAACCGTTGAAGGCAGAATTGTTGGCACAAGTCGACGACGATTTCAAACGCACATTACTGCCCATAAAAACGTGCGATTGGAGCGATCCTAGAATCAGTTGGGTGAAAGAAGACCCACCGGCATTTGTCATTGCTGCACCGACGCGGGCGGATCCGAACAAAGTAAAAGAACTTGTACCCGGCGGCGCAAACGTTTTTGTCGATGAGCGCAACCGTGGCGAATACGTCGATTTATACGCGCAACACTGCATGATACGTTGTTCGACGACGCTTGCCAACAGCACTCTTGGTCTGCCGTCCTCGTCCTCGTTGTTCTCACCGTCCGACGAAAGTGACGATATTCAAACGAAGCAGGACATCAGCGTCAACCTCGCCGCGTTTTCGTCCGGCTTTGACGAAGTAGTCCCACGCGAACTCGTCAGCAGCTGGGAGTGGGAAGACTTGGAACTTCTTGTTTGCGGTTTACAAGACATCAACGTCATTTCTTGGGAACAAGCGACCACGTACGAACCCAAACCGCCACCGCACTGCACTCTGGCCGTCACCACCGAAACGCGCGCGCGATGGTTCTGGGACGCCGTCAAATCCATGAACTCTGAGCAAAAGCACGCTTTGTTACACTTCTGGACCGCGTTCCGAAAGCTCCCGCACACCGGTTTCCGCGGTTTACGCTTCAATCTTCGCTTCGACGACCAAAAATCGTCCAATCATTTACCCATGGCTCAAACCTGTTTCTTTACGCTCCGCGTGCCGAACTACGCCAGTTACGAAGAGACGAAAGAGAAACTGCTCAAGGCCATCAGCGAGTGCTGCTTCGGCTTTGGTTTCAGTTAAAAAAAATCGAACAAAAAAACGCGAGCGCACGCGTGCCAGAAAAAAAAAGGAGGAGAAATCCTCGCGCGCCGCCGTTTGCGCGCAGAAGACAGACAGACAGACAGACAGACGCGTTGTAGTAAAGTCGAAAGATGTAATAGTATTCCTCGCGTTATTCAGAACACCATTTTACGTAGTAGGTACCGGTACATAGAGAGCATTCGTCTCGTCGACCTTTTTCCCTTTCACAAAAAATTCAAAAAAAAAATCCTCAAAAAAAACATCATCATCATCATCATCCAAAATGATGTATTCGTCGAGACGACGCACCTTCTTCTTCCTTGGTCGTCGCTGTAGACACCACTGATCGCTTTGACGCGCGCGTGCAGAGAGAAAGAGAGAGAGAGATGTCTTCGGCGGATAAGGGCACTCCGCCGAAGTCTCTCTCAGACCGCTTCGAGGCGTATTTGATGCGCCATCACTTGGAGGATGTGCGCGCCATCGTGCGCCACGCGGACAGCCGCCACCCGCACTCTATCACCGTGGATTCGGTGCGGTTCACGCACGAGCTGCCGCAGTTAGCGAACGCGGTATTGGCGCGACCGACGACGTCGATTGGGGTTTTAGACGAAGCCGCGCGAGCGGCGCAGGAAATCGTCAAAAATCGAATGATGGAGGATTTGAAGAGGAAACTGATTGCGGAACGGAGACGAGAAAGAGGAGGGGACGGGAGTAAAGACGACGACGAAGAAGAAAGAATGCGCGAAAAAATGACAGAGTTCATGAGGAGACACAGAGTGAAACAAACAGTTCGCGTTCGAGTCGATTTTGAACGGTTTCGCAGCTCGTTTCCGAGTTTGAACATTTCCGGATACGCGAAGAACGAACACGCCGGGCGGTTGTGGACGATGAAGGCAAAAGTGACCAGAGTCGGGCTGATGAAGACAGTTGAGAGCGATACGCTGTATGAGTGCGCCAAATGTGGGCACAGGTTTTTGCTGCCGAGAAATTTGGAAGATGGGAGGCCAGAGCCAACGATGCCGGAGGTGTGTCCGAGCGCGGAGGAAAAGGCGAATCATATCGCTGTGAACTCCGCTGCTACTGGGAGGACGAAAACAAAAACGTGCACGAATCGAACGTTCCGCCAAGTGGAATGCACCATGCCAATTGCGAGAGACTATCAGGAGATTTGCGTGCACATCTGCGGGGATGGAGAGGATGATGAAGAAACCGATTCGGACGAGGAAAATGACGGTTTCAAGGCGGACGCGCAAAAATTAGTGCATTCGGTAAACGACGTCGACGGTCGACGAGAACGAATTGCACGGAAATATTTCCCAGAAGACGACTCGGAGAACGACGACGTAGATTCAGATGATGAACTGCGAGCGATTGGGTTACGGTCTAAAGCGAACTTGGGAGGTGCGCAAAAATCTTTACTCGTCGTCCTACAAGACGACCTCGTAGACGCCGTCAAGTGCGGCGACGAACTCCTAATGTCCGTCGTGATTCGACGACGATGGTTAAAAGCCAGTCGAGATAGAAGGTGTGAAATTGAACTCGTCGCACATTGTAACTCGTTAACCATTTTAAGCGTCGATGACAAAGAAGGCAACGCCGGTGACCGGAAAACGAACGAAGTTGAGGACGACCAGGAGTACAAGGAAATGGAGGCGTTTTTCGAGAAGTTTTGGCAATCGCCGAGCGCGAAAAAGTATCCGTTACGCGCGAGAGATATAATACTGAAATCGTGTTGCCCGAGAGTGTTTGGCATGGCCGGGGCGAAATTAGCCATGATGCTCGCCTTGGTCGGTGGCGTCGCTCGAGAAGATATCAAGACGAAAACGAAAGTGAGAGGCGAGGTGCACTTGTTATACGTCGGCGATCCCGGTATAGGTAAATCGCAGTTGTTAAAAACTGCCTGTCGATTAGCGAAACGGTCTGTGTTTACCACCGGGTGTGGTTCCACAGCTGCCGGTTTAACATGTGCCGCCGTCAAAGACCTCACCAGCGGCGAATGGGGTCTCGAAGCTGGTGCACTCGTCTTGGCGGACAAAGGCACGTGTTGTGTAGACGAATTTGATGGCATCCGTGAACACGAACGGGCCACGATTCACGAAGCCATGGAACAACAAACGTTGTCAGTTGCAAAAGCAGGGATAATTGCCACGCTGAATTCACGAACGAGCGTTATTGCGGCTACGAATCCCAAACGAGGTACATTTGACGATCGAGAAAGTTTAGCGGTGAATACCGGTTTAGCGCCTCCGCTGCTTTCAAGATTTGATGTCGTTTTAGTCTTGAGAGATGCCAGAGATCCAGAATGGGACGAACGCGTCGCGTCGCACATACTCGGAGAAACAAGTGAAAATAGCGGTAACATCAACAAACGTTTGAAATTTTCCGCATCAGCGCAAAAGAAACCGTTCTCGTTTGACGGATGGCGCGCGAGTCAAAATGCCAACGCAGACAACATTAACATTAACAATCGAGAGTTGTACGTTCCCGCGAACGATACAAACCGCTACCGAAGTTACAATCGAAACGAGTTCGCGGACGGTCGAGAAGTCTCAGATTCCGACGCCGACGATGAAAACGAAACCGGTGAAGATGTTCAGTTTTTTGACGAATCCACTGCACTTTGGAGCTTTTCTCGCGTGAAAAAATATATCAAATATGTCAAATCACGATTTGAGCCAACGTTAGATGAAGATGCCGAAAGAATGCTCTCCGAACACTACCAAAATAGACGCAGACAAGTTGCAGAAAACAGATTGGAACTAGGACGAGCGACCGTGCGTGCTTTGGAATCGTCCATTCGATTGGCGCAAGCGCACGCTAAGCTGTGCTTTCGCAACGTCGCGACGAAAATCGACGCGACGGTGGCTATCGAACTTATCGGATGTAGCGAAGACGAAATGATGGGCAACACCATGAATCACATCGGCCAAAAAGGAGTTGGGATCTTAATGCGAGATTTTGCTCGGTATCCTGATCGAAAGTTGAGTAAAGCGTTCAAAACATTCGATTTTGACGAGTGTAACGGCGCCGACGAGTTTCCGCGAATAGACCGAAATTACACTCGTATCCAATAATACTCATACAGAAAGATAACAATAGATAGAAAGATAGGAATGTAAATGAAAAAGATATACGCGCAGATACATACGTACTGAGTATGTTCGTGTTATATATACTAAAAGTAATAATAGTGAGTGTATTAGGTATATATACAGTGGTACCCAGTGGTAAATTCCTCTTCCCTTTCTGTCTATTTCCTCTTTGCGTCCTCCTTTTCCCCGTTCTTCTTCGCCTCCTTCTCCGACTTCTTCTTCTCTGGCGGTGGTGGACTCATCGCTTTCGCCAAATCCGCGAATGGATTCGGTTTTTCCTCTGGCATCCACGGCCTTTGTAACTTTTTATTCGCGCTCCCGTCCTTCTCGAGTACGTGCACCTGAAATGCCGGCGTCTCCATCATGTTCAATGGCAACATGATTGTTTGCAACACAATCGGCGGGTTCAACTTGAAGTAAAAATGCAACACTGACGTCATCAAAAACCCAAAGGCTTGACTTGTCCCCGCTTTTTTCACCTCTCTCAAATCGTGCTCGTAATACGTCAACGTCTCCTTCTTCTCCTCGCCGTTGTTGTACGGATCCTTTGCCGTCACCTCCACGGTATCTTCGCTCAATTTTTTCTCTTTTCTTTTCACTTGTTTATACATGTAAAAGATGACTAAGTAACACACCGTCACGGAAATCGTAAAAGCCATCCGGATTTTCAGCTTCGTGTCTTCGTCGTTCCAGTCGATGCCTAAACGTTTGCTTCCCATGAGCACGATCGGGGCGATAAACATTTTCGGTTTCAATTGTGGCGGTTTCGGGAGTTCTTCCTCCGTCCCAATCTCCGATGCCGTCGTTCGCATCTCCTTCGCTTTATCTTCCTTCGTTTCTTTCGTCTCCTTCGCGTTGCTCATCCTCGCGCGTCCCGTCTTTCGTCGCCTCGAAATTCAAAAATGTTCCCGAAAGTCAAAAGATGATTTGTTTCGTTTTCCCTCGAGTACTAATCCAAGACAAAAGTCAATGTGTTTATGCCGCGCGCGTTATGCGGCGGGCAGCTCTCGAGTCCTCACGTATAAGGTCGCGCGCGCGCGTGGACGTGTGCGCGAACGCTTTTTCTCGCGCGTCTCTTCTTTCCGACGGGACGTGCGTCTCCGCGCGAAGGAGCGCTTTGGAAGTGTCGAATGAGAAAAAATGGAAGGGGGAACTCTCTCTTTCATTTAAGGTTTCTCGAATTGTGTCCCCCAAAGACGACGAAGAATAAAGGAGATGGAGAACAGACGCGTGTATTTAAAGAACACGTATTCGTAATACAAATTGCAACGCAACATCACGCTGAAAGAGAGCATTTCTACTAAAATTTCTGGAACCACATGGCGGTTGCTAAGCACGCGTACGCGCACAACAACATGGCACCTTTTAACCAATTTGACGTGCCGTCGACGACGTTCGCGTTGACGACTAAAACAACTACTAATAAGCTCGCGGACTCGAATAAGCCAAAATCTAAGTCCATTGGGACAGAGATCATCCATCCAATTAAAACAGTCACTGGAATGACGAGTAAAGCAAATTGTGTGGAACTTCCTATGGCAACGCCGATGGAAATGTCCATCTTGTTCTTTCTCGCAAACATCACCGAGGCGGTAATTTCAGCCGCGCAACCAACTAAAGGTAATACAATCGTTGCAATAAATGCCATGGGTACGCTCCATTGGCGCGCCGCACCGTCGATAGAACCAACAAGAACGTCGGAAAGCGAGGCTATAAAACCGGTAATCACCCCTAACCAAATCAACGCAGAAATTTTCGTCAACGAATCGTCTATGTGCTCGTACGCCATCTCGTCGACACGTTCGAAACCAAACAAGATGTTTTTATCGTCCTCCCCGGCTTCTTTCCTAGAGAGCGTTTCCGAGAGTTTCTGGTTCAATATCGAGAGTTTACGCTGCATGGAGTTGACTCGAGTTTGCGTGCTGACTTGCGTTAGCACTGACCCCCACTTTAACATATTCAATTCTTTCTTCTGCGCGATGTCTTTCACCGCCGATTGCCAACGCAGCTTGGCCAGTTTTGAACCACCGCCGGTATCACCTGTTGTGAAATCGTTACTACTTTTAACCTGATCTTCTGGAATAGGTGACACCGGGGGCTGTGGCGCTTTTGAAGCTCTTCCACACTCTTCGTCGATTTCTGTTCCTGTTTTCTTGTTCGTACTTACTATCAGCTTCGTGTTACTACTAGACGACGCCATTTTCTTCAAAGTCGCCCGCAAATTCTCCATCGAACTTGTTTTCATCGCTTTCTTTTCCTTCTCCGTTTTCCCTATCTCCTCGTCCTTTCCTATTCCATCCTCTTTATTCTCGCTCTCGAACATGTGCTTATGTGTCTTCAACTGAAACACCAAAAACGCACTATACCCAGCGAGCAAAAACACGCTCGACACTCTCGACACCCTCAATATATCCCTCCCGTTTTCCTCCTCGCTCGTCCCACTCATCGCCGTCTCGCTCATTACGCTCGGCAAGGTCAAGCTCAATACACTCAACAACAACAGACCAGCGTTTAACTGCGCGCCTTTCCTGTTGTGCCTCTGCTCGCTATATTTCAATCCTCCGAAAAAGAAACTCGCACCCAACACAAGCAACGTATTCGTCAATATCGATCCGAGTAAGCTCATTTTCACCAATCTTATATCCCCGTTTCTCAACGCCATTAAGGAGATGATCAATTCAGTTACATTCCCGAAGGTCGCGTTCAATAATCCGCCCAGAGTCTCGTTCGTATGTGCGGCCACTTCTTCGGTCACAAATCCCAACCGTTCGGCTAAAGGTACAATGGCCAAGATGGATACGAAGAAAACCGGTCCAGGAGAGATGCTTCCTCCGGCGTGTCCTAACGCGAGCGCGATTGGGACGAATACGAGCAGAATGCAAATCTTCGTCGAGAACAGAACGACTTTGGTACTTCGAATGAACTCCGTGCCAACTTTCACGCTAGATTGGGCGAGCGCTTTCGGGCTTCGTGGAGACCGTGCATTCGAATCGTTCTCCTCGGCGTCGCGCATCTTTCGCAGCTCGGTCGCGAGAGCGCTGTCGGTGTTGTTTGAACTCAACAACTGCTCCGAAGATACGTTTAACGCGTCCCCTTTAGAAGAAGAGGACGCATTGGGAATCACAACGAGAGTGTCATCCGACGCCGACGGAATCTCCAACGGTTGAATCGTCGCAGATTTCTCCCGTTCCTGTGGAGGAGTATCGACCTCCATTCTTTTATCCTTTCTCTTTGGGTGTGTATTTCTCTCTCCGCGCGTGCACGTTGTCGTCAAGAAACGCGCGCGAGCGAGCGAGCGAGAGAGGTAATGCGCTTTTGACGTTTTGGGAGAAAAACGACGTTTTTTCGAAAATCTACTGCTATGCGCTGGTATTACTACAACAAGGTTCGCGACTCTAATTAGGCTCTGACGTTCTTCTTCTTCGACGACTTTTTCTCCTTCACTTTAACCGCGAGCTCCACGGTGGTGACTTGGTGCGATTTCACGTCCGCTGGTTTCCATAAATACGCGCTTTCCGCGATCCACGACGGCGCGATCAAAGGGAGATGGTGCTTTCTGGCCTGGTTTATTTTCGTGGTCGGGCGGACTAAACCGGTAGCTTTGTTTCTTTTCCCATACTCACCGACGATGACGTGCGTGGTTCGTTCGTCTTTTGCCGTAGGATCAGATCGTTTTGCGATTTCCGCGTCATCGACGAAGGTTTCTTGCACCTTGGCACCTAAACTTTTTGCCGTTTTCCAAATCTGCGAATTCTTCGGGATTTCGTGGATTTTGAAAACGTTGGTTAAACAGATGAAACAGTTTCGGAGGATAGTTTTGCGCTCGAGGGATAACAAATCAGATATACACGGCCAGTATTCCCCGTCTGCATTACTTCCGCCCTGTAGAAAATGCGGCACCGCCTCCCGAAACATCATTTGATGGACATTTTTCAATCGAGGCAAAATATTATCCACCAAATACGAATCGTTCTTCTCGGATTCGTCCGTCATGTTATAAAAATGTGAACATTTTAAATCTTCCAGAGACTCCGGGAAGTAATAATACGGTTTTATTTGCATCACCGCGCACTCCCCGTCCCACATCTCCGGCTTATCTTCCACCACTATCGTCACTGACTCCGCGCCTTCCAAAGCGTCGTTCACGATTTTCGTTCGACAATCCACCCACTGGTTCACCTCGCTGTTCCATTCCTTCATCCCTTTAATTCTATTCACGTCTCTGTTAAAATACTCCCCTTTCGGATCTAAAACCTGATTCGCGATCGTCTCCGCGTACACTTGACTCCCGGCTGTCACGATGTACAACTCGTACATCTCCGAAAGTTCGCTCAAAAATCGTCTTGCGTGCGGGCGGATTTTCGTAAAGTATTGGTCGTTGACGTAAAAGAACTTATCCGGGCTGGATTCGAGCCGAGACTCGATTTTCTTTTGCGCTTGTTTTATTATCGTCATCTCTTCTTCGTTGGAATTGCTTTCATCCGATGGAAAGAGGAAAAACTTCGTCTTATCCACCGAGTGCAGTAAAGTAGAATCCAAATCCAATACCAACGGCAATTTGCCTCTTTGCAAAACGTCTCGAATAACCTCTCGATTGTTCACCGGGGACTCTTTAATCACGTGTCCCTTTGGTATCATCTGTTTTTTTTCGTCTTTTTCGTCGATGCTTGGCTGTTTGTTTACCACGAGCTTCGATGGTGGTGGTTCGTGCGAGTCGTCGCGCGTTGTGAGTTTCCTTCGTTTTCCGTTTGGTAGAGCACCCGATGTGGAATCGTCGCGGGAACGCGCGCGGTCGATGACTCGTTGAGATGGGCGTTTGAAAGTTGACGGCATCCTTGGGCAAAGACGTCACCACCACCCTTTCTCTCTCTCCAAGCGTCTCGTGTGCTTACGACGATCTTCTTTAGTTGGCGATGTGCGTGCTGCGTTTTGTGGGATGTTTGTTCTTCAAAGAGGGAGGTAAAAAATTATACGAACGATATAGGTGCACCTCAAAGTTCAAAATCATCGCATCTTCTCCGTTGCGTAGGTGTATGGTGTATGGTTTACTTACATCTCTTCTCTTTACACGCGACAGATGTAGTTGTTACTTTTGGCGTTGTACCGAACCCACCTTTGTACGCTCTTATCGCTCGCGCCGTCAGTTTCCGCGGTGGACACTCTCAAGTATCGAACGTTCATACCGCTCAAGTTTAAGCTCGGGATGGAAAATTGGGCACTGATTGGACCGATTTCCCGTCGAGTTTCCGAACCTACTTTGCGTTGGTTTAGACTCGCGTGGACGAGTAAACTGGTTTGCGTCTGGCCTTTGAGGGATTTGTGTTGCCACGTGATAATTTTTCGCGTTTGGTCGTATATGGCGTGATGGGTTCTTTGTTGTTGATTTTCCGCTGTCATACGTTCCTGGTCGTTTCGGTTACCACCAGCTGCTTCGTTTTGATCGTAAGCAAAAGTGGCGTTTTGCGTGGCCTTGGGTAGCGGCAAGGAAAATTCAGTCGCCGACGAGCGCACGTCGCTTCGCCAATCGCAATAAACAATGATTTCAATTTTTATTTGAAACGGCGTCGAGTCGTCGATGATGCATTGTACTTTGAATGGGGGCATAAATCCGCTCGCGGACATGCGGTAATTCATCAAGTTGAACTCTCCTCGCGGTGGTTGTAGCAACGAAACCGTTCTATTCTCATCCCAGGAGGACAAATCGCACGTTTCGTGAAAGTTACAATCGTCGATATTTGTGCCGAAACCACTGCTCGTCGCGCGGTGATTCGCGCGTTCGCGACCGCCGATTTCTAAATCTTCTGGCATAGCTATGCGCACTCTGGTATCTTTCGCAGCTCGCAAAAAGTTGCGCACTTTCACGCACCCGACGATATCCGCGTTCACTAATTCCCCATTGCGACCGTAGACGACGTTGAGTTTATCAATCACGTCTACAAAAATAGACTCGCCCGCGCCGTCGTCGGCGACAGATACGTTCGTCGCGGATCCGGGAACTGTGGACGATGACACTCTTCTGTCTCTTCCATCTCTGTTGCTACTACTACTGCTACCACCACCACCTTTCGCTAAAACGTCGTCTACTTTGGACATTAAGTTCTTGGAAATATTCGAGGACAATATTTTATCAAACGCTCCTGCGGCTTTCTTATA
>Ga0163180_10001177_pt1 | contig 14937 bp, 10 predicted proteins | sample AtlANTMetagenome_2_FD_109647 | JGI IMG/M metagenome (GOLD analysis project Ga0163180, IMG submission 109647) | Marine eukaryotic phytoplankton communities from the Atlantic Ocean - Atlantic ANT 4 Metagenome | ecosystem: Environmental > Aquatic > Marine > Oceanic | place: North Atlantic Ocean...
GTGCGTATCACGGTGCGCCGAGGAGCACTTAATAGGGGTTTCTTTTCCCCTACTCATATAAACAAGCGGTTGAAAAGAAAACCCTAACGAGATTTTGCTGCTTAGCTTTGGATGTGTCGTCTTGTTCGACGACGCGCGCGCGCGACGTCTTTGTCCTCCCCGAAAAAGCCGCGAAGATGTTTTCGTCGTCTTTCGAGAAGACTTCCTCGATGCGTGTCGAAAGGTCGTCGCTTCGAAGCGACGCTCTCTCTCTCTCTTTCGAGCGCGCGCGCTTGCGCAAACGCCCAACAAAAAGGGTTTCGGGGGCTAAAAAATACGCGGAAAAATATGTGTTTTTTGTATCTGTATCTCTTTCTTACTAAAACGCCACAACGCGCCTCTCGCGGATGTGCGCGCTCCAACAACACCTGGACGTGGTGGTCTCGCGCGCGACGGTTTTGAAAGCGTCGTGGTGTTCGTGCGTGCTTTTCGCCGTGGCAGTGCCGACGACGGGGAGACGCGCGATCGCCGACGCGACGTCGTCCAAACGTGGGGGGGTCGAACGCCCGGAAGAAGAAAGGCGAGAAAGGAGAAGAGCGAGACCCGTGCCGCGAGGGATGGCGTGGCGATCGCACGGCACGGATAACGACTCACTCGTGGACGCTTTGGTGCGCAATCGAGTGTTGAAAACGAGGAAAGTCATCGATGCCATGAGAAGGGTAGATCGAGGGAATTATTGCGTGCCGTTTTCCGGCCAGAACGCGTACGAGGATCATCCATTGCCGATTGGATCGAACGCGACGATTTCAGCGCCGCACATGCACGCGGCGTGTTTGGAATTGGTACACGACCGCGTGACGGAGAACGCGAGAGTATTGGACGTGGGAAGCGGTAGTGGGTATCTCACGTCATGCTTCGCCGCCATGTTGGATCAACACGACTCTTACGCCGCTGGTTCCATTCGCGCGGAAGAAGTCGAAGATAGACGCCCAGGTTTATCAGATACGAAATATCCAATCGTCGTTGGCGTGGAGCATATCGAAGATCTCGTCGATTTCTCCATCAAAAACGTCAAAAAGGACGGTAAAGTAAAGTATCTCGAAGGACCGGAACCACTCGTCGTATTAAAAGTCGCCGATGGTCGCGAAGGCTACCCTCCCTACGCCCCGTACGATGTCATCCACGTCGGCGCGGCATCGCCGGAAAAGCCGATTAAACTTCTCAAACAACTCGCCAACGGCGGTCGTTTGGTCTGTCCTGTTGGTCGCGGATGGCAATCACTTCGTGTCTTCGACAAAGACTCTAACGGCAGAGTTTCCGAATTCGACGCCATGGGAGTGACGTACGTGCCGTTAACCAGCGCGAAAGAGCAAACCGATGGATCGAAAGGATTGTTCGCTTGAGCCAAAGTACGGATAGTACGGATAGTGTTAGATGCGTCACATCGTCGGGCGGTAAAGCATGCGCGTGGGGTGACGGCGGTGATTATGGTGTACCCCGAGGGGTCAGAGAGCGCTTTTTTTAGTGTGTAAAGACTGATATAAATAGAGAGAGACTCGCGTATGTAGTTTAATTTTCAAATTTGGCACCATCCCTCCTTTATATTCCCCGCGACGACTCTCGCGCGCACGCGAAAAGAAGCACCGCGATTCGAACATGTCGGCAAGGACCGTCGCGCCGAGCAGCTGGGCGTCTTCTCTCGCGAACGATCGGGCGTTGAAGAAGCGCGCGACGCGTACGAGTAATCGCACTTTGACGACATCGTCTTCCGCATCGAGTGATCGATTGGTCTGGATTACTTCATCTTCGACGACGGTTTTTGGCGCGAAGAGCAACAACAACAACGACAAAGACAAAGACAACGAGAAAGAAACGAAAAGAAACGATCGAAGTTCGGTGAAAACGACGTCGTACAGCTCGTCTTCGTCTTCGTTCGGCGGCTCGTCGGTTTTGGAAGACTTTGATGGGCAAAAGCCCGAAATTGGAGGAGAAAATACGACGTATTTCAGCTCGAGCGGGAGGAATCCTTTGCGAGGAGCAAAGAGCAGAGCGGAGAATGCAATGAGAACGAGAGAGTTTAGTAGAAGTAATAGCATCAATAATCATTATGCAAACGGAGGAAGCGCGGCGTTTGGGAGCATGGTTCCCGATGACGTAGAAGCGAGCACGAGCGGCCAACAACGAGAAAAAGAAGAGGAAATGTCCGACATCAAAAAGCGAACAATGAAGGCATTAAATTGTAAACGGCAAGACCTCCCCGACGGGTCTGTCCTCTTTAGCTTCTCTGAGAAACCGTTAACCCGACGACAAAAAGCCGCATTGATCATGGAGGAAGAAAAATTGCAAATCTCATCCAGCGACTTTGAATCCAGCGACGTTGAATGCCGACCGAGTGTCATCGAGCGATGGCTCATGACCGTCCGCTTCCAAGCTGCCACCGTCTCTGTAGAAAAAGCGTTCTTATTTATCCTCTCCACTCCATTCCGCGTGGTGTTCTGGACGTTCGCGTACGCTATTCGCTTACTCTTTTGGGTCATCACCGGGAGATTCGACTTGCTCTTCAGTTTGAGTAAAGGCAAGCGAAGAGCCTCGAAACAGCTCGCAGCAAACTATTCGCAGATGGAAATCGAGAAACTACGTAGGGAAAAGATTGAACGCGAGAGAGCTTTCGTTGAAGGCAGCGCGAAGGTTGCCCGAGAGAGATTGAAGTTATAAATGTGGTACCACAGTTTTACTACTATTATTTTCCATTTTTATCAATCCGAAAGAGAGAATAGACACACGCACACGCACTCCTCGTCTTCACAAAACACCTCATCATCCGCACGCGTATTTTGACCGAAGAGCAGAACGATGCGCGCGTGAAAACCCGCCAGGACGCACGAAAAGAGCGGCGACAAAAATGAATCGACAGGCGACGCCGGGCGTCGGTCGCAAAAAGCCGCAAAAGCCGAAGAAGGCGACGTTCACGAAAGGCGCGTCGAAGACCATTTCTTCTTCGGGAGGGACAATCGAAATCGTGAATAAAGCGGTGCGACTGGCGAACGCCACCACCACGCGCGCGTCGAGGAGCGAGAAGACGAAAGATGAAGAAGACGACGACGACCGCGAAGAAACGAACGCGCTGCGAGGATGGCGAGGAGACAGCACTCGGGGTGAAGACGAGGGGAACTTCGAGACGGATGGATTAGGTATAATTCCGTCGGCGGCGGCGTCGGGGTCGTCTGTGACAACGAGAAAAATTTTCACGAGCGACGCGGTGTCAGACGTGGCGATATTGGATGCGGACGAAATCGTGCAAGAGAGAATGGCGAAGCAGGTGAGAGATATGCGAGAGAAGAAGAAGAAGAAGAAGAAGAAGAAGAATGGAGATCAAGTGGAAGGAACATCATTGGTGAAAATAGATGAAATCGAGGACGCGCGTAATGCAGACCTGTCAAAGGCGAGAGTGCACGCCGTGCCGAGAGGTTTGATGAGTAGTAGCAGTAACATGAGCGGCGGTGGGAATGGCGCGAGCGAGAACGCGATTGAATTGATAAAGAAACACGAGAAACACGCGAAGAAGGCGTTTCGGCAGGCGGAGATGGAACGCGAGCAGGCGCAGAAACGGTTGAAGAAAGTGAGGGAGAAAAAAAATCGAGAGAGGCGGGTGTTTGATCGAGCAGTGGAGAAGGGCTTTTCGGAGAATTGGGTAAAGAAGGCGTTGGAAACACATCCAGAAGAGTTGAGCGAAGAAGATGAAGAAGAACAGGAGGAAGAGGATGAAGGAAATGAAAAAGCGAAGAAAATGAGACAAGTATTACGAGCGCAAAAAATTAAGGCATCGCAAACGAAGCGGTTCGCGCACGTGTTGGATTTTTTGTGTCTCAGCGTGCCTCGAGACGAAATGCCGGCTGCGTTTGCCGCATTACTCGACGCGAAATCTGAACAACAACACAGCAAGATTATTCCGACGCCTTTACACGTTAACGCTAGAAATATAAACAACGTCGTCGATCGATCAAACGAATACAACGGGGAAGTCATAGTAGACGATCCAACCGTGAAATTATTCCAACGAGCGATGGCAAAAAGGTGTGAAAACTCTGGATTTAACACGGCGGAGTCTATGATAGCTTTAGAAAAGAGTGGGTGGATAGAAGAAGATGCGTTTTTAGATTTACTGAGGTCTTTACAGCCTCCACACGAGAGTGCATGTGTAACCAAAGAAGAACTCGAAAGCGTGCAACATTTGCGAAGCGAAGAGAAAGCTGCGTTGGAATCTATCGAAGGTGAAGAGAATTTCAAAATTAGTAACGATAGACCGCACGACGTGCATGTCCAAACGTGGACAATAGGGATAGCAATAGAAAACGAGGATGAAAAAAATAGCGAGGAACCTATAGAAGAGAGCGCGAGGATCAAAATCCCAGACGCCAAGCTCGACGTCTACTTTCCGGAGAACAGCAAATACCCATTCGAACCGGCCATATGCGAATGCCGCCATTCGTATTTGCCGAATGAGGCAAAACGAGCGGTCAATTCAACGCTCGCTTCGATTGCAACTTCAAAAGTAATCGAAAACCGAGGCGAACCGATGATTTACGATTTGTGCTCGTGGTTAAGAGAACACCTATTTTCAATTTTGAAAGCAAAATGTCCCGGTAAGTTTAAAAAAGCGAAACGAGGTTCGAGATTGATAGTCTCGTCAAAAACTAATGATAGTATCGATGAGAAAGAAGATACTCCTTTTCGATTGACTGGTCGTGGTGCACACATCCAACGCACGTATGCCCGCTTAGAAAATGCCGAGCGGGAAGAAGAGGAAAAGGAAAAGGAACGATTACAACGCATCGCTTATTGCGCGGAGCTCATGAAGAAGGAAGAAGAGAAAGAGGAGGAAGAAGAGGAGAGGAAGAAGAGAATTTTTGGTGCTTCAGTCACTCCAGCTGTGCCGCAAACTATGGAAGAGAGATTGGAACAATGGGAGCGAGAACACGAAAAGAGAAAAATACTCGCCAAAGACGCCGTTCGAGTCTATTTGTCGTCTACATCCGATTTGAATGCCATATCGATGTTGAGGAAGAAGAAAAAGAAGAAAATCGTCCCAAACGCGGCAAAGAAAGCCGAAGAAGCGGCCGCTGCGGAAGCAGCGGCTTTAGCTGCTGCCGCAAAAGAAAAAGCGAAACACGAAGAGGCGCTTAGGAAACAAAAGGAACGCGAAGAGGACGAAGAACAAGAACAAGAACAAGAACAAGAACAAGAACAAAAGGCAACAAAACCAAAGAAGAAAACATCCTGGCTCGCAAAGAAAATTAAGCAAACGCAAGACGACGCTCGCGAAGCAGCTTCAGAAGCAACTGAAGACCAGAAGGACAAAGATGAAGAAGACTTGGACGAAATTGCTTCCGCGATTGTCGATAAAGTCTCCCTCGCTGCGATGAAAGACTCGGCTCAGGAAAAAGCCGAAAAAGAGAAACGCGAAAAGGAAATTTCCAACGCACTTCGCGAAAAAGAGCTCGCGAAGAAGTCGTCCGAGAAATGGAGACGGATGCAAAAGATTCGAGAAGGCTTACCGGCGAGGAAAGCTCGAGCAGAAGTCATTTCAGCCGTGAAACGGTCTCGAGCGTGTGTCATTTCAGGCGCAACCGGGTGCGGTAAAACGACGCAAGTGCCGCAGTTCATCTACGAAAACGCCGTACTCGATGAAAGAAACGGCGCAAATACTTCAATCATCATTACGCAACCGCGGAGAATCAGTGCCATGGCCGTCGCGGAACGCGTGGCGGACGAACGCGACGAGCAGATTGGTGATACCGTCGGCTATTCGATTCGTTTGGAGTCTCGACAAAGTTCCAAGACACGAATGTTGTTTTGCACGACGGGGGTTCTGTTGAGACGTTTACAACAAGATCCAGACTTGATCGGCATCTCGCATGTTGTCGTCGATGAAGTCCATGAGAGAGACGCGCTTTCAGATTTTCTGCTCGTCATTTTACGAGACGTGGCGTCTCGACGAGACGATTTCCACCTGGTCGCGATGTCTGCGACTGTCGATGCTGACTTGTTTGGGGGCTATTTCAAAGACGTCGTTCCTGGTGAAATTCCAAGCGTTTCAATGCAAGGTAAGACGTTCCCGGTGGAAGAATATCGATTGGAAGATGCCATTGAAGCGTGCGGATATATATGCGAACCGAACTCTGAATTTTCAATTTCTGGACAACAAGCAAGGAAGAAAGGCGGTTCGGGAGGAGGAAATCGAAGGTCAAAGCAAATGGCTGCACTGAACGACGCTATGGGAAGTTTTGTTGATGAGTCCATAATAACAGACGAAACGAGGAAATATTACAGCGAATATGACGAAACCACGATGCGCCAATTACAGATTGTCGATGAGAATTGCGTAAACCTGGATTTAATCGAACAGCTCGTCACACACATCGCCGAAGATTACGAGGAAGGTGCCATTCTAGTCTTCCTCCCAGGGATGGGCGAAATTAAAGCGTTGCACGATCGTCTCCGAGCTTCGCTGTATGAAAACGAGCACCGCGCTCCAAGCTCACAAGAAGACGACGACGATAAGAACCCTCCACCAAAGTATTTGCTCGTTCCTTTGCACTCCACACTGACCGCAGAGGAACAAAAACGAGCGTTTTCCAAACCTGCTCCAGGTGTTCGTAAAGTTGTCATGTCTACAAACATCGCCGAAACGTCGATCACAATCGACGATTGCGTATTTGTCATCGACGCCGGTAAAGTACGAGAGACTCGATTTAACGCGAAAACGCGTACGTCGTCGTTAGAAACCGCGTGGGTTTCCAGGGCTTCGGCGAAACAGAGACGAGGTAGAGCAGGAAGAGTTAAACCCGGGTACTGTTTCCACTTGTATTCCTCGAAGACGGAAGCGGAAGTTTTAGAAGATTTTGCAATTCCAGAAATTTCCCGCGCGCCTTTGGACGCGTTGGTCTTGCAAATTTACTCCTTGGGTTTTAGCGACCCGAGAGCTTTCCTGTCTAAATGCATCGAGCCGCCTTCGAAAACGGCCATCAGCTCTGCGATGACAGCTTTGAAGGAAATCGATGTTATCGACGACCGCGAAAATGTGACGCCTTTAGGTGTACATTTAGGCGGGTTACCCGTGGACGCGCGACTCGGGAAAATGCTCGTTTACGCATGCGCATTTGGTGTTTTAGATCCTATTCTTACCATTGCCGCGTGTGTTGGATTCAAGTCACCGTTTATCTCGCCGATGGATAAGCGAGACGAAGCCGACGCTGCAAAGAAAAAAATGGGTCTCCCAGACGGTTCGAGCGACCATTTGACGCTGGTCAAAGCCTTCGCTGGTTGGCTCGAAGCGAAGAAAAAAATCGGCGCAATGGGAGAGAGAAAGTATTGCGGCACGCACTTTCTATCGGCGGTAAGTTTACGACAGATTGCGGACGTGCGGAAACAATATTGCGAATTACTCGACGAAATGGGTTTCTTAAACGCGGCGACCACCTCGCAAACGAATATTTCTACCAATCGTCGACAACGCACCGAAGCCGCACTCCGCGAAGCCTCCTGCAACGCATCAAATGAAACGCTCGTTCGTGCAGTCGTCTGCGGCGGCTTATATCCCAACGTCGCCATATCTGACGACCTCCATGCGGCCAAATCCGTCCAACTCCCATACCAAACCGTCAAAGTTAGAACGAAAAGAGACTCATCCGACGACGTCTACATGCACCCATCCTCTGTCTGTGCCGGCTATGCTTCCTCCAAGAAACCATACCTCCTCTACCACGAAATCATGAAAACTGGGAAAACCTACATCCGCGACGCCACCGCCATCGGTGCGTTCCCGTTGCTCCTCTTTGGCGGTAAGATCAAAGTCGAACACGAAAAATTCCGCGCGAGCTGCGACAACTGGATTAAGTTTCGCGCAGCGCCGAGAGTCGCTGTGTTGTTCAAAAGTTTACGAGAAGAGCTGGAAGATGTATTGCTCCGAAAAATTGCTGATCCAGGCCTGAACGTCGTTCGCGAATCGGAAGGGTTGGTGGAAACTATCGTGGAAGTTTTAGAGAGTGAACATCAAAGTGATAGTGCGAGCGCGGAGGATGGTACCGAAAAAGGCAAAGAAGAAGAAGAGAAGTCTTGAATTTACTAGGTAAATTTTTGTAATTATTTAAGAGCACAATAACAGCGCGCGCAGTAGTAAGTGAGAAAACTAAAGACCAAACACGCGCGCGCACACACACACACACGCATAGAAGAATGCTCTCTTCTCTCCTCCGACGCGGAGGAAAGAAGTCTTCCTCATATCTCGCGTCTGCGCTGGACGCATCGATGACTATAACAACAAAAACATTCAACAACGGTATTTCCCCGAGTGCATTAGTAATGCAGCGCTTAACAGCAACACCATTCCGATCCATATCCACATCCTCTAGCATTAAAAGACGACAAGATACCAGAGAAGATGCGGTGCGAAGGAAACAAGCCGAAGAACTCGCAGAACGCGACGTAAGAAAATGGTCCTCTCCTCTCTTCAGTCACGTGCAAGTGGATGTCGACACCCATAAAAATCGGCAGTTTTCGTTTGCTGAAAATGCCACGTTTGTGTTGGCGGTGGTGTGTATCTTCGGGTATTTCGGAAACTTTGCCATCGAAAGCTCTAGGAAGAAAGAGGAGAAGAAGCGAAAATTAAAAGAAAAGAGGGAGAGGAGAGCTTTGAAAGAGTTGAGGATGACGAATGGGAGTAAGGATGCGGTACCGAGTGACATCGACGACGAAGACGAAGACGAGGATGACCCGTTCGAAGGCTTGACCCCTCAAGAGATTGTCCAGTTGAAGGAGAAGGTGGAGCGAGAGAACTTTCGAAAGTAAATAAACAGAGCGGTATTTTAGTATTAGAGCGTAGTATTTTTGAGTTGTATATTTATGCGTAGAATAGATGACGAGTGTCACTACCACGCGCGACTGCTCCCGCTTCCATTTTTTTAGGTGTTCGAAAGATAAGCAAATAAAAAATGAGATACAAAAAAAAGATACGGAAGAATTGTATTATTTCATCATTTCAATCGCACGCGCACGCGTATCGCATCGATTGCATACGCACGTATATAATGTTTGCACGTGCAACTGCGCTCTCCTCCTCTCGCTTTTCCACCACTTCTACTCTGGGATCGTCGTTCTCACCGTCCTTAAGAAGAGCGAGAAGACATCACCAACAAAATGGAAGAAAAGATTGTGTGAAAACAAAAGCCGCCGTCGAACCCGCGACGAAAATCTCGTTCGACGACACCTCCAATTCTCTCACCTTACTCGGCACCGGCGTCCGGGAGAAGAAAATCGCAATTTTGAACGTCAAAGTGTACGCCGTCGCGATGTATGCGGATAAAAGTAAGCTGACCTCAGATTTACTCAACGGTGATTTCGAGAAGGAGATACTTATTCAACTGAACATGAAAGTTGAAGCGAGTGATTTTTTCAAAGCATTGGAAGAAGCCTTGATTCCACGAATTTCTCGAATCGCGACCGATATGGCAACGAAAGAAGATGACGAGGGAAATTTCATGACGACGACCGCAGAGTTTAGCGAAGAGTGCGAAGACCTAGCTTTGAAGGAGATGGAGTTGATCCGCAATGGACTCTCCGGCGCGAAGAAATTGGAGAAAGGAACAAAAGTGCGGTTCACGTTTAAAGAGTTGGGTGGAGATGTAGCGATGGTTATGGAAAGTTCGGGCGTGGAAACTACGTTTAAGAGTTACGAGTTGGCGAAAGCGCTGCTGGACGTGTACGTTGGGGATGATCCGATTTCGGTGGAGGCAAAGAAGGCGTTTGAGGCTGGTGCGGCAAGATAAACAATTAGTACTGATTTGCCATTATTCGTACTACATCATGCTAATGGTTAAAATCAGTATGGACCGTTGATATGGTTGATGGTGTTGGTGTTGGTGTTGGTGTTGGTGTTGATGTTGATGTTGATGTTGATGTTGTTAAAGTTAGTCCAGGTGGATACTATGTTTTGCTAATTATCTATCTATGCGCTAATCTACTCGTACTAATATTCACAACTAATATTCGTCTAACAGTTTTCTGAGCGTCGCGGAGACTTGCTTCGGATCGGCGCGGCCTCTCGTGCGTTTCATGACTTCACCGACGAAAGCGCCAAAGACTTTCGGGTTTTTTCTCATCGCTTCGCGTTCATCGACGAGATCTTCGACGACGCTTTGGCACATCGCGTCTAAACTTTGACTGTCTTTATCAGTTGCCGCTTCATTTTGTGCACCATCGCCGTTCTCTTGACTACTAATCAGCGACCCACCGAGATCTTGCTCGATGATTTCATCGATCGAACGGGTATCGTTTCGAGCTAATACTTTGAGCACGTCCTTCGCCATGCGACCCGAGATCGTTTTGTCCACTTTCAGTGACTTCAGTACGTCACGCACGCGCTCTGGGTGTAAATTTGTTTTCGACTCTATGCCTTGGAACGGTGGTTTCCCTTTCGTGCTCACCCCGGCCTCTCGCAACGCTCCGACGATTTCTACGCACACAAAATTTGCGACGCTCTTTGCATCCTCATTCGATAAAGAAGAAGAAAACATGGAAGCATCGAGGCACAGAGAAACAATATCGTCAAAATATTTCACCGAAGACGGGTGCAAGGAGAGAAACTTCGCGTGCTCTTCAGAAATGCCGAGATTTTTCAACCTTTCAAACGCCACTTTCGGCATTTCTCCTACCGAGTTTTTCGCGCGTTCAATTTCTTCATCGGTTAGCACAATCGGTAAAACGTCCGGTTCTTTCATGAATCGGTAATCTAACAAAGATTCTTTCGATCGTAAAACGATCGTTCTGTTCAATTTTTCGTCCCACGACCGCGTTTCTCGTTCGACTTTTTCCGCTCCGGCGATGCCGTCTAAATACCTACCGTGTCTCTCCTTTTCGTACTTAATGGCATTTCGAATCGAACGTAAACTGTTCAGATTCTTAATTTCCGTGCGTTCGGATGAATCGGCATTAACGTTACGAAAATCATCATTATCATCATCATCATCAAAGCTCTCTCCTTCATTTTTCCTACCATTTCTCACGGACACGTTCACGTCCACCCGAATCGACCCGTCTTCCATGTTTGCGTCAGAAATTTCTAAATATCTCGCCATCTGAATCACATCAGATACCGTTTCTACCGCTTGCTCTTCGCTTCTGATGTCCGGTCTCGTCACTATTTCCAACAAGGTCGATCCAGCTCTGGATAAATCAACATTTGTAACTGTTTTCTTCGTCGTTTGCGTTCCGCCGTCGTCACTCGATACCGTCGATGTAGACGTCTTCCCAGTATCCATCTCTAATTGCACCCTCTCCACTCTCACCCCGTCGTTGATCCTGCCTCCAGTTAAAATCGGTTTTCTGTGTTGCGTGATCTGATACCCGTGCGGTAAATCCCCGTAAAAATAGTGTTTCCTATCAAACTCAGAGACTCTCTCGCATTTTGCATTCAACGCCACCCCTAACTTTACCGCGCACGCCACGGCTCTCTCGTTCACCGGTGAAGGTAACGTCCCGGGTTCGGCTCTATCAAACGCGTGGACGGTGTGTACCTCCCCGAAGTTTCTCGCCGGCGAGAATAACTTCGCCTTTAATCGCGTGAGTTGCAGATGGATTTCCAATCCGACGACGACTTCTTTTCTCATTTTTGGCAACGAAAACTTTGATGACGACGACGACGGAGAAGAAGAAGAAGAAGAAGAAGAAGAAGAAAAGGACGACGACGACGACGACGACGACGACGACAGAGTTCTTCTCGTCGTCGTTCTCATCAAAGTTTTCGTAAAAGCCCCGCGGTGGTGGTGGGTCCACTCCGACGCCCCCAACGTCGCCTTTGACACCGCCAACAAAGCAGCTCTCCTCCTCATCCCCTTTTCTTCTTCTATTCTTTATTATTGGGGATTTGAAAAGTCCCTCTTTTTTTAAAGTGTCTCCTCTTTTCGTGTCTCTTCTATTTAGGGTTTTAAAATTTGAAATTCTTCTTTTTAACGGTCTCTTTGACTGCGTGATGCTCCCCACACAGAATACGAATACAAACTCGCGCGCGCGTTGCGACGATGACGACCAAAGCCGCTTTTTTTATCGCCATCGGCACCACCACCACCACCACCACCTTTACTGGTGGTAGTAGTAGCAATAGCGCTAAAGAAGCAGCGCCGACGAGGAGGAGGAGGCGTTTGATCGCAAAGTCGTCGTCGAAATCGTTTGACGAGACACCATCATCATCATCTTTGCGAACGACCGAACGAGACCCCTCGACGACGACGCGCCAAGAAAGAAGAAGAAGAGCGTTTCTCCCGCCGAAGGAAGTGCTGCAAACGATCCACGTCCCGGCGTCGCTGGCAGAGATCCGGGCGTACGTTCGATGGGAAGAACTCGGGAAGCCGGAAGACACGACGGCGGAGTGGCAAGCGGAGGAGTATAAGAACGCCGTTTTGGATTTGAAATTGGACTTGCTCTCTGGGATGACGTTGAACGACATTCGAAGACGATACGACGTCGAACCGGTCGAAGGAGACGACGACGAGATACCGATGTTCACCATGGACGAAGAGCTGGAGAAGAGGATGAAACTGGCAGAAGCGATGACACGAGTCGAGAAAGTTGAGAATGTGAGTCTCGTGGAGGACGTGGAGGACGATATCGACGGCGCGTACGGCGACGCGATCGATTCGTCGAAGGTGGATGAGTTCATCAAGCCTCCTTCTGATTTTTCTTCTTCTGTTGTTACTCACGTTGACGTAGTGTCCGCGGAAGAAATGACGGAAGAGGAAAGAGACATGATGGAGGAGGAAGCGGCTGTCGTGGATCGAGCGGCGATGTCTATCGAACACGAGGTAGAAGAAGAAGAGGAAGTGGTGTTGACGGAAGCAGAGGAGGACTTTTTGCAAGAGTTACAAGCGTCAACGACGTTTAACGCGGACGATTTCCTTCAGATGAAGAAGAACAAAGAAGAAGAAGAGGAAAAAGTTTTAGAAGAAAAAGTAGAAGAAGAGAAATACGAAAAAGCCATCGCGAGCGAGCTCGTGTTGAACTTGAAGATGGAAATGGAAAAGTACAAGCAATCCGCAGAATCGCTGAGAACCCAAATGCTCGAAGCGACGGAAAAAGTGGAAATGGTTTCCTCTGAGTATGATTCCATGAAGGAGCAAAGAAACCGCTTGGCGCGAGAACTGTCCGAACTCGAACTCGAAGCCGCCGCGAAAGACGACGAGATTAAAGAGCTGAACGAATTTCTCTTGACTTCGGAAAAAGACAACGAACAGTCCAAAATGGAAGAAATTCAAAGTTTGCGAGAGTCTTTGGAGCAAATGAAGGAGGAGAAGAAAGCCGCGGAGGTTTTGGCGAGAGCATACAAACAAGATTTCGTGCAAGAAAAGGAGCTGAACGCAAAGTTTCGTGAAGAGAAGGACCAATTAATGGACGAGAAGAGGACGAGTGAACGCGAGATGCGAGCGTCCATGAATGAATTCGAAACCAAATCGTCGGCGTTGATGCGAGAGAACGCCGAGTTGAAGCAAATCTGGGACAGCGACCGCAAAGTTATTGAGATTTTGACCAAAAAGTTGGATGAAATATCCGAAAAGCCGGGCGTAGGAGCGGCTATCGTCAACACCTACTCCACCGTCAAATCGGTCATTCCAAAGTACTCCTCGGTCATTGCGAACACGACTGTGAACGCTTCGAAAGGTGTCGTTTCCAAAACGACGGATATTTCCGGTAAAATATTTTCCGCCGTGAAGACAAAACTCGAGAAAATCAAAGAAGAAGAGTTGGCGTTATTGGAGGAAGAGGAAGACGACGACGAATTCGAAGAAAGCGACGTTCGAACGGGCATTTTTTTGTAAACAGCTACCTGTCCGCTACTATTTATACGAATGGTGTCGAATTTTAGAAGAAGAAGAAGAAAGGTACCATTATTATTGAGAGATTGTGTACTCGAGACGGGATCATCAGTCGCACGAACAAACGAGTATGCTATACACGAAGAAAAAAGTTGTAATAAAACTTACTTATTAATTTACACTCGAAGACTAATTATTATTGCGTGTTCTAATTCTATCGCTAACTTGCTACGTTCAATCTCTCTAAACGCGTATCGTCTGAAACGCCTCAAACACGGACCTTTCGTACTCTGTTTTCAGCGGGTCAAATCCGCACGCTCTCAAACTCGCCTCTTTCTTGACCTTCTTTCCTTCTTCGGTCGTCTCGTCGTACTCCGTGTATGCAACGTGCACGTTTGCGTCATCGCTCCTCGCTTTCATGCTCTCTGGCTGATAGTCCATCATCATCATCTGCGACGCATCTTCGTCCTCCTCCGCCTTTCGACTGATGAGATCGGCGGTATACCCGCGCTCCCCTCCAAAAATGAATCCAAATTTCTCCGGGCAGGTCACTTTGTCCTCTTCCTCGTTCCTTTCTCTTCGCGCTTTGATTTCTTTCGCGCGTTCTCTTTTTTCTTTCGCCACGATCTTCTCCGTCTCCGCGACGTCGATGCCTTCGATCAGTTTGAAGCAGACATCCTCGACGAATTCCAGATAGTCGTTGTGCGCGCTGTCGCTCGGGAAATCCTGCCGGCGCTTATTGAACACGGCGATGACTTTGCGTCTCAGCTCGACGTCGGACGCGATGGTCGCCGGGACGAACACTTTCTTCGACGCGTTGTTTCCAGCGTTAGCAGCAGCGGCGGCGGCGGCGGAAGAGAAGGTCATCATGTTTCCATTCGCGTCGCCGTGTCGTCGTCCGTCGTCGTCGTCTTCTTCGGTGCGTGTGCGTGCACACGTATGCACTACTACTAATGGAGTTTAGAGAATTGGATTTTTGAAGCGAATTTTTGCCTTCAAATCCCCTCAGTTTTTTGCTCGGGAAAACGACGCGCGTTGTTGTGTGTTGATAATACAACGGAGAAGAAGAAGAAGAAGAAGAAGAAGAAGAAGAAGA
>Ga0163180_10001178_pt1 | contig 14929 bp, 13 predicted proteins | sample AtlANTMetagenome_2_FD_109647 | JGI IMG/M metagenome (GOLD analysis project Ga0163180, IMG submission 109647) | Marine eukaryotic phytoplankton communities from the Atlantic Ocean - Atlantic ANT 4 Metagenome | ecosystem: Environmental > Aquatic > Marine > Oceanic | place: North Atlantic Ocean...
GACCGTAATACCGCTCTCCTTCTGCAGGGGGCGCAGGTCAATGATACACTCGTGCGCCACCCGACCCTGTCGTCCGGTGTAGAGAACGGGAAAGTAGTTTTTCAACCGGTGAGCCACGTAATTGGCATTGAGAAGAGCCACCTTGGTAGCAGCCGTCAACCCGGCCACTCCCATCATCCGGATATACATCCAGGAGATGACATTGATGGAAGCACTTCCCCACGGGGCAGCACAGACCGCCCCTTCATTCTGCTCCATGGCAGAATGTCCCGGGAGATAATCTACCAGATGCTCCGCAACTCCGATCGGCCCCACCCCGGGACCACCCCCTCCATGTGGAATACAGAAGGTCTTGTGCAGGTTAAGGTGACAGACATCCGCCCCGATCCCGCCAGGACTGCACAGCCCAACCTGAGCATTCATATTGGCTCCGTCCATGTAGACCTGCCCTCCATTGTCGTGGACCATTTTGCAGACCTTCAGGATACTCTCTTCAAAGACCCCGTGGGTCGACGGATAAGTCACCATCAGGGCCCCCAGATCCGCGCTGTGTTTTTCACACTTTGCCTGCAAATCCCCTACATCAATATTCCCTTCCTCGTCGCATCTGATAGCCACAACCCGGAATCCTGCCATCACCGCGGAGGCTGGATTAGTGCCATGAGCAGAGAGCGGGATAAGGCAGATATCACGCTGTATTTCCCCCCGGTCCCGATGATAACGCCGGATCGCCAGCAACCCGGCGTATTCACCCTGAGAGCCCGCATTAGGCTGCAGCGAAACCGCTGCAAACTCTGTAATTTCTGCCAACCATGCCTCAAGTGTTTCAAGCATCCCACGGTAACCGGCAGTCTGAACCTCGGGCGCGAAAGGGTGAATTAATCCAACCTCGGGCCATGTTACCGGCATCATCTCGGAGGCCGCATTCAGCTTCATTGTACAGGACCCGAGAGAAATCATGGACTCGTTGAGAGCGAGGTCCTTCCCCTCCAAACGCCTCAGGTAGCGCATCATCTCCGTCTCGCTGTGGTAGAGACTGAACACCTCATTGCTAAGATAGGAAGACCTGCGAACCAGAGCCTCGGGTATCCCCTCCTGCCCCTTCTCTGTAACGTCGGCATCGCACTCAAGACACCCGAGCAGATTGTCAACGTCCTGATCCGTGGTTGTCTCATCGAAGGCTATACCAATTCGCCCCTCGGCGAGGAGTCGCAGATTATAACCCTTGTCAGATGCGGCCCGGAGAAAACCGTCCGCCTTCTCGCCAAGCTTGAGGGTAAGAGTATCAAAGTAACTTTCTCCCTCAAGCTCGACACCTCCCGCCCTCAGGGCCCGGGCCATACGTCCAGCAAGCGTATGAACCCGCCAGGCTATCTTTCTCAATCCTTCCGGTCCGTGGTATACGGCATACATCGAAGCCATGACCGCCAGCAGCACCTGCGCGGTGCAGATATTGGATGTCGCCTTGTCCCGACGGATGTGCTGCTCGCGGGTCTGTAACGCAAGGCGATAAGCCCGCTTGCCCGCCCCGTCCACCGAGGCTCCCACCAGACGTCCGGGCAACTTGCGTTTGAGGGCATCCCGGCAGGCAATATAGGCGGCATGAGGACCTCCAAATCCCAGAGGAACTCCAAAGCGCTGCGTAGAACCCACGCAGAGATCCGCTCCGAAGCTGCCCGGCTCCCTGAGCAGGGTCAGCGCCAGCGGGTCGGCCGCAACCACCAGAATCCCTCCTGTTTCATGGACTTTCCCGGCCAGGTCCTCGTAATCGTGAAGGGCTCCAAGAGTATCAGGATACTGTACCAGGGCACCGGAAAGCTGTCCCTCCTCCGGAGCGAAGGTCCGCCAATCCCCGACGACAAGCTCGATCCCCACTGCCTCCGCTCTCGTCCTCAGAACGTCAAGGGTCTGCGGGTGGCAATTCTGATCCGCAAAGAACCCCTTGGCCCTGGGACTTGCTGCCTGCGCCATGGACATGGCCTCTGCCGCCGCAGTCCCTTCATCCAGCAAGGAGGCGTTTGCAACATCCATGCCGGTAAGGTCCACCACCATGCTCTGGAAGTTAAGAAGCGCTTCAAGACGTCCCTGAGCAATCTCAGCCTGGTAGGGAGTGTAGGCGGTATACCACCCGGGATTCTCCAGGATATTGCGCTGAATCACCGCCGGAGTATCAGTGCCGTGGTATCCCTGCCCGATGAAGGACTTTCGGACCACGTTACGCGACATCTCCTCATGAAGCTCCTTCAAAGCTGCTGGCTCACTCAAAGGCTCCGGAAGGGATAGATGCTTTTTCAGTCGAATTGAAGATGGAACCGCCTCCTCCACGAGGTCGTCAAGAGAGCTGTAACCAAGCTCCGCCAGCATCCCGGCACAACTCTCTCCGGACGGACCGATGTGCCGTTCAGGAAAACCGGGTGGAATGAAGTCCGTTGAACTCGGCGGAGCAGAGGGTGCACTGGGAGGTGCAGCGGGAATTCCCATGATCTCAACTGATCAGATCTTCGTAACCAGCGACATCCAGAAGGTCGTCCAGGTCTCCCGAATCCTGCAACCGGACCTTGAAGATCCATCCCTCTTCATAAGGACTGCTGTTGATAACTGAAGGGTCTCCTTCCAGCTCCGTATTAATCTCAACAACTTCTCCCCCGAGCGGCGCGTAAATCGGACTGGCAGCCTTGACAGACTCAACCGTGCCCACTTCGTCACCGCTGCCCACCGCCTGTCCCACCGAGGGCAACTCGACAAAAACTACATCACTCAGTTCCTCCTGTGCATGGTCCGTGATTCCAACCGTGGCAAGGTCGCCTTCGATTTTTACCCACTCATGATCCGGTGTATAATGAAGATGGTCAGGAATATTCATTGCTTCTGCTGGGGCTATACCTAGCGCCTCATGGCTTCTTGTAAAAAGGCTTTTTCACTACTTCTGCAGGAATCATCCGCCCCCGCACCTCGATCTCCAGCGGGGTGCCCTCCTGGGCCACCTCCCGGGGCAGGTAGGCCAGGCCGATTCCGATCCCGAGCGAAGGAGAGAGAGTCCCGCTGGTCAACCTGCCCAACTCATTGCCATCTCCATCCATAACCGTGCATCCCGCCCTGATCGGGGGGCCCTCTTCAAGGCACTTCACCGCCGCCAACCGTTCCACCAGGCCTTCGGCCTTCTGAGCCATCAGGGCTTCGCGCCCGATGAAATCCTCTTTCTCAAGATCCACGAAAAATCCCAGTCCCGCCTCCAGGGGCGTGCGCTCCGGGCTCAGGTCCGAACCGTTCAGGGGGTAACACATTTCCAGTCGCAGGGTATCCCGCGCTGCCAGCCCGCAGGCCCTCGCTCCATCTTCCAACGCACTGCGGAACCAGTGACTCCCTGCTCCCGAATCACAGAAAAGCTCAAATCCATCCTCCCCGGTATAACCTGTCCGACACACGAGGATTCGTTGCCCCTCCATCTCGAAGTCGTCCACTCCATTACGTGGCGGCAGGGTTCGCCCTCCCATCATACGGGAATACACATCAGCAACCAACGGACCCTGTATGGCCATCCCCGCCATCTCTTCGCTTCGGTCCTGCAACTCCACCTGCCTTTCCTTGTTCGCCGCCTTCAAACAGGATAAGTCCTCCCCAATCTTCGCCGCATTGACCACCAGAAGAAACGACTCTTCCTGCAGACGGTAAAGGATCAGGTCATCGATCACTCCTCCCCGTTCATTCAGCAGAAATGTATAGTGGGCCTCCCCTTCTCCCAGCCTATCCACATTATTCGTAAGCAACCCGTTCAGCCATCGGGCCGCTCCCGCACCCTCCACCACAAACTGGCCCATGTGGGAAATATCAAAGGCACCGGCGGCCTGCCGCACGACCTTATGCTCTTCAAGATTCGATCCATAGCGAATAGGCATATCCCATCCCGCGAAGCCCACCATCCTGGCTCCCAGTTCAAGATGGACCTCGCGCAGGGGCGTTTCTTTCAGCTCTCCGCTCACAAGGGAAATGCTGTGAGGCGGGATGATGCTTGTCAATAAGCGCCTCCCGCCCTTTGTTCACCACGTGAGCCTCGTCAACTCGCTGGAACCTAGATTTCGATGGATCGCCTTTCCCGGACTCATCCGGGGAATCGGCATAATCCACTTTTTTGTTTTCATCCTCCTGGTCTTCAGCCCGGACACCCTTCAGTCCTTTCTCTTTGACAAGGGACTGGTAACCAAGGGTGAACCCTGGCGGGTGGTATCCTTCATCGCCCTTCCCCCCATACTCCCAGCAGGAAGCTTCCTGCTCTCCACCATCCTGATGTATTTCGTTCTCAGGATCACATTCCTCATTAGTGATGCCCTTGAAGAAGCCTGGGGGGCATTCCGCACCTCACTTTATGTCTACGCGATTCTCGGGTGCATGATCATGGCCAACTTCTGGGTCGGGCCTCTCTTTCCCGGGCAGGGTGGATTGATTCTCTATGAGGTCCTGTTTCTCGCCTTTGCCACGCTCTTCCCTCGCATCGAGTTCAGGCTGTTCTTGATCCTCCCGGTGAGGATTGGAACCCTTGCCCTCCTACTGGGCGGCATCACCTTGATTTCCTGCTTTGGGTCAAAGTCAACCCTGGTAGCCACACACATCCTCCTTACCTTTTCACCCTATCTCTTCTGGGCTGTTCCCTGTTTTTTTCGCTGGTACATCACCCGGGGCAGGACTGCGGCCCGAAGAAAATCCTTCCAGCAGCAGTCCCTGCCAGAGGGAGAATCCTTTCACCGATGCGAAGAGTGCGGGGCCACCGACTCTTCTCATCCTGACCGGGACTTCCGGGTGACCGAGGGAGACCGTGAACTCTGCAGCGCCTGCCTGGACGAATCCTCCTGAGACCATGCCCGACTTCCGCCAACTTCCTTCCGTCGAGAAACTAGCCCACTCGCTGGCTAACGAAGTAGCTCTCCCGCGGCCTCTCATCACCGGGTTCGTCAAACGCTCCCTGGTCCAGTGGCGGGAGCGCCTGGCAGCAGGAGAGGAAACCAAAAGAGACACTATCGAGCAGGATATTCTCTCAGCCCTCCGGTCCTTCGCCTCCTCCCGCCTGCAACCGGTCATTAATGCCACCGGGGTCCTCATTCACACCAACCTCGGACGCTCCCCCCTCGGTCAACGGGCAACCAGCGCCCTGGGTGGAGTCGCCACCGGATACTCCAACCTTGAATTCAACCTGCTCGATGGAAAACGGGGGCAACGGGCCTCTTACCTCGAGACAGCCCTTGCGGTCCTGCTCGAAACCGAGGCCGCCACTGCCGTCAACAACTGTGCCGCAGCCCTCGTCCTCGCCCTCCGGACTCTGATCTCCCCCGAAAAAAACGAGGTCATTGTGAGCCGAGGGGAACTGGTTGAGATTGGAGGGGGATTTCGGATTCCCGAGGTCCTCGAGACTTCCGGGGCCCGACTCGTCGAGGTCGGGGCAACCAACAAGACCCACCTAGAAGATTATGCCGGGGCCCTCACCGAACAGACCGCCCTGATCCTCAAGGTGCATCGTTCTAATTTTTACCTTGGGGGATTTACCGCAGAGCCAACCGTCCCCGAAATCGCCTCCCTGGCCCGGGAACACGGGATCCCCCTCGTCGAGGACCTTGGTTCCGGAGCAGTGATGCATACTGACGAACTGGCTCCTATTGACCACGAACCAACGCCCCAGGAGGCCCTGCGCAATGGAATCGATCTCGTGATTTTCTCAGGCGATAAACTGCTCGGTGGTCCCCAGTCCGGCATAATAGCCGGCGATGCCAGCCTCGTGTCCCGCATCAAGGCCGAACCCTTCTTCCGGGCGGTGCGCTGTGACAAACTCATCCTCACCGTCCTTCAGGAATGCATCGACGACTACCTCCACAGCAAGGGTGGAGACAGCCCCGACATTCCGGTTCTGAATTTCCTTTCTTCGCCCCTTGAGGATCTCCAGGCCCGGGCGGAGTCCATCGTGACAGAACTGGAGGGACTTCCGGCCCAGGTTGCCATCGTGGAAACCTCGTCCCAGACCGGAGGGGGAACCATGCCGCGCTCCGAGTTTCCCTCCCTCGCCCTCGAAATCGTTGCTGAAGGTGCAGGACTTGAGACTCTGGCTGCAAACCTCCGTTCGGCCAGTCCTCCCGTCATCGGTTATGTCCACGAGGAAAAATTCCTGCTGAACCTGCGCACGATCTTCCCCTCGCAGGACAAGGCTCTCATCAGCGCTCTCCGGGAGACCTTGCAATGAACCCACGCTCTCTCCTTCTACTTTTTCCACTCCTTCTACTAGGCTCCTGCGAGGAATCCCGTAATCAACAGCGCGCCGGAATCCGGAAATCCTTCCGGGATTTCAGCGAAGCATTCTTTGGCAGAGACGGAAAAACCGCAATTAAGCATCTAAGCAGGAATACCTTCCTCTATTACGACCGAATCATTCCTCTTGCACGCCATCAGGACGATGCCGGCCTCAGTAAGCTACCCCCGGTCGACCTGCTCGCATGCCTCTCCCTCCGGCACCGTTATCCTCCGGGGGAACTCAGGAGCCTCAATAGCCGCAAAATTGTCCTCGATGCCTTTGACAGGATGACCTTCCCCGCTGGAGCACCTCATTTCCTCGGCATCGGAGATATCAGAATCACAATTCCAGGAAAAAAGGCCATCGCCCCCGTTCTTCTTGCTCCAGGTGAATGGCACCAGGACATCAAGGTCTCTTTCGTGAGGGAGAATGGAGAATGGAAGATAGACCCGACCTCTATCTTCGGAGCCATGGCAGACAGCCTTGAGCATCATCTGCTCGACCCAACCGCGAGTCGCGCCGAGAAGGCCCTCTATTATCTCGAAATCCACGAAAACGAGCATATCGGCAGCGAGTTGCTCAAGCCCAGGCCTTAGCCTCACGCCTCAGCCATCTGGGACGATAAGCCTGCCTTACGAGCCCTTCCGGCAGCAATCTGCTGAAAATCACCAAAAAACAGGAAAAGCCCTTGAATTCCCAGTATCGACGGCTAGCCTCCGCGCCCCATGGCTCGCGCTGCAGGAAAAGCCAAAACCCGAAAGGCGGTCGCCAAACGTTTCAAGGTGACCGGCTCAGGGAAGGTATTGCGGCGGAAACAAGGCAAGCGGCACCTTCTCCAGAAGAAAAACCGCAAGCGTAAGCGTAACCTGGGTAAGGCAACGCTCGTTTCCGAAGCAGATCTCAAGAACGTGAAGGCAAATCTCCCCTTCTCGTAGAGAACCTTTCCCGCACGCAGGCCAGGAAAAACCAGGCACCAACCCGGTGCAGCCTCTTACACAGCCTTCCCGCCCATGCGGGATAAGAACGGATGAGACTGTGGGAGGACTACTGAAACAATCCGTTCCAGAAAGACAGTAACATGCCACGCGCCACCAACGGCCCAGCCAGTCGCAAACGACGTAAACGCGTCCTGCTCAGAGCCAAGGGTTTCCGGGGATTCCGGTCCAAGCTCTACCGCTACGCCAAGGACGCGGTCTACAAGGCCCGTCAGCACGAATACTACGACCGTAAGAAGCGTAAGGGGCAATTCCGGCGACTCTGGATCCAGCGCATCAGCGCTGCCGTCCGTGAGCGTGGGCTGAGCTATTCACGATTTATGGAGGGCCTCAGCGCTGCTGGCGTCGAGGTCGATCGCAAGATCCTCGCCGATCTCTCGATCAACGACTCCGCAGCGTTTGATGCCATCTTCGATACGGCCAAGTCGGCCCTAGAGAGCAAGGCTGCCTGAACAGGAAGAAGAAATGCCAGTGCTTCAAAGGGTCGCCTTGAGCGGCCCTTTAGTATTAAGGGGCCAGCCTATCCGTGAGATTTTCCTGACAGTTACCCCCCCGCACCCTTCGCCATGAAAGAAGAGATCGCCCAAATTCAATCTGATGCCCTTTCCGCCATTGAGTCTGCTTCAGACGGACAGGCTCTCGACCTGGCCCGTATTACCTTTCTGGGAAAAAAGGGGCGCCTGACCACGGCCTCAGCCCGCATGAAGGATCTCTCCAAGGACGAGAAGCCCGTAGTTGGTCAACTTCTCAATACTGCCCGTTGTGCGATCACGGATGCCCTCGAGTCCAAGGGCAGGATTCTGCAGGATGAGGATGACCGGGCTTCCATGGAGGGCCTCGACATCACCTTGCCCGGGCAACCTCTGCACCCAGGCAACCTCCATCCTCTGACACAACTCAAGGATCGCGCCATCGGAATCCTCCGGCGCCTCGGTTTTGCACTTGCAGAAGGGCCGGAAATTGAAACCGAGTTCCACTGTTTCGATGCCCTCAATACGCCACCCGAGCATCCTGCCCGGAACGAGAAGGATACCTTCTACTTCGACAGCGGAAAACTACTGCGCACTCACACGTCCACGGTTCAGATTCGCACCATGGAAACACAGTGCCCCCCTGTGCGGGTCATCGCTCCTGGATCCTGCTACCGGCGTGACGAGGTCGACAAGACCCACCTTCCGGCCTTCAACCAGCTTGAGGGCCTCTACGTCGACAATGACGTCCAGGTCGGTGACCTGAAGGGCACGCTCGAGTTCTTTTACCGGGCCATGTTCGGAGAGGAGACCGAAGTGCGTTTCCGTCCTCACTTCTTTCCCTTCACCGAACCCAGCTTTGAAATTGATGCCCGCCTGCAACTTAAAGGACAGGATCCGGAATGGATCGAGGTCGCCGGGTGCGGAATGGTGGACCCTGCCGTCTTTGAGGAGATCTGCAAGGTCAGGGGTGATGACCTCTATCATCCCGACAAGGTCACGGGATATGCCTTCGGTATGGGCCTCGACCGACTTGCCATGATCAAGTGGGGCATCAAGGACATCCGCCTCCTTATAGAGAATGATGCAAGGTTCCTCTCACAGTTTTCCTGAATCGTCCCATGACGGGCCATGCAAACGATGCTTCCGACCTGTAACCTTTCCTACTGAATTACGATGTTAGTCTCCAGAAACTGGCTCGCCGAGCATCTTGACCTCACCGACCTCAGCAATGCCGAACTTGATGATATCCTCACCTTCGCCGGGATAGAAGTTGAAGGCATCTCAGAACAGGGTGTCTCCAGCGACCTCGTGGTGGTTGCCTGCATCATGAAGACCGAGCCACACCCAAATGCGGACCGTCTCAGCGTCACTCAGGTGGATGCCGGTGAAGGCGAACTGCGTCAAATCGTCTGCGGAGCGAAGAACTACAAGGTAGGAGACAAGGTCCCCTGCGCACTCCCCGGCGCCAGATTACCCGGGGGCTTCGAGATCGGCGAAACCGTAATGCGCAAGGTGGAGTCCAGGGGCATGCTCTGTTCAGCAGTAGAGATTGGGACAGGCTCGGACCACAGTGGCCTGATGATACTGCCAGCCGACTGGGAAACCGGAAAGCCGGTTCATAACTTCGTGGAGAACGATACCATCTTCGAAATAGAGGTAACTCCAAACCGGCCGGACCTCCTGAGTCATCACGGAATGGCCCGGGAAGTTGCAGCCCTCACCTCCCGCGATCTCAAGACCGTGGAAATTCCGCTCGCCGAACTCGCCCCGGCAGGCAATGCGTTGAGCCTTGAGGGCCAGGATACCTGCACTTTCTATACCGCGGTAACGATCAGGGACGTCAAGGTCGGGGAAAGTCCTGAATGGCTGAGGACCAGGCTGGAGTCCATCGGTCTACGCCCCATCAATAATATCGTCGATATCACCAACTTCGTTCTGCATGAACTCGGCCAACCCCTGCATGCCTTTGACGCAGCCAAGGTGAACGGTGGTATCTGCATCCGTAATGCCGGGGAAGACGAGATCTTCTCCGCCCTGGACGAGGAGGACTACAAACTGAATGCCAGCGACTGCGTGGTCTCCGATCACTCCGGATCCGCACTCGCTCTTGGGGGAGTCATGGGAGGACAAGATTCAGGAGTAACGGAATCCACCTCTGACGTAATTCTCGAATCGGCCTGGTTCGACCCACCCAGCATTCGCCGCACTGCGCGTCGTCTCAACCTGCACTCCGACTCCTCTTACCGGTTTGAACGCGGAGTTGACCCACAGGGCGTCACCTCAGCGTCAGCATTTGCAGCCAGCCTTATTGTCAGATTGGCCGGCGGCTCGATCGAGGGGCCCACAATCTACGCAGGGGATCCTCCCGAACTGAGCGGCGCGGTCACCCTCGATCCGGATCGTCTGCAGCAACTGGTCGGGGGTGCCATCCCAATGGACAAGGCTGCCAATGCACTTGAACGACTCGGCCTCACCTCCACCGGAGAAAACCAGTGGCAAATCCCAAGCTACCGGCTCGACCTGCAGCGCCACGTTGACCTCGCTGAGGAAATCGTGCGGGTAAACGGCCTCGATGCCATTCCGTCCCGCAATCTCGCGAGGGCAGCGATCCCAGGCAGAGTCGACACCCGCTACGACCTTGAACTGGACTTGAAGAAACGGCTTGCTGCCCTCGGTTTCTATGAGGCCCAGACCATCAAGCTCATCGCCGAGAGCCAACTTCCTGATGTCCTTCCCCTGCGCCCCCTGCAGGATGGGGATATCATCCGCGTCAGCCTGCCCCTCAGCGAGGATCACAGTATAATGCGCCCCAGCCTTGCTCCTTCTCTCCTCTCTACTGCCAGCCGCAACGTTCGCCAGGGGGCCAAGGCCGTGCGGTTCTTCGAAACTGGACGCTGTTTTCGGAATGCGGGTGGCGGAAAGGCAACTGATCTCGAAACCGATGCCCTGGGGATTATCCTCGGCGGCAGTATCCAGCCAGACTTCTGGTCCAGAAGGGCCGATGACGCATGCGACGCCTTCGCGCTGAAGGGCGTGCTCGAAAACATTCTCCCCGGAGTCCAGTTGCAACTGACTCCAGCTGATCCGGGCAACTTCATCCTTGCTGCTCAGGTTACCGCCAATGGAAAGACCATCGGCTCCTTCGCCCAGTTATCTCCTTCACGCGGACGGGAACTCGACATGGAGTTTCCGGTCTACCTCGCCGAGCTTGACCTGAACCGGGTGTGCGAACTCCGAGGTGATAATTCTCACGTAGTTGAACTTCCCCAGTTTCCCGGGTCCTCCAGGGACGCAGCCATGGAGGCGCCTGCTGAACTCGCAAATGCGGAGATCGAAAAATCCATCCGGAAACTAGACGAGTCTCTCCTCGTATCCTTCGCTTGCTTTGACGTATTTCGTGACTCTACTGGTAAAAAAATGGACTCCGGCAGAAAGTCGCTGGCCTATACCTTCTATTACCGAGCTGCCGATCGCACCCTCAAGAGCGAAGAGGTGGACGTCGCCCACCAGAAGACACTCCGGCACCTCGAGAAAACCCTTCCCATCAGTTATCGATAAGAAGGCCACCAAGCCTCCTTGTCCTGAACTCACGCCAGGTCCTCGACCGTAACCGATCGCTTCTCACGGGAACCGAGCAGGAGGGCCTGATCAACTACCCGGGCAGGGTCGGCATCAAAGCGGTAACTATGGCAATTCGGACAGACGACAGTCTCAAGACCGACAATGGACTCGCACCCCTCGCAAACCTGGTACTCGTCCGGATTAGAAGCGATTTCCTGCGCCTTGGCTAATCGTTCACTCGGCAAAAGTTCCACGGCTACAAGCAGGCGGGGTCTGGGGTCATCCAAACCAGTTTGATTGAAAACGGACGCGATTAGGAGCTTGCTGCCGCCTTGATGGCCTTGACCGTCTTGCTCTTGATGTTGGCGGCCTTCTTCTTGTGGTAGAGCCCCTTCAACCAGGCCCTATCCACGGCAGAAGCCAGAAGTTTCATACTGCTCTGCGCTTCCTCGTTGTTGCCAGACTCGGCAGCATCCAAGGTCTTCTTACGCAGGGATTTCACCCTTGTCCGAAGTGCCTTGTTGCGATCGGTCCGGCGCTTGATTTGGCGGACCCGCTTGAGCGCAGATTTTGAATTGGCCATATGAAGAAAGAAAATTCCCCGGAGGGGCGACGAACCTAGGTGAGAAGGAGCCTGTGTCAAGCACGCGCACCCGGAAATCTTGGAATCCCTGACAAATATACCGTCATATTAGATTGAGGGCCCAGCCCTGAATCCTCCCTGCAACCGATCAGGCTGCCTCTCAGCATATCCGCCGCCTGGAACGACAGGTGGCACGCGAAAGAGGGAACCTCGGATTACCTTCACCTCCGCTCCAACCCCCACCCGCCGATAGAGATCAATAATATCGCGAGACCTCATCCGGATACATCCATAGCTGGCAGGCCTTCCGATGGTTCGCTCTTCGGGAGTGCCATGAATGTAGATATAGCGGCGATAGGCATTCCTGTTCTTGTACTCCATTCCCTTGAGCCAGATGATGCGTGAGACGATGGGATCCCGACCGGGGGAATTAGGCCGAAGAATTTCCCCGGTACGTCGGCGACTCTTGAAAACGGATCCGGACGGGGCTCCCTCTCCGATCTTGCGGGCAATTCGCATGGTCCCCAAGGGGGTATACATGCTTCCCGGTTTGTCCCCGAGTCCAAACTTGGAGGTTGAAACAGGATAACTTTTTACCGGAAGCCCTTCCTTCAGAATCATCATCTTCTGGTCACGCACACTGACCAGAACCTTGTTTCCCATATCAATCTGGGCACAACTGCTCAGGAGGAGAGCTAAAAACCCCGTGAAGAGGATGAGGGCAGAGTGACACGGCAACTTGAGCATCATCAACGGAACTCGGAGGTCAAAAACTTCCGTTTGCGGATTTACTCCGACTGGTGACCACTTGCGGCAGAGTTCCAAGAAATCGCAAACGACGAGAGGGAAGTATAAAAGAAGCCCAATGGGAAAGGAAGGAGGAAAATAAATGAAACATAATTTCCACTCAGAAGCGCATCAATGAGAATAAAGAGGAAGAATAACCCGAAGAGAAACTCCACCACGGGAGTAACAGATCGCATCGCCTTATAGCGGCGCTTTCTCAGCTGGTTTGATTTTTCCGCCTTTGCCTTGCTTACTCCATACTTTGGCGTGCGAACAAATCCGGACTCCATGTTGAGAAGAGCTTCCATCACGGCACGGGCGTTATTGATAGACATCCCGATACCGAGGGCCAGGAGACAGGGAAGATAGAGGACTTCCTTCCACCACTCCTTCGGGTGGAGGGCCTTCTGGGCCATCAGGTAGAAAAAGGCAACCGCCCCAGAGGCGAAGATGAAAATGGGAATATGAATGAGGGCCTTCACCCAGAGACTCATCTCCGGCTGATACTTGGTGTTGGGGAAAATCAGAAAGCACAACACCATCAGGAGGAGCCAGGCAAAGTTAGAGGTCAGATGTGCCGTTGCCTCCAATTTGACTTGAATGGGAAATCTGCTTTTCCAGATGGCTGGCAGCACCTTCTTGCAGCACTGGATTGAACCCTTGGTCCAACGATGCTGCTGACTCTTGAAACCATCCATGTCCACAGGCAGTTCGGCCGGGGTCTCCACCTCATTGAGAAATATGAAGCGCCAGTGCCGCAACTGCGCACGGTAACTGAGATCCATGTCCTCGGTCAGGGTATCGTGCTCCCAGCCCCCGGCATCCGCAATGCACTCCTTCCGCCAGATCCCACCTGTGCCATTGAAAGTGAAGAACCGGCCACTGCGGTTACGCGCTGTCTGCTCAAGTTCCAGATGCCCGTCGAGGAACATCGCCTGTATCCGGGTAAGGAGGTTATAATTCCGGTTGAGGTGCCCCCAGCGCGTCTGGATCAAGCCGATCTTCTCATCGGTAAAGTAGTGAATCGTTTTTTGTAGAATATCGGGATTCGGCACAAAGTCCGCATCGAGAATCAGAACGTAATCCCCTTTCGCGGTTTCGAGTCCATTCTCCAAGGCCCCAGCCTTGAAACCCGTGCGGTCTTCGCGATGGATGAACTCGGCATCGAAACCCTGCGACTTTAGCTTCTCAATTTCCCTGCGTCCGATTCCGGTGGTCTCGTCAGTTGAGTCATCCAGAAGCTGTATCTGCAGCTTCTCCCCAGGGTAATCTATTTTGGATACCGAAGTAAGCAGGCGTTCAACGACATGCATCTCATTGAACACCGGAAGCTGTACCGTTACGACCGGCAACTCATCAAACTGCTTCCCTGCGTTGGGCCGTTTCCACGAATGCCTGAGATACAGGTAGACGATACACAACCGGTGGAACCCGTAGCCCGAGAGACCCAGAAGCACCAGGACGTAAGCCACATACCAACTCCATTTGAGGAATTCCATGTTATCAGCGGGGACTCCGCATTGCGGTCAAAGGCGGGAAAGGAGCAATGCGGAAGTTAAAACTCTTCATTTGTGATGCGGGAATTACGTTGAAAAGTCAAGTGTTTACGACTTATTCGCCAGCATTTCACCTCTTCCCCTTTGGCCCAAAGCTCCCTCGGAATCAGGAGCATGTTCATCCGTTGTGGAGTCGAGCTTGCAGAGAGAGAACCCTGCCCGTAGATGATGCACATGAGCGAGACTCCTTCCCTTCCCCATGTTGCCGTCTTCGGGCTTGGCATCATCGGTTCCCGGGCAGCGGATCACATCGCATCGGCCGGATATCCCACGACAACATGGAGCCGAACTCCCCGTGATCGCGTAGATTTTGAGCCCGATCCCCTGAATGCAGCTCGCAATGCCGACATCGTTGCATGCTATCTCAAGGACGTTCCCGCGGTGCGATCCGTTTTCGAAAGGATCCGACCCTCTCTTGGAGCGGACCAGACCTTCGTGAATCATGCCACTATCGATCACGATACTACCGAATATCTACTGGCTGAGTGCAGTCGAGCCGGTTGCGGTTTTCTGAATGCGCCCTTCACCGGAAGCAAGGTAGCTGCCGGGAACGCCTCCCTAGTCTACTATGCAGGAGGTGACACCGGAATCCTGGAAAACCTGCGACCTTTCCTCGAGATAACTTCAACCAGCATCATAGAGGTTTCGTCTTCCCTTGCTGCCACCATTCTCAAGTTGACAACCAACCTGATCACCGCTTCCAC
>Ga0163180_10001180_pt1 | contig 14909 bp, 10 predicted proteins | sample AtlANTMetagenome_2_FD_109647 | JGI IMG/M metagenome (GOLD analysis project Ga0163180, IMG submission 109647) | Marine eukaryotic phytoplankton communities from the Atlantic Ocean - Atlantic ANT 4 Metagenome | ecosystem: Environmental > Aquatic > Marine > Oceanic | place: North Atlantic Ocean...
CCGCGCCAATTGAGCCAACCGTTGGCCGCCTGGACGCTATGTCCAGCGGCCAAAAGGCATGCAATTCCAATCCCGAGTCGCGTTGTTATCCGCACAGGTGCTCTCCAGTGAATGGGGTGTTCGCCCAGCCTGGGGATCTATTCAATGCAGTACAGATATTGAAATCCCCTCATGTAAATTCGATTGTCGTCGAGCAATAGGGTGGCGCGGTGACGCTCCAGGTTCGCCCTTCCGATGCGTTGTAATTCATTGCCATCTTCGTAGGTTTGTACGAAGCCGTCATCAAAACTCATGACCAGTCGATTGCCGCCCAAGACGGGACTGGGTGAGGAATTTGCACCTCTGGGTAAGTGGCCGATGCTTGAAATGGTCTCCCCGGTTTTGGGGTCCAAAAGGATGAGTTCTCCACGAAGGTAAAGCACGTATAGGCGTTTGTTGGTCACCAAAGGGGTGGCGTAAATCCGTTCTTTCCCCAGTGCGCGTTCCCAATCTTTTGTCGCTGAGATGCGACCGTCGGGGGTGGTTGTGAGCGTGTACGCTGTGGCATGAGCGCCTGGGGCTTTGTTGGGGTATCGCGTGTGGCCGATCACATAGACACGATTGTCGGCTGCAACGGGGCCTATGAATTCGATGGCCGCCAAGGGGTCTCCCATCTCGGTCCCTGTTTTGGGGTCGATGAGTTCTCCATCTGGAGTCACCACGACGGTGGTGTCGCCGACATGGGCGAGTGCGGGCGTGCCGTAATGGGGGTAGTCGGGTCCCGTCCAAAGGACACGTCCGGTGGCGGGGTCGATCCCTCGGAGTTTTCCAAACGGAGCCAGAACGACGCCATCGGCGACCAAAACGGAAGCGGCATTACCCGTATGGTAGCCGCGCATTGGGCGAAGAGGTGGCCCGAGGAACACCGACCATTTTCGGTCGCCATTTTCGCCGAACTTGGACATGACGCCGTTTCCGAAGAGCACGTAAATATTGCCGTCGACCACGGCTGGCGTTGGCGTCGCATAGCCAATCATGCCGTGTTCGTCAGACAAGACATGGGCACGGTATTGTTCTTGCCGAGACCCGATGGCGTTCAGTTCGGACATCATGGCGTCAAACCGCTCCTGCACGGTTGAATCCGAACTGGACCGCCGAAGCTCTCGTTGAATTCTTCCCATTTCGGCTTGCAGCGTTGTTTGGCGTTGCCGGTCCTGTGCCAGGGTTTTTAGAATGGCTTCAGAATTTCCACGTTCTGATGCGGGCAGGGTATCCATGAACCGATTGGTGGCTGTCCAGCTTTGTTGGCCGCTGTTGGCATCGAAACAGGTCACAGAAACGGGTTCTTCTGTGATGCAGATTTGAGACCCGAGTCGAACGGGAGAGGCATTACCCCAACTCTGAATCGGTGTTTTCCATCGAATGGTCGCATCGGGTTGACCCATGACAGGGGGATGGGCACCTTCTGCCACGCCCGTACCGCCGGTTCGCCAACCGTTCACGTTTGAAGCGTTCGCCGACATTGATGAGACCATCATGGCGACGGCAAGTTTCCTTGCGAATTTAAAGCGAACGAGCACAGCGAAATCCGACATCAGGCATACGCATCTTAGGGTCTAAGGATGCGCGCATGGATCCTCTAAAGTCCAGGGGTGACGATGACATCCATCCACCGCCACGTTGGACCCTGCGCGAACCCGTCTTTGGCCCTGTTGGGTTGTTGTTTCCGCCTGCTTTTTCGTAGGAGTCTGCGTAGTAGTCGGACACCCACTCCCACATACTTCCGGCCAGTTGAACGATTCCCAATGGATGAGCTTTGACGCTGTCTGACGGGTTGGGCGGAGCTTCCAAGCCACAGTTTTTATGGATGGCACCCTTGCTGCGATCAGTTGGTCGTTTAGCGGATTTGTCCTGGTCTGATCGACTGTCTTGAAGAAAGGTGTTGGTGGGGCACATGGGCTCGTCTCCGAAAGGGAAGCGCCGTCCCCCGGAACCTCGCGCGGCGAATTCCCATTCCGCCTCCGTGGGGAGCCTGGCATCGATGTGGTTGCAATATTGAACAGCGTTTTCCCAGGTGACAAAGTTGACCGGCAGTCGCAGTTTCGCCGCAGTTCCAATCGTCAGCATAGGGCTCGTTGGCGGAATGGGGTCACATGCACCGGTTTCGACACATTGCTGATACTTGGATGCGGTGACCTCTATCTTCTGGATGGCAAAGGCATCGATGGAGACCCATCGCGGCGGGCCTTCGTCTGGGGCTGCTTCAGGGTCGTATCCGGGGGCTTCGGTATCAGTAGCTTGAGCTCCCATAAGAAATTTGGCGGCTTGAATATCGACAAATTTGGCCGATAGATTTCTTTTGTTTGGTATCGAACTCTGGCGCGGTTGGACGTCATTTTTGACGACTCTTCGGGGGGCTTCGTCTACAGTCTCTGGAGCGTTGCTTGTCGGTTGGGCCGGCGAGTGAGGTGGGCTGTCGACTTGACTTAGCCCCCAGACAGTACCGCCAATGATGATCATCAGGGCTGTGATTCCTTTGGCAGACAATAGTCGCTTCATCCCATTATTCCTCAGAGCCTCTTTCGGGCCGAATCTGCTGATATTGATGGATGGCGAGTCGTCATTTGTGGGGTGTCAGTATGGGAGACACGAGCACGGAGGAGAATAAGAAAAAGGGGTCGCGCTGTCCACTGTGCGGAGTTCAATCAATGCAGTACAAATATTGAAATCCTCGAATGTAAATCCGTTGACCGTCGAGTAGTGGGGTAGCACGGTGGTTTTCCAGGAATGCCTGGCCGATCTGTTGTGGCGTATCGCCATCTCGGAACATCAAAAGGACTCCCTTTTCAAAGCCGATGACCATCCTGTCTCCTCCCAGTGTAGGGCTAGGCGACCCATTTGAGGACCGAGGGAGGCTGTCCAGTGTCGATAGGGTGGCGCCGGATTCGGTACTGAGTACATCCATTCGACCGGGGAGGTAGAGGACATACAGGCGACCGTCTGAAATCAGTGGTGTTGCGTAGACTCGATCTTTGTTGAGTGGTTTGTCCCAGTCCATGGTCGCCGTGATTCTGCCATTGGAGGACTTTTGCAGGGTGTAGGCCGTGGCATGGGAGCCTGTGGTTTGGTCTTGGTAGCGCGTGGAGCCAGCGACAAAGACACGATTGTTCGAGGCCACGGGGCCGATGTACTCGATATCGGTGATCGGGTCGCCTATTTCAGTTCCTGTTTTGGGGGCGATGAGTTCTCCACCTGGAGTCACCACGACGGTGGTGTCGCCGACATGGGCAATCGCGGGCGTGCCGTAATGGGGATAATCGGGTCCCGTCCACAGGACGCTTCCGGTTGCGGGGTCGACTCCGCGGAGTTTTCCAAACGGAGCCAGAACGACACCATCGGCGACCAATACTGATGCGGCATTGCCTGTGTGGTAGCCGCGCATTGGACGCAGAGGTGGCCCTAAGAATACCGACCATTTCCGGTCGCCATTTTCGCTGAACTTGGACAACACACCATTTCCAAAGAGTGCGTAAATGTTGCCGTCGAACACGGTTGGTGTCGGGGTCGCGTAGCCAATGAGTCCGTTTTCGTCCGACAATATGTGTTCGGAATAGTTCTTTTGCCTATCGGCGATGAGCGAGAGCTCGTTCATGAGTTCTTGGTATCGTTCTTGGACCTCAGGGCCCGCGTTGGAGCGTCGCAGGTTGCGCTGGACTTTACCCATTTCGGTTTGCAATTCACTCTGCCGGAGTCCATCGCTTTTCAGGAGATCCAGGGTGCTTTGCATGCTCTGCTGTTTGGCCGGAGGGAGCGTGTCTATATACCGGTTGTTCGCCGACCACTTTCGCTGGCCCGTGTCGGCATCGAAGCACGCTAGAGCGACGGGCTCTTCGGTGATACAAATCATTGAACCGAAGCGAACTGGCGAGGCGTTGGCCCAGCTCTTTGTCTTGGTTTTCCATCGGACTGCCGTGCCTGGCTGGCCCACGATAGAAGGAAGGGCTCCTTTGGCAACGCCAGTACCGCCCGTTCTCCATCCGTTCATGGTGGATGCGAACGCGGACGGTGTCAGCACCAAGGCCACCAGGAAGGCGGCTCGCGCAAGACTATAGGGAGCGTGCACAGCGGAATCCCACGTCGGGCATGCGCATGGTTGGCGCCAATGATGCACGCGTCGCCCCTCTAAAGTCTAGTGGAGAAGACGACATCCATCCGCCGCCTCGCTGGACTCTTCGGGTGCCGTCTTGTGGGCCTTTTGGGTTGGTGGTGTCGGATGTGTCATAGGTGTCGGCATAATTATCTGCAATCCACTCCCACATGCCCCCTGCGAGTTGTTCGATGTCCAACGCATGGTTTCCGATGGTGTCTGAAGCGGGGGGCGGGCCGTCCATTTCGCAGCCTTTCGACTTCTCGTTGGCCTCATCGTTACTGTCGCCGGTATCCGTGGTGAGTCCCACCCCAAGGAGTTCGCCTTCGCTCATCAGGCGGGTCAGAGGTGTCACGTCGTTTAGGCGTTTGACTTCTTTGAGGACTTCAATCGTTTCTTCGTCTGACAATGCCTGCATGCGGAAGCAGATGGCATGCATATTGGGATCACTAATTTTGCTCATCACCATTGCGATCAGTGCTTCCATTTCTTTGGGTTCGAATGCCTTGGCTGCTATCGGAACAATCTGATCGCACGACGAACCCTTTGGAGAGGGATCCCCCATGATGACTTCAGGACTTGGAGCGGTCGCTTGGGTCTGTTGATGTCTGTGAGCGTTGCTGGCACAAAGAGCGTAGTCGCCAAATGGAAAGCGTTGCCCGCTTGTTCCTCGAGCCGCCAGTTCCCATTCCGCTTCTGTTGGAAGTCTGGCGTTGATGTACCGACAATATTGGACCGCCTCGTCCCAAGATACAAAGTTCACCGACAGGGCAAGGCGGTCTTCAGTCCCCACCGTAAGCATGGGATTGGTGATGGTGATGGGGTCGCATTGTTGGGCGTCGACACATGCCTGATAGTCGCGGGCTTTGACTTCGTTTTGCTGGATAGCAAAGGAATCGACTGTGACCCATCGAACGGGAGACTCGTCTTTATTGGCTTGAGCGTCGTAACCCGGTGCGTCGGGGTCTTGAGATTGAGCGCCCATTAGAAATTTGCTGCCTTCGACCGTGATGAACTGGGCCTGATTTGCGGGCTCCTTGGGCCCAGATTTTCGTGCTCCATCGGGTGCTTGCTCTTTACCGTCCGTTTTGAGATTCGTCGTCGGTGCATCGAGGCTGGGCTCTTGGGTGCCCGTTGGGTTGAGTACCCAAATCAGGCCTCCAACCAGAGCCGCTGCAATGACCGTTCCCTTGATTGAGACTAAACCTTTCATCGGACCTGTCCTTGGTGTTGTCTTTTGTTCAAGCAGCTATGCATTTCGGTGAATGGCGATCTGTGGTGTGCGACGCTCTGCGATGAGAGCGACCATCATCACGCCTACCGAACCGATCAACGAGACTGCGCCGACGAGAATAAGGAAAACAAATAAGGCTGTCCACTCGGCCACTATCAACCGAGGGAGCAAGGATACAATCGTAGAAATAACGCCACAGGCGACGCCCGACAGCATCAAGGTGAGCATCTCTACCAGCCTCACGCGACGAATCTGTTTGTCCGTGAACCCAAGGGCGTGCAGCAGAGCCCCCTCTCGGTATGTTTCTACGATTCGGCGGTAGAACAACACGACGACTCCGACCACAGCGAGGATGACTCCTAAACCGCCGATTGTCCCGAAAATAAGCATGTAGGTGCGTTCCACTCGCTGGTAGCCGTCGAGCACGGTTGCGCTGTTTTGAAGACGCACTCCGTAATCGGCCAAGTGGCGGTCGATGTCCGCGCGGATTTCTGGGGTGTCATCCTTGGCGTGAATCAAGAATGTTCGGTCGCCTTTTTGGGATGGAAAGTGGGTCGCGAGGCGTGACCTGTCGCCGATTAATGCGCCCTGAAATACCCAATTGTCGACCACTCCGGCGATGCGGAGACGGAAAGGCTCGCCGTATTCATCGATCATGTCGATGGTGTCCCCAATGTTCAGATGCAGTCCCCAGTAGACGGTGGCTGCATCACCCACAACGGGGATTTCAGCTGCACCGTCGTCGGCCAATACGCTCCAGTCGGCCTGACTCGGTTCGATAAAATGAAACCGATTGTGTTCCAAGAGCACGCTTGGATTAACGCCCATGAGGCGGGGGGTTTGTGCGCTGCCCAGGTTCATGCAGCTCGCGTCATCCCCTGCAAAGACGCTGAGTCCTAGGATCTGACTGGGTTCCAGTACCTCTCCCAAACCATGTACAGATAGACCCGCGGATGTGCTGAGATCCGCTTGTAATGGAATCGCCGTTTCGGCCATCCATGCGTAGCCACCGGTTCCAGACTTCGGGTGGGAAGGGTCGTGGTCTGGTTGAAGCGTGCCCCCTCCCACTCCGCCCACAAGGTAGAGTCCTATGGCCACTGCGGACACGACGGCAAAACTGCTCTTAGGCCGCACACGCAGTCCCGATGCGGCCACTGCATTGAGGTGGTTCAGGTGGCCTGTCTGCGGAGCTCGGAGCCAGGTCCATATGCCCGTAAGGCATCCGGCAAGGACCAACGCTCCGCACCCAAAAAATACCATCGCGGCCATCGGGCCGTGAGCGGCCTCTGACCCGATCGCAATGGCTGTGGCCGTCACAACGAGCCCCCAGCCTACCCATTTCAGTCCGGCGGCCGATCTGCCAGAGATGCCCTCGAGCGATACTGCATCACCTCGTAAGTTGAACCAGGGGTTCTCGGATAGAGTTGAACGAATCGTCCACCGAGCGGTCGCCATGCTGATGAGCCAGGCGATGCCGGTTCCGATCATCAGTGTGGAGGGTTCGATTTGAAGGGGGAGTTCCAGGCTCCCGACCGCATCCCGCCAGGGACCTTTCAGACCATGGAGTAGAACGGTTGTGAGCCCCACCGATACGATCGAGCCCAGAATGCACCCCGCCAAACTGATGAGACCGAATTCACGCAACAGTAATCTCTGCGTTTGTACCGGCGTAAATCCGATGGCCATCAACATGCCCTGTTGTTTTCGGCGCTGTTCTAAGGCCAGTCCGGAAAAGAGTGCCATGAGGAATGTGGCGGCCAATAGCAAAAAGAAATTGAACCCCAAGAACAACTGGCCAAAGTCGTTCACGGGTGCCGATGCTGCGTTCATCCGTTCCCCAATCGATTCGGCAAAAAATCCAAACTGTTTGGGTTGAAGCTGGCTTTCGATACCGTCTCTCACCGCGGTCAGGTCGGCGTCCGATGGAAAACGGATTCCGGTCAGTGTGCCGTATGGGGTCGCCCACAGAGACTCGGCAGCGTTCATAGAGAGAAGAATATTGGGTGCGCCGCCGTGGGTGGCCCAGAACGCTTCATCGTCGGGCACGATCCGATTCAGATCGATGGGAAGACCGACATCCCAGTCTCCGCAACTGTCGGCTTGAACCATGCCAGGAATTCCGGGCATGAGCGAAGAATCGGCCCCGTTTTCACCGACGGTGAAGAGCCGTGTCACCGTCAATTCCGCTTGTGCGTAGTCCACCTGTCGTCGCGGACCCAAGACCGGAAACCGCAAGGGAATAGTGTCGCCAATGTCCACGCCCAGTCGGGCGGCTAAACGATGGGATATGGCGATATCGGTCGGTTCCAGTCCATCGGAGAGCGGAGCATCGCCACCGGAATCTGCTGTGGCGAAAAAGTAAGCAGCTTGACCGGTAGGACCTTTGGCTTCGTCGATAAACCAGCTCGAAATAGCGTGAGCCTGGGGTGCATAGGATAGGGCGGCGGCCGCGATGGACGGCTCGATGAGAACCCGCTCGCTTCGGAGTTCAACGCCCAGTGGTCCTTCCGTGAGAACGATTTGCGCATCGGTGAGTTCCCACGCTTGGTTGATCGATGCGTTGATGGCGCTCAAATCGCAGTTGCAGTCGAATAAGACGGTGTTGAGTGGCCTCCAGCCCAGTGTCTTATCCAACTGATCGAGTGAGATGAATGCGTTGAACGGAATTTGCCCGGACGAGTACAAATCCATTTCATATGGCCAGCCGTTACTTCGAACGGCCTTGACCGTCAGTCGTAGGCTGGTCAACGCTTCATCGCGTCTGAGCACACTGTCTGAGGGAATGGCATCGGGTCGTTCAAAGCGGAAGATGACAGAGTCGCCAGGCCCCACGTTCAGTGCCTTGGCCAGCGCAGTGTTGAGAATGACTTCGCCAGGGGCGATGGCCTCAGTCGAACTGCCTAAGCCCCACAGCCGTTTGTCGACCGCCATGATTTGGGCTGATGTGATGCGCTCGTCTTGGGACTTCGCCGACGCACTCACGGAAAATAATGGAGCGAGTTTTTCGTTTGAAGCAGTGGATAGTCGTTCGATAAACGCTTCGCTGAACCATCGACCCTCCGCTGAAAGACGATGATCGATGGGTCCGACTCGTTTTTCGGTGCGGATCGTCAATGCTTCGGTGAGGGAGTCCCCCACCATGAGGCCGGACAACAGAACCGCGCAGGCCAAGGAAACAGCAAGAGCAAATCCGAGGTGTTGCCGCCAATAATGTCGGAGGCTTTGCGCGACCCAGTTCATGGGGCGGAGTCTCGTGGCACCAGTTTGCCGTCTGTGAGTTCCAAGATCCGGTCGCACGCTTTGGCCACCCGTTCGGAGTGTGTCACGACAATTAGGGCGGTATCGCTCAGTTGTTCGAGCAAGAGTGCCATCAGCGTATCGGTACTGGACCTATCCAGGCTGCCAGTCGGTTCGTCTGCCAAGATCAAGGTGGGTGAGCCCATCAAAGCTCTCGCTACAGCAACCCGCTGACGCTCTCCAGTGGAGAGTTGATGCGGCCAGGCGTCCAGTCGCTCTTGTAGGCCCAGTGTCGTGAGCAATGTCGTGGCCTTTTGTTGAGCATCGCTTGTGATCGATGATTGTCGCGCCAATATTGGCAGCGTGACGTTTTGGAGTGCCGTGCATTGAGGAAGAAGGTGATGATCTTGGAAGATGAATCCAACAGTATCGCGACGCAGTTGTGCTCGCGCCGGGTCGGATAGGTCGCCAATATTGGCCTCGTTTAGCATCACTGTGCCGCTGCTGGGCGTTTCGAGTGTGCCCAGGATTCCCAGCAGAGTGGACTTGCCGGAGCCGGATGGTCCGACGATAGCGATTCGCTCGCCTGTCCCTATGTCCAGATCGACGCCGTCCAGCACCCAATCACCATCGGGTTCAAAGCGTTTTCGTACTCCGGTAGCCCGAAGAATGGGGACGGGATTCTCCATAGCTGAAGCATAATGGCTGACGGAATTTATTGCTTAGGCAGTGAGGTAGTCCACCCACCGCTGTGCCATCGCTTTAGATGAGAATTCTTGTTTTACGATGCTCTGGGCTGTGGAGCCCATTTCGGCTCGGCGAGCCGGGTCTTTCAGCAAGGATTCGACGGCATCGAGCATCGCCCTCATGTCACCTGCTGGGTAGGTCACGCCTCCACCGGTGGCCTTCACCCACTCTTCAGCCCCACCGTTTTGGGCGGCAACGATCGGTACACCTGACGCCATGGCCTCCAGTGCGTACAGGGCTGCGACTTCATGATGCCGACCGGGTACACAGAGGACGGACACCGTGCTCAGAAAGGCGGCCTTTTCGGATTGAGTCATGTTGGTGTGGATACGAATACCTTCTTGCCGTGATGCTGCGGTTTTGAGCGTTTTCACGATCGGTTGGTTTCCCGGAGCGACGCTTCCTCCCATGTGAAGTTGGAGTGTCTCGAGTCCGGGTCGTTCGCGGAGAAGTTCAAAGGCTTCCAGAGCCACCAAGGCCCCCTTCTCTTCGGCCAGTCGAGCCAAATAACCCACGACCATCGGGCTCTGGTCACTCGTTTCTCGGGGTGAAAACGATTCGAGGTCAAGCCCACTTCGGATCACCGTGATGTCCTCGATATCTAAGCCGCTGCGGCGCGAGACTTCTTGCTGGCAGTATTCACTGACCGCGACGATTCCATCGAGCTGACGCAGAGCATCGGCCATGAGTGTCCAGACTGAGTCCCGATAGGATTCCTCGAGTCCTTCAATGAAGTGGAGTTCGCTCTGAAGCGTCCCGATGACTTTGACTTTGCACTCTTCGCGAATGGATGCGCCCAGGCCTGCGAGTAAGCCGTTGGACATGACGACCACATCGGGCTGTTCAACCGTTCGAATCCAGTCGCATAGGCGTTGAATTTCATGGGCTTGATGCCCGTTCAGTCCGCGCATCAACGATAGGGTCATCTCTCCCAATGTCGACGGGTTGGTCATGGATACGGCTGAGGCCGCTAATCTGAGTGCTGGGCCGGAGTCCAGTGATCGGTGAAGCCAGTGGGGGGTGTAGCGAAAGAGTGGTACATGCTGCTGGAGGTAGGTGTTGATACCGCCCAGGAATAGGGGCTGGTTTGCGCTACAGTCATCGCCATCGACCACCAAGTTTAGGTAGAGGGGGACCAATGAGGCGTCCTGATGAATCGCCTGCAGCCCAGCCACCAAAGCGTTGTCGCGAATGCAGCTGCCACAGTGATACAGACCGGTGCCGGCGGTCAGATGCAGGACTTTCATGAACGGGGCGCTTGCCCAATTCCTGCTTGGAGGGGTCCGGGGACTTGGCACTCCTTCGAGAGGACCTTCAGCAAGTCGTCAAAATTACGGAACAGGTTGCCGACCAGACAATCGGTCACGTCATCGGTGAGGTTGGGGTGTTTTCGAAGCATCCCACTCATGCTGAAGTTGGGGTCGTAAAAGGCGTAAACCATCGCGCGCATCGCCTCTGTACCGCTGCTTAGCCATTCTCCATAGTCTGCATAATCGTAGTGTTTAGGGTCTTCGCTCTTGAGGGCTTCGTGTACGGCCAGTCCGGCACGTTCACCGCTGGCAAGAGCGAGAAAAACGCCGGATGAAAAGACCGGATCGAGAAAGCCATAGGCATCTCCAGCAAGGACGATGCCTCGATCGGAGCAATGACGCGCGCGGTAGGAGTAGTCGGAGGTCACGCGGGTGGGCGCTGTGCGGGTGGACTCTTTGAGGTTCTCGGCAATCCAGGCGTTGGCTTGAATACATTGATCCAGAACGGCTTCGGGCTCTCGTGTTGAACCAAAGAGTTGGTGACGCTTGGCCACGGCTCCCACGCTGACTTGGTCATCGGCCATGGGCAGATACCAAACCCAGCCGTCATCGGGCAGCTGTGCGATGGTGGTGGCGCCCTCGTTTCGGCCCGGCTCGCGCCGGCCGCCTTTGAAGTAGCTCCACACCGCGATGCGATCGAGGTCGGGTTCGCGGTGGCGCCAGTTCATTTGCGACATGTAGAGGGCTTCTCGTCCGCTTGCATCGATGGTCACAGGCGCGTGCAAGGCGCTTTTGGCCCCGTCGGCATCCTCCACGAATACACCGCATACGGCATCCTCTTCATCTCGGATGAACTCTCGAACGGTCACGCCACGTTTAATGATGGCTCCGCGTTGGGCGGCATTGTCCAGAAGAATGGCGTCGAACAGCTTTCTGTCGACCTGCCATGTGCTGCCGACTTCATCCCCCAAGTAGTCATCAAAATAGAAGGGTTTGGAGAGCATGCCGGATGCTGTAGCGAATTGAACGCTCTTTTTGGATTGAAAGCCAGCCGCCGCTACCGCCTCCAAGGCCCCCGAACGTTTGAGGGGGAAATGGCAGTATGGAATCAGCGATTCACCGACCCGGTAGGCACCCTTTTCGCTCTTTTCGCAGATGATGACGGAGCGCCCCAGGCCAGCGAGCATCGCAGCGGCGGTCGCGCCTGCGGGCCCGCCTCCGATGATGATTACGTCTGCATCAACCATGAGTTTTGTCACCGATTATCTCCGTATGGGTTCTGCATATTCCGCCTCAAAAAAGACAGGCAAAATTGTATCGACTCTGAGAAGTCCGGACCGAGTGAGTTCTATCCCTGCGTCATTTTGAATGGCGAGTCCGGTTTCCTCAAGAGTTTTAAGAACGGATTTGAATCGCACGCGGGGATCAATGCCAAACTTGTCGGTGAAATAGTCAAAGGGAACCTTTCCAAGCTTGCACTGAAGGACCCACTCACGAATCATTCGCTGTTCATTGGTGAGGGCGTGGCCTCGTTGAAGCGCCAACTGGCCGTTTTCGATCGACTCGAGGTAGGTCTCTAAGTGCTTGTCGTTTTGGATGTGGGTTCCGTTGATGTGTCCAAAGGCCGACACCCCGACGCCCAGAAGGTCCGCCCCGTGCCATAGGTTGTCTCGGTAACCGAACGCGGTCCCGGCTTTGCGTACGGCAGTGTAGCCACTCGAGAGGTGGTAGCCGGCATCCAATAGTCTGGAGAATGCGCGGTCGACCCATCGTCGCTTTTGATCCCACGAGGCGAGTGTGTCGAGGGCTCGTGTTCCTGATTTGAGGTCTTTAAAGAGCGTGGTGTTCCCCGGGACCTCCATCTGGTAGATGGTGACGCTATCGGGTTCGAGAGCCAATGTGCTGTCGATGCAACGGGACCAGTTGTCGTCGGTTTCTCCGACCATACCGGCGATGAGATCGATGTTGATTTGGTCGAATCCTGCGGCCCGGCACAAATCGAAGGCGGGCTGGATTTGACTCGCGCTGTGGGCCCGTCCATTGGTCTCCAGGATGTCCTGATCAAAGTTCTCCACGCCCAGGGATACGCGAGTGACGCCGATACTTCGGATGGCATCGACTTTGGGTTTTCGAATGGTTCCGGGTTCGCATTCGAAGGTCACCTCGGCGTCGTTCGCCCAAGGTAAAATCGTTCTCATTCCATCGGCGAGACGACGAAGGGCATCGGCGGACAGGTAAGACGGCGTTCCACCTCCGAAGTACACAAAGTCTGCGGTGCGGCCCCTGATGGCGGGCGTGTTGGCGCTGATACGAAGTTCGGCGTGAAGGGCGTCGACGTAGCGGCTCACCTCGGATGCGGAGCGTTCGGTATAGACCTTGTAGTAGCAGAAATGACAGCGCTTTCTGCAGAAGGGGACGTGCAGATACACCCCGAGCGGTGTGTTGAGTTTGGGCGGCGTGGCCATGGCCGTATGGATGTCGGGGATGGCATGTGGACCCCAGGCCTGAAAAGGCGGGTAGTTCGCCACGAAGTAGTTGTGGCCGACGGAGAGGCGCTCCTTCAGGGTTTCACTCATGGGGTGTTCCTTGCCTCTAAGGCATAGACCGAACCGTCGTGAGTGCCCACAAAAATCGTGCGTCCTTGGGCTGCAGGCGTGGCGGTGATGGGGGCGCCCAGGTCCAAGCTCCACTGCATGGCCCCATCGGTTTGTGCCAGTTGGTAGAGGCGCCCATCACTCGATCCGAACAGGACGGATGTGTCGAAAGTGATGGGCGAACTGTCGATGCGTCCGAGGGCTCGAAAAGTCCAAAGGCTTTGGCCGTCGGTCGGTGAGAAGGCGTGCAAGGTCCGATCGCGGCCGCCGATGAATAGGGCCTTGGATCCCATCGCTGCTGAGGACAAGAAGGGGAAGCCGGTGTCCGTGGAATGCCACACGAAGGTGCCGGCGTTGAGGTCGACGCCGGCAACTCGATTGCCAAAGTGGCCGAAGTAAGCGTGGTTGTTTTGGACGGCGACGGCTGCGCCCACGTAGGGGCCCACTTCGATGCGGCGAATCAATGTTCCCTTTTGGGCATCCAGAACGTGAATAGCGCCGTCGCACCCGCCAAAGATGACCCGATTTTCCGAAACGGCGGCCGAGCCATAGATGTAGGAGTCGGTCTTGTAGTCCCACAGTGGCACGCCATCAGAGAGGCGGCGGGCCTGAACGAGGCCGTCGTATCCACCGGCGATCAGTGCGGCTTCTGCTCCAATGGTCACCGGCGTGACCGCGGCGACTATTTTGTCTTGGGTGGGATGCTTCCAGACCAAGGCGCCGGTTTTGGATTGAACGGCGTAGAGGTGGGCATCGGTGGACCCAAAGACGACCATTCCATTCGCCAATATGGGCGAGGCTTCGATGGGCGCTTGGGTTTCAAATCGCCACTCTACGGCGCCGGTTTTACGGTTGAGCGCGTACAGGAAGCCATCGTCTGACCCCACGTAAACCCGCTGGTCATCGAGCGCTGCGGAAGACTGGATGGGCGCACCCGTTTTTGCCGTCCACTGAATCTTGGGTTTAGCGCTGGTTGTGGCCTGGGAATTCCCCTGTTGTTCCGGCCCACCGCGGGCAAACCAGACGACCTCCGGCCCGGTTGTTGGGGCAGGTATGGCATTGGTTTGCGCAGCAGCGGGCTGGACCGTGGACAGAACGCTGGCGACGATAGCCACCTGAATCATGTCGCTCCTGGGTTGGTCAGAGTCGCCATGGTACCAACTGAATCGATTGTGAGGGTTTCAGAAGGCTATTCGGCTGTACCTTTTGAGTCCGACGGGTCTCAGGTTTTCGTTTGAATGCGAGCAAATCGCTGGATTCTCCTTTCAATAGGGTCTCGACTGTCGGTTTTTCGTGCATATCTAAGTACTCGCGCGTGGGGCGCTTTGGTTTTGCCTCGGTGTATGGTGTTCAGGTCGCCCAAGGAGCAGGAGAGCGGGAATGTCGGATCCGGATCCCAGAGAACTGGCGCTTGCTGGGCTCATGATGCGGCCCAAGCCTGAGCTCGGCAACCGGGAGCAGGGCGACGAGCAGCAGGTCGATCAGGGTCCCGAGTCCACCCCGGATTCTTTGGCCGATGTGGCGACGTCCATGCATGACATCGTGGGCAATGGTTTGATGAATGCGGCCTTGAGCGGTGATGCGGATAGCGGCATCGAGCATTCTGTCGCTGCGGCGATGGGGGCTGCGGTGGCCGGATTAGGCGGCTGGGCGGGATCGAGCTTTTCCTCGAATACAGTGATGCGCGATGCGCTTCATCGCCATGGCTCCAGGCCTGCACC
>Ga0163180_10001181_pt1 | contig 14902 bp, 18 predicted proteins | sample AtlANTMetagenome_2_FD_109647 | JGI IMG/M metagenome (GOLD analysis project Ga0163180, IMG submission 109647) | Marine eukaryotic phytoplankton communities from the Atlantic Ocean - Atlantic ANT 4 Metagenome | ecosystem: Environmental > Aquatic > Marine > Oceanic | place: North Atlantic Ocean...
AGTGTATTCGAACCATCTTCTGATGCTAACGATAATACAACTTACACTGTATCAGCAGAAACTTCTGGTTCTGATGCATCAATTAGATTAACTGGTTCTGATGCTTCTACTGATAATGTAAATTTAGTATCTGGTACTGGTATTAATATTGATAGAACTGATGCCGACAATATTACTATAAACAATACAGTCACAAATACAACTTACGCAACCTCTATTCAATCTGTCACTGCTGGTTCAAAAGAATTAAGACTATCTGGTTCAAACTCAGTAAATGATGACATTACTATTACTGAAGGATCTGGTATCGTATTAACAAGTTCAAACGATGCTCAGCTTACTATTACTTCAGTGTCATTACAACAGTTTGATTTTACAGCTGGTGATGGTTCTAACTATACAGTACAAGGTTCAGGTCTTTTAACTGCTGGTGAAAACGATCCACAGTTATTTGTATATAGAGGTCATACCTATCGTTTCAGGCATACGATTGCTGGAAACTCACACCCACTTGAAATCGTAGACTTCGGTACAAGTAATGCACCTGCTGCTGATTATATCAGCTCAACTAACGCAACTAGAAACTTAGCAGTCACAAACGACATTATTACATTCACTATTCCAATGAATGCTGCAACAGGAAATACTTACCAATATAGATGCACTGCTCACGCTGCAAATATGCTTGGTACTATTACTGTTGTATAATAATCTCCGCAAGGAGGACTAATGGCTACAACTTATTATAATGCAAATCAAAATCTAAAAGCTGTAGGAGTCCCTGTAGAATTTACAGAGGAACAGGTTAAAGAGTATATCAAGTGCAAACGAAACCCAATATACTTTATCGAAAACTACTGCAAGATCGTATCACTTGATGATGGTGTAGTTGATTTTAAATTATATGCTTGTCAAAAAAGAAAAGTAAAACATATCATGAAGAATCGTCAAACGATTCTAATGGAAGGAAGACAGCAAGGTAAAACAGTTGTAAGTGCTGCATGTATATTACACTTTACATTATTTAATGATAATAAGACTGCTGCGATTATGGCAAACAAAGCTACTGCTGCCAGAGAAGTTTTATCTAGATACCAACTTATGTACGAGTACCTCCCTAATTGGATGCAACAAGGTGTAGCTGTTTGGAATAAAGGTGATATAGAATTAGAGAATGGCTCAAAGATATTTACTGCTGCGACTTCTAGTTCAGCGATTCGTGGTAAATCAGTAAACTGGCTATACATTGATGAAGCTGCAATTATACCGAATACTGTAGCTGAAGAATTTTTTACTTCTGTTTATCCTACGATCTCAGCTGGTAAAGACACCAAAGTATTACTGTCCTCGACACCTTTAGGATATAATCACTTTTGGAGATATTGGGAAGCTGCACAGGAAGGACGAAATGATTTTAAACCACTCTTTATACCTTATACTGATATCCCAGGAAGAACTAAAACTTGGGCAGAAAAACAAAGAGCATTACTTGGTGAATTAAAATTTAATCAGGAAGTATTATGTGAGTTCTTAGGATCTAGTGCAACTCTTATAAGTGCGAGTGCAATAGGTGAGATGAAACCCAAACCATTTATACTACAAAGAGATGGTTTAGATATACAAGAAGAGCCGATTCCTGGACATTCATATACTTTAATAGCAGATACTGCTAAAGGTGTAGGTGGAGATTATAGTGCTTTTGTAGTTATAGATACAACAGAAGTACCATATAAGGTTGTAGCAAAGTATAGAAATAATGCGATAAGTCCTTTACTCTATCCTAATGTTATTGATAAGGTGGGCAAGGAATACTATAATGCTCAGGTATTAGTAGAAACGAATGCTAGTGAGCAAGTACCATATATATTGTACAACGAATTAGAATACGAGAACATGATTATGGTTTCTCGTACAAATATGGGTCAAAAAATTACTGGAGGATTTGGCTCAGGTAAAAGTCAGTATGGAGTAAATACTGATAGAAAAGTAAAAAGAATTGGTTGCCAGAATCTAAAAACATTAATAGACGAAGGCAAATTACAAGTTTACGATGGAGATATTATAGGTGAGATAAGTACCTTTATTGAAAACAAAGGATCTTTTTCTGCCGATGACGGATATCACGATGACTTAGTTATGTGCCTAGTGTTGTTTGGTTGGCTTACATCTGACCAGTATTTTACAGAATCAAATGATGTAAATTTACGAGAAGAGATGTATAAAAATCAGATGAAACAGATAGAAGAGGAGTTGACTCCTTTCGGTTTTATTAACGATGGGCAGAAGTATGACGATGAAGAAGAACTAATTAACTTCTAAAATCGTATAAAAACTAAATAAAAGCATTGGGGAATTAATAGTTCCCTATTGAATTAACGAATTCATTAATAAGGAGAAACAAATGGCTTTTCAACTCAGTCCTGGAGTAGTTGTCAAAGAACAAGATTTTACCTCAATTGTACCTAATGTGGCGACATCGTCTGGTGCTTTTGCTGGAAATTTCCAATGGGGTCCAATAGAAGACCCTGTACAAATTGTTTCTGAAAATAACTTAGTAGAAAGATTCGGTGGACCTACCGATGCAACTTTCGATAGTTTTTTCACTGCAGCTAACTTCCTATCATATTCAAATAACTTATTAACAGTTCGTGCTGACACAACTGCTGCGAGAAACGCAGTTGCTACTGGTACTGCTGTTAAGATTAAAAACTTAAATGACTACACCTCTAACTATGTTGGTGGGTCAAATAATGTTGGTACTGTCGCTGCAAAGTGGGCAGGCTCAAGAGGAAACTCAATTAAAGTAGAAATTGCTGACTCAGCAACTTTTGCATCTTGGGCAAACAAAGGTAAGTTCGATAGAGCTCCTGGCACTTCAGCTTCAGTTGCTGCTGCTGGTGGTTCTGATGATGAGCTTCATGTATTAGTAATTGACGAAGATGGTTTATTTACTGGTACTGCTGGAGCAACTCTAGAAACTTTTGCTCATGTATCTGCTGCAAGCGATTCTAAAAAGTTTGACGGATCCAACAATTTTTATAAAGATGTAATTAACTCACAGTCAAGATTTATCTGGTGGATGGACCATCCAACTGTTACAGGTACTGCATGGGGTGCTGCTTCAAGTGGTACTACTTATGGTGACCTCGCTGCAGTTTACGCAGTAAGTCTTACAGGTGGAGTAGATACTGCACCAACTGCTGGTAATACTCAAACTGCTCTTAGCATTTTTGCTAATGACGAGCTGTATGACATTTCACTAGTTATGGTTGGTAAAGCAGATGCTGCTACTGCTACTTTTGCAATTAACAATATTGCTGAAGTAAGAAAAGACTGTATGGTATTCTGTTCTGCTGAAGATTCTTCAGGAAATACTATCCTAGCAACTGATGCTGACCCAGTGGGTGACATTACTACTTACAGAAATTCATTACCAAGTTCATCTTATGGTGTGCTTGATACTGGTTCAAAATATCAGTATGACAGATATAACGATAAATATAGATATGTACCACTAAATGGTGACATAGCAGGTCTGGCTGCAAGAACTGACTATGACCAAGATGCTTGGTTCTCACCTGCTGGTGCTTCTAGAGGTCAAATAAAGAATGTTGTTAAATTAGCATTCTCGCCAAACAAAACTCAAAGGGATACTCTATACCAATCTGGTGTAAACCCTGTTGTAACATTCCCAGGAAATGGTACACAATTATTTGGTGACAAGACTTTACTTTCTAGCGAATCTGCATTCAACAGAATCAATGTTCGTAGATTGTTTATCGTACTAGAAAAAGCGATTGCGATTGCTGCAAAAGCACAACTCTTTGAATTCAACGATGAGTTCACAAGAAATGACTTTAAAAACGCAGTTAATCCTTTCTTAAGAGATGTACAAGGAAGACGAGGAATTACAGACTTCTCAGTAGTTTGTGATGGTACTAACAACACAGGCGATGTAGTTGATAGAAACGAATTCCGTGCAGACATATTCATTAAACCTAACAGAGCAATTAATTTCATTACTCTTACATTTGTAGCTAGTAAATCAAGTGTAGACTTTAGTGAAATTGGTGGCTAAATAGTATAAAAGGAGAAATAAAACATGGCTAATATTGCTGATTTTAAAGCAAACATGACTGGTGGTGGAGCTCGTCCCAATCAGTTTCGTGTAGATTTACAATTTCCTTCTTATGTCACTGGTGGAAGAGTTGCTGCTGTACAAGGACAATTTCTTTGCAAAGCTGCACAATTACCAGCTAGTACATTAGAAAATTTGCCGATCCAATATAGAGGTCGTGCTGTAAACTTTGCTGCTGAGCGTACTTTCGCTCCGTGGACTATTACAGTTTACAATGACACTGACTTCGGTATTAGAAACGCAATCGAAAGATGGCAAAATGGAATCCAAGAGTATGCGACTACAGAAGGTCGTACTAACCCTGCGGATTACCAAGCTGACTTAATAGTGACTCAATTAGATAGAAATGGTGCTGGAGTAAAACAATATAAATTTGTTGATGCTTTCCCTCTATCAATTGGTATCGTACAATTAGACTACGACACAACAAATGCTATTGAAACATTTGATGTAGAGTGGCAGTACAACTTCTTCACTAGTAATACAAGCGAAAGTGGTGGATTAGGAGTTAATGTTTCTATCGATACTCCGATAGGATCTTTCCCAATCAACATTTAATTATTAATAAAGGTGAATAAATTATGGCTGAATTTTTCGGTTTCGAAATTACACGGAAGAGGAATAGAGAACCTTTAACACCTGTCGCCCCATCACGAGATGATGGGTCTACAGTACTGACTGATGTTAGTGCCTACTATGGTGTTACACTCGACCTTGATAATTCGATAAGAAGTGAAAATGCTTTAATAAAAAGATATCGTGAAGTCTCGCAGTACCCAGATTGTGATGGTGCGATAGAAGATATAACTAATGAAGCAATCACAATACAAGATGATGCTCCAAGTGTCAATCTAGTACTCGACGACCTACCTGTATCCGATAACATTAAAGAAAAAATCCATGAAGAGTTTGGGGAGATCTACGATCTACTCGAGTTTGACCATAAAGGTCATGACATCTTCAAAACTTGGTATGTAGATGGGAGATTATACTACCATCTTATTCTTGACCCAAAAGATCCAAAATCTGGGATCCAAGAATTAAGATATGTAGATCCTATGAAGATACGAAAGATTAAGGATATCAAAAAAGAAAAGAACTCAAAAGGATTAGAGGTAGTAAAGAGTCAAGAAGAATATTATATCTATAATGATAAAGGTATAAGCGACTCTAATACTAAAGGAATTAAACTGAGTAAGGACTCAGTCGTATTTTGTCCTTCTGGTAATATAGACCAGAACACTGGTATAGTTTTATCGCATTTACAAAAAGCAGTAAAACCTGTAAACCAGTTAAAGATGATTGAAGATGCTGTAGTTATATACAGACTTAGTCGTGCACCAGAAAGAAGAATATTTTATGTTGATGTAGGAAACCTGCCTAAGATAAAAGCAGAACAATATGTCAACGACATTATGAATAAGTATCGAAACAAAGTTGTTTACGATGCTACGACAGGTGAAGTCAGAGATGACAGAAAACACCTGAGCATGATGGAAGATTTTTGGATGCCTAGAAGAGAGGGTGGTCGTGGTACTGAAATCACTACACTCCCTGGAGGGCAAAACTTAGGAGACATTGCTGACATACAATATTTCCAAAGAAAACTTTACCAGTCATTAAATGTACCTATGTCAAGATTACAAGGTGAGACTGGATTTACATTAGGTCGTGCTTCTGAAATTACGAGAGACGAACTAAAGTTTAACAAGTTTGTTCAAAGAGTCCAAAGAAAGTTCAGTCAGTTTATGATTGATATTCTTAGGGTTCAATTAATTGCTAAAGGTGTAATGACCGATGAAGACTTTGAAGAAGCTAGATGCGATATCAGAGTTGACTTTTTAGAGGACAATCACTTTACAGAATTAAAGAACAATGAGTTGCTACAGCAACGAGTGGGTATGCTAGGACAGGTTGAACCATATCTTGGCAAGTTCTACTCATTAGCATGGGCAAGAAAAAATATATTAATGCAATCTGAAGAAGAGATGAAAGATATCGACTCTGAGATTGAAGCAGAAAAGGCAGAAGCAGAAGCTGAGCAAGAACCAGAAGGTGGTAATGAAGTACCAGATATGGATTCAATGCAAACTACTGACGAGCCAGAAGATAATGAAGGAGAAGAATAATGGGAACTAAAGAATTAATAGATGCTATTCAGTCAGGTGATGCTGAAGGAATAGAAAATACTTTTCAAGGTGTAATGTCTGCGAAAGTTGGAGATAAATTAGATACGATGAAGAAAGACTTGGCTTCAACGATGTTTAAAACTCCAGAAGAACAAGATGAGATAGCTGGTGAGCCAGAGGTCGAAGCAAAGGCAGAAGAAACTCCAGCTGAACCAGTAGAGGAACCAGCTGAAGATGGCAAAGAAGTTTAAAGACATATATAACTACGAAACTTCTTTAGAAGATAGAGAACAACAGCTAGTAGATAGCATTGATGTTTCTTTACCAGAAGAAAGGATTGCTGAATGTATCTCACGACATAGTGATGTTGAAATAACAGATAAACTAGTCGAAGAATACATAAATAAAGCGTCCGAAACAGATTTTAATATAGATCCTATACTTACAGATATCAAGTTAAGATCTATAAATGAGTTTAGAAATAAACTCGATTATGTATTAAAGGATGGTACGAAGATCGCAATAAGCGAGAAAAACCAAATTTTACTAAATAGTTTACTGAAAGACAAAGATGAGATCGTATCTCACATGTCTGAGAATAAACAAAACTTTATGGAAGTTTTAAAAGGAGTGTACTAAATGGCAATAACGAAAACAGTTCTGGCAAAAGATAATCGTAAAGCTATCGTCAGAGTCACTGCGACTGGTTCCAATGAGAATGTTACCATTGATATAGACGCAGACTTAAAATTAACAAACGAAACGATTACTTCTTCTGCTTTAAAAGTTGCCATACAGAAAATCGAATACAGCTGTGAAGCTGCAAAAGATATTACTGTCGTACGAAACTCTGTCCTCGTGGCTACAGTTGCACCTGGAGCTCCGAAGATTGAAACTTCTATACAAGATGAAGGAGACCAAGATATGGTTGTTACATTTAGTGGCAAAGGTATGATACTTCTTCATTTAAGCAAAATGGGTGGCTTTAATGACCCAGTAGAAACACCAGAGTTTGGAGCTTACGATGACCAAACTGCGGTAGGAAGCTAATATGAGATTAATTAAAGAACACACAGAAACTGTAAATTATCTTGTAGAAGAAGATAAAGAAACAGGTAAAAAGAATTACAACATCGAAGGAGTATTTCTTCAGTCTGAAATTAAAAACAGAAATGGAAGAGTATATCCTGTAGAGATTCTTGACAAAGAAGTAAAAAGATACATGAAAGAAAATGTCAAGAAGAATCGTGCGTATGGTGAGTTAGGACACCCTGATTCTCCAACTATCAATTTAGATAGAGTATCGCACATGATAAAAGATTTGAAGCTAGAAGGCAAAGACTTTGTCGGAAAAGCTAAGATAATGGATACACCTTATGGTAAGATTGTTAAATCGTTAATTGACGAAGGAGCAAGTCTAGGTGTGTCTTCTAGAGGGATGGGTTCATTGAAAACTACCAAAGACGGAACTTCAGAAGTCCAAAAGGATTTTATGCTTGCCACTGCTGCTGATATAGTTGCAGATCCGTCGGCACCAGATGCATTTGTACGAGGTGTTATGGAAGGCAAGGAATGGATGTTCGTTGATGGGAAGTTTGTCGAGCAAGATATTGAAGCTGTTAAAAGTTCAATAACTGGAGCTACAAGATCTCAACTCGAAGAAGCAAAACTTTTCGCATTTGCGAAATTTTTAAAAGCAATTAAATAACCCATTTATAAGGAGACAAAAATGTCAAGTATAGAACAAAAAATCGCAGAACTCCTTGATGAGAGTAAGAAAGCTGAAGAGCAAATCGAAACTCTAGAGGAGTCTGAAGGCTGGAAAAAATCTGGCGAGGAAGCTGAAGCTGAAGCACCTGCTGAAGAAGTAGTGGCTGAAGAAGAAGCACCTGCCGAGGAAAAAGCCGAAGAAGAGTCGGAAGAAAAAATCGAAGAGGGTGAATTACCACCTGCTTTGAAGAAAGCTATCGACAAAAAGAAAAAAGAGAATGGCGACGATGACGACGACGACGATGACGACGACGACGATGAAGACGAAAAGAAAGACGAAAAGTCTAAAGACGAAACTTACATGAAAGCATCTAAAGATAAGAAAAAGATGCCTAAGAAAGAAGAAGTCGAGTCTGAAGAAGAAGTTGTAGCAGAAGAGTCTGAAGAAGATGAAATCGCAGTAGATGTTTCACAAGATGTTGAAGCATTATTAAATGGCGAAGAACTTTCTGAAGAGTTTAAACAAAAAGCTACTACTATATTCGAAACTGTCGTGGTTTCTAGAGTAAAATCAGAAGTCGCTAAGTTCAAAAAAGAATTAGAAGAGTCCAATGCTAAGAGCATTGACGAAGCTAAAGAGAGTCTAGTTGAAAAAGTTGATGGATACCTCAGCTATGTAGTTGAGCAGTGGATTAGTGAAAATGAAATCGCTCTCGAATCTGGTATGAAGTCGGAGATTTTAGATGGCTTCATTAATGGTATGAAGAATCTTTTCGCAGAACATTATGTTGATGTTCCTGAAGAAAGATTTGACTTACTAGGTGATGCTCAAGAAAAGGTCGAAGAATTAGAGAAGAAGCTCAATGAGCAACTTGAAGCTAATGTCGAACTTAACAAGAGTGTCAAAGAAATGGAGAAAGCAGAAGTGCTTTCTAAAGCATCCGATGGAATGGCTGAAACTGATAAAGAAAAATTTTCTGGATTAACTGAAGATCTCAGTTTTGAAGACAAAACATCTTTTGAAAAGAAAGTCAATACTATCAGAGAATCTTACTTTGCTTCTAAACCAAGCAAAAAAAATGTAGAAACTGTTGTGACTGATGAGCCAGTACAGTTAGAAGAAGAGACTAAAAAGGTATCTAGCGATCCTAAAATCTCTGCTTATGCTGACATGCTCGACAGAAGCAACAAAAATAATTAATCTATCAACTTTAAGGAGATAAAAAATGGATAGAAAATCATTAATGGAAAAATGGTCACCTATTCTGGAACACGAAGGTGTAGCTCCCATCAAAGAGAACTACAGAAAAGAAGTCACTGCTGTTCTTCTAGAGAACCAAGAAAAGGCGATCAAAGAAGAAAAGCAAGCGATGTTTGAAGCTGTACATGTCAATGATGCTGCTGCTCTTCCTGACACAGGTGGTGTTGCCAAATTTGATCCAGTACTAATTTCATTAGTACGAAGATCTGCTCCGCAAATGATCGCTTACGATATTTGTGGTGTTCAACCTATGACTCAGCCAACTGGTCTAATATTTGCAATGAAAGCAAGATATTCGACTCAAGGTGGTACTGAAGCATTATTTAACGAAGCTGACACAGACTTCGCTGGTACTGGTACTCACGCAGGATCTAATCCTGTTGATGGTACTTACACAACTGGTACTGGTATGGCTACAGCTGATGCTGAGAACCTTGGTGGTTCTGGTGGAGGAACATTCAACGAAATGGCTTTCTCTATCGAGAAAACTTCAGTGACAGCTAAGTCTCGTGCTCTGAAAGCTGAGTACACAATCGAACTTGCTCAAGACTTGAAATCAGTTCATGGTCTTGACGCTGAGGGAGAACTTTCTAATATTCTTTCAACTGAAATCTTATCTGAGATTAACAGGGAAGTAATTAGAACTGTGTACAAAACTGCTAAAGCTGGTGCCCAAACTGGTACTGCTACTGCGGGAACTTTCGACCTAGATGTTGATGCATCTGGTAGATGGTCTGTTGAGAAATTCAAAGGTTTACTCTTCCAAATCGAAAGAGAAGCTAATGCGGTTGCTCAGCAAACTCGTAGAGGTAAAGCTAACTTCATCATCTGTTCTTCAGATGTTGCAAGTGCTTTAGCAATGGCTGGTGTTCTTGATTACGCACCTGCTCTATCAACTAATCTAAATGTAGACGAAGCATCTACTACTTTTGCTGGTGTTCTTAATGGACGCTACAAAGTGTATGTAGATCCTTATACTGCTAATGGTGCTGCTAGTCAGTACTTTGTAGTCGGTTATAAAGGTGCTTCTGCATTTGACGCAGGATTATTTTACTGCCCATATGTACCTCTACAATTAGTAAGAGCAGTAGATCCTTCAACTTTCCAACCAAAAATTGGATTTAAAACTAGATATGGTTTTACTTCTAATCCTTTCATTCAGTTGGATGGTTCTGGCGATCTAGTTGCTGACGAGAACTACTACTACAGAAGAGTTAAAGTCACTAACTTAATGTAATCTTAGGACTCTAAGGTACAATCCTGAAAAGGGGAGCTTCGGCTCCCCTTTTTTTTATGCTTGACTTTTAACTTTTTTTCAGGCTAAATAATAGTGTTAGTTTTACTAACATCGTTCATTCACTCTAAATGTAGCAGTGGACGGAAGTAAGTAGGAACAGGAAAACCTCCCACATTCCAGTGGGGCAAGCTAGTACCGATTAGACGCGATCGAAAGGGAACGAGACCGACAATCCGACTGAAGGAACGCATTAGGCTGTCATTTAAATATGACTTAATATTAACCTAATAAGATCTGGAGGAAAAGATGACTACTTTCTACAGAGGTATCAAAGTCACTGACGAGAATGTCAGCAAAGAGGTGTCAAAACCACAAGCTGGTATTTACAGAGGTGTCAAGCATGGTGCCATAAAAAAAGAAAGTGTAAAGTCTGATACTGGTTTACAGTATCGTGGCATAAAGCACTAATACTTTTGGAAGGCAGGGCAGTTTTAATATAACCTTATAACTACCTTGCCTTCTTTTTTTTACTAAATATTTTCGGTGGTTATAAAAAAATATCTTTTTATAACTTTTTTAAACACACTTACAGGAAAAACCATGTCCACAGTTATTAAATTAACGAAGAGCATGGTGCGAAAAACCAAAGCAGTAGCCAAATTTCTAGCATACATTGCTCTTCCTTTAGGATTCCCAGTTGCCACAGTCGTGACGATGCGACTGAGTTATCTTGGATTCTAAACCTACCAAAACTCACGAGGACGATGTCGACTTCATGGTCGAGAAACCCATGCTATATATGGTGTTGCTCCCATCCCTAGTTGCCATCGTTCCTTGTACCCTCGCTGTCGCAGTTATCTGGTTCCATCAGTATTATATTGGTATCTAACTTTTAGAAACACCTAAATAGTAGCTGGAGATATGTTATGTCCAGACTGATTGAATTATATGAACGAGCGATAGATTGGTTTCAAATTACTTTTGAAATAGATTACTATCAGCTTATCTTTATGTCTTTTTTGACAGGGTTGGCGATAGGTTTACTTGCTCTAGGGATATTGCTATGAAGGAAAGTTTATTAAAAGATATAGAAGGCATCGATAATATAATCGATAAAACTTCCGATCCTAAGTTAAAGGAAATGTGGAAAACCAAAAAAGACCTTAAAGAAAAAATAAAACAAAGGGAAAATGGAACCAGAAGAACTTCTAGCTAGAAGGATTGCTAAACTTGAACGAGTACATATGCGTGCTCAGGACAAGGAATTTAAAAAGATGTGGGCAACCCACTTGCTACATTTAAAACGATTACAAAAGAGGAAAATTAATTGACAGCATATTCAAATAAATTCCCAACTGACATTTCGCCATTAAATCCTAATGGCTTTACATTTCAAGTTGATAGATTACCTGATACTACATTCTTTGTACAGTCAGTAAACTTGCCTGGAATTAATCTAGGTGAATTTAATCAAGCTACACCTCTCGTAGCTAACCCAATCCCTGGAGAAATAATCACATATCAAGAACTTGTGGTAGAGTTTCAGGTTGATGCTCAAATGGTAAATTGGAAAGCAATACATGATTGGATGATTGGCTTAGGATTTCCACAAAAACATGAACAATATCTCTCTTACTTAACATCAGATGAGAAAGCAAAGATATCTGAGATATCTCAAAACTACTCAGACTCTACACTTGTTGTCTTATCAGGGCAAAATCGACCTGTAAAAACCTTTACATTCGTTGATTGTTTCCCTATTTCCCTAGAACCAATACAATTTGAAGCAAAAATGCAGGATGTAATGATGGTCTCTACTCGTGCGACCTTTAAATACGCATATTACAACATCTCATAACTTTACTTTTAAGAAAAAAACCTTTAGAATTAAGGTCTAAAGGAGTAATTTTACTATGAATTTACAAGAACTACAGGATGAATGGGCGAAAGACAGCTTGGTTGACGATGACCATCTAGATAAAGAAGCTGTACGCATTCCAAACCTACACCAAAAGTATTTAAAATTCCTAATGGAGTTCAAAATGAAACTTACTAAGCAAAGAGCAGAGTTTCATCAGCTAAGACGACTGAAAATTCGCTACTACAATGGAGAATTAGGTCGTGAAGAGTTAGAAGAACATGGTTGGGAACAATATCAAGGCATAAAACCCATAAAATCAGTACAAGATGACCTATTACATGGGGATGACGACCTAATTAAGATGACAGTACGCATATCTTACCTAGAAGACATGGTATATGCGACTGAAAGCATCATGAAATCAATATCAAGTAGAGGTTGGGACATAAAAAACTCAATCGAATGGAAAAAGTTTATATCAGGTGCCTAAAATAACCATCGAAAAGGCGAGTAATATACATATTCGCTGTTTTTCTGAGCCTGCAGTAGAGCAGGAACTCTCAGATTACTTCACATACTCAGTTCCAGGTGCACAATTCACACCACAGTTCAGATCTCGCCTTTGGGATGGTAAAATTCGTCAATATGACAGAATTAGACACACACTTTACCTTGGATTATACCGATATGTCGAAAAATTTGCTGTTGAGCGAGGATATGACATAGAATGTAAGGATTTAATAGTAATAGACCGAAAAATACCCTTTGAAGAGGTAGAAAACTGGGTAGATTCTCTTGAAATAGCATCAAAAGGACGAAATATCGCTGTCAGGGAGTATCAGGTCGAAGCTATACATAAAGCTCTAAATGATGAAAGAACGCTCCTAGTCTCTCCTACTGCGTCTGGTAAATCGCTAATCATCTATTCAACTCTTAGATATTTACTAGAACAAGGTAAAAAAGCAATCATAATAGTACCAACGACCTCTCTCGTTGAGCAACTATACAAAGACTTCGAAGACTATTCAAGCATAAATGGATGGCAAGTGAACGACCATGTACAAAAATTATACTCAGGATTTACAAAAGACATCGATAAAGATGTATTAATTACGACTTGGCAGTCAGTATATAAACAACCTAGACAATGGTTCGCTCAGTTTGATGTATGCTTCGGAGATGAAGCACATCAGTTTAAAGCAAGGTCGCTTACTACTTGTATGGATAAATTAATTAATTGTAATTACAGGATCGGCACGACTGGTACGATTGATGGAAAGAAAGTACATAAGCTGGTATTAGAAGGTGTGTTTGGACCAGTGTTCGCTGTCACTACAACTAAAAAATTAATGGAAGATAAAAAGGTTGCCGAACTAGATATTACTTGTTTGTTATTAAAGTACGATGAATTAACAAGGCAAGGTAGAAAAACAAATAAGTATGCTGACGAGATGGACTTCTTAGTCACTAACGATGCTAGAAATAAATTTATAGTCAACTTGGCTGCGGATTTAAAAGGAAATACTTTAGTCTTATATCAGTTTGTACAGAAACACGGAATCCCATTATATGAAGACCTAAATAATAAGGTAGATGGTTCAAAGGACATCTGGTTTGTGTCAGGGGACACAGTCGTTAAGGATAGGGAAAAGGTCAGAGAAATAGCAGGTGATACAGACAACAATATCATAGTTGCTTCTTTTGGTACATTCTCGACTGGCATTAATATACCATCTATCGAAAATATTATTTTCGCTTCGCCAAGTAAAAGTAAGATACGAAACTTACAATCAATTGGTAGAGGTTTAAGATTGAAGGAGGGTAAAGAAAGTTGTAGTTTGTATGATGTAGCTGATGACCTGTCTTGGAAATCTTGGAAGAATCATACATTAAAACACTTTTCAGAACGACTTTCAATTTACTCAGAAGAAAAATTTAACTACAAGATTGTAGAGGTAAATATAAATGGATAAACTAATTAAGGAAGATGACGAGTTTATTTTGCTAAAGCTAACCACAGGGGAAACTCTAGTGGCTACTATTCGTGCAGAAGATGAACAAACTATTTCCATTGAATATCCTTTTGAATTAAAAACTATTCACGACAGACGACAAGATATGGTCGTTGATGTCACTGCTGCTGCACCATTCTGTGGTTTCGCAGAAGATAGAAAATTTACTTTTAGAAAAGACAATCTAATGTTTACTAAGCTACTACACAACTTTTCTATTCCTTTCTATATTGAACTAGTTGAAGAATACGAAAAACTAGTTGATGTTCCAGTGCCAAAGAAAAGATTATCCGATACTCAGGGAATGCTAAGAAAAACTGCTGAAGCTATGCAACAAAGAGCAGAAGAAGTATTACCTGAAGATCCAAGATTAGAAGATACTGCAGAAGTTTTAGATTACCTGCTTGGTAAAATTGGCAAAAAGAAAACGACAATCCATTGATAAGTATAACGATTCCAGCAAAACAGTATATACAAGCAAGACTTGAAAAGTCTGGCATGAAGTACGCACGACTCGCCCTCGATGGTGGAGGTTGTGCTGGGTTTACTTATAA
>Ga0163180_10001182_pt1 | contig 14901 bp, 22 predicted proteins | sample AtlANTMetagenome_2_FD_109647 | JGI IMG/M metagenome (GOLD analysis project Ga0163180, IMG submission 109647) | Marine eukaryotic phytoplankton communities from the Atlantic Ocean - Atlantic ANT 4 Metagenome | ecosystem: Environmental > Aquatic > Marine > Oceanic | place: North Atlantic Ocean...
TACAGTCTCCTTAGAGGATACTGCAGTAACCCCCGGCACCTACCAAAACGCCGAGGTGGTGGTAGATCCGCAAGGTCGCATTACCTCAGCTACCGCCAACGTCCTCACGTCGGGATCGGGGATTAACGTAACCGCAGGAGCCGGCACCACCACTTTTGATCTTACTGACACGGGAGTCGCAGCGGCGAAGTACGAGAACGCAACTGTCACAGTAGATGAGAAAGGGCGCATTATTGCTGCCGAAGAGGGGACCGGGGGGAGCACCGGAATGAGGGCTGCTTTCGTCAAGCCTTCGGGCTGGCCCCACTAAGCTACCAAAACTTGGCCTTGTGGTAAATGTCAGGGTGCTTTTTATCCATCTTCTTGTAAAGACTTTGAGCGCCACGGGACATAACCTTGCCCCAGTGCATAACCCCGTATGGCTCTTTCACGTCTTTACCATACCGCTTGTAGAACTCTTCGATGAGTTTGGTGGCGTAGCCCTTCTTTCGGGCCAGGTCACGCGTATTGATGTAGGCGATGAAAATGCTATCCCCATCAAAGGGGATAAAGTCTACGAATGCTACAATGCAGGGATCTTGCTTGTAGTAGTAGCTACGCGGGTTGCGGATCGTCTCGTCCATCAACTGTTCACCTTTTACCGGACCCCATGTTTCAGGATGTTCTTCCGTAGCGCAAAGAGCCAGTCGCTTGGCCTTCCCTTCGTTGTACTTTAGGGGGGAGGGCATTTCTCTAAAGGAGATCCCCGCTTGTTTTCGGGCGGCTACACGGGCCGCCATCTTTAGACCTTTGGCCTCTTGACGGACTAAGTTTTTCAACGTGGAGGCCTGATTCATTAAGTCAGGATTCTCCAGCAACAACTCACGGGCGATGGCGGTTACGGAAGGCATAAACTCCCGCATCTTCTTGCCGGGAACACCGACCTCCCTTGCCAGTGAGGGGATGAACTTCTTGTCCTTATACGCCATCCCTGGATTCTGAAGGGCATCCCTAAAGGCTTGAGCCTCGTCGCGATCCATGGGCGTGGTTATTTCTCGGAACCTTTTGACCTCAGGACCGCTTAAGAATCCTACGGTTCCAACCGGCAACCCTAAGTCCATAAGGTCGAACATGAACGCAATACCACGATGACGCGTGTAGTTGGAAAGCGTGCTGGCAAAAGCCTTGTCCTTTTGAACCATATCCTTCAGGACTTCAACCACACCTAATTCGTCCATGACAAGCAATGCTTTCTTGTACTGGGGGTTCTCCAGAATGATGTCCCTGAGCGCACCCCATGCTTTAGATGGGATTCTCTTCAGCCCCTTAGCTTGGCGTTTCGCAGCGGCTTTAACATCGGGCGGTAGTTTGAACCCGTACTTGAAAGCAAACTTGATCGTGCGGATAATGCGAGTGGGGTCTTGGGCGAACGTCTTGTCAGGATCTTGAGGACACCGCATTTCTCGGTTCTCTAAGTCCTTGAGGCCGCACCCCGTAAGGTCAATGATCTCAGCCTTATCTGGCCCGGAGGCTAAGTCGGCTAATGACCACATAAGAGTGTTGAAGGTGAACTCACGCCGCGTAACGTCCACATCTAAGCTGGTAGGGTCTACGCGAATGGGCTTATGACCTAAGAAGTTTCCTTCAATGTCTTCCTCGTAGACCTCTTCGCGAGCGTTGACAATCTCAATCACCTCGCCTTCCATCTCATGACCGTCCAACTTCCACGGCCCCTTAATGAAGACCTTGGAAACCATTAGGTTGTCAGTAACGATGTCAGTTGAAGTAGGTATGCGCCTGGCAATACTCTGGGCGACCCAAGCCGCGTCCCGATCCCCTTTCAGGGCCAGGGAATCTACTACCATATCAATATCTTTGATGGGCTTGTCAATCAGGAAGTTGCGAACCGCTCCTCCTACCACATACACATCCTTAGCAACCCCCATTCTTTGGGTCACCTTAGAGAGCCACTTCATAAGAGCAATAGATGCCGCGTGCGACATCTCAGCTTGCTTTAGGGTGGCTACCCTACGAGGATTTGGCGTAGTAGTCAACACCCTTCAAGGCTCCCATGTATTTCCACCAACTAAACAGCTTGCGGTTCTCTAAGTATCCCTCTTCCGATTCGTGTATGTAAGCCTCGCACTCAAAGGGGATGAGCTTGTAGGCTTTACTTCCATTCCTCCAGCGAATCACCAAGATGAGCCAGAACAAAGGATAGAGAATCAAAAAGAACAGAAACGCCAACTCTCTCCACTGGAGGTAGTGGATTGTTTCGTGTTGCTTCCCGCGCTCGGATAGCACCTCCCTGCAAAAGACAAACAGACCTAAGCTGATGGCATAGATATTGATGGGTGAAACTTTACTCAGAATCACCGGAATCTTGCTGTTGTCTACAAAGAGGGGGAGTTTCATTATTTACACCCTATCGGGTATTCCAATGTATCGGGCATTCTGGCGTCCGGTAATGTCGTCAAAGTAATCAAATTCGTACTCAGCCTTCATCTTTGGGATGATTTTATCTACTGCTCGAAGGGCATCACTAATGTTTGAAGTCCTTTTGACGGCTTTCAAGATCACCCTCTCCCAGTTGGTCTCGGGACGTTCCGAGGTTCTCCAGTCAACCTTGCGTTTGTTGACGTGCTCCCCTTTACGGCCTATGGCAGATAGGGGCCAGTGCAACCATACGCTGCCGTGTCTTGGACCTGCCGACCATACATGGATTCCAAAATCGTCACCCTCATAGTCCATTTTTCTTGCCGTCTTGATAAGGCCCTCGGCTGCCAGGATCTTTTTCAACTTACTCATTATTTCCTTCCGAAGGGCCAAAGTCCCTTAATCCAGCACCACAACTTAGCGAAAAAGGACTCCTCTTCCACTAAGACTTCTTGCTTCAGCCAAGCGGTAGGAACGTACTGCCACTCATACATCATGGCTTGCTTGATCCCATACTTGGCTTCCACGGCATCGAGAAACTTCAGGAAGTCTGCCTTAGACCACGTTCCAAAGGCATCCATAATCCCGCAGGCGTTGTGGTCGGTATAGGGGGCGGCTACGCAGGCCGGTTTAGACAAGCTCTCTAAAGAGAACATCGGCCAGACGTTATCTTGCGAAAGCCAATCTTTGTGGGCTTCGATGTACTCGCCCATCGGCCCGGAGAGTAACCCTTCAGGGTTCCCATTATTCTTACAGTAGGGGGTGTTGGGGCAGCGGCAGTTAGGGCCTTCATCGCCCGTACAGCCACAAGCGGCCATCTCACCAACCCAGTAAATCTCTGGGTAGGAGTGATTACCTTGATCGTTGGGTGGTGGGCCTTTGGGCGCATAGCCGTAGTCGAGGGGCACGTTGGGCCAATACTGCTTCCACAGCTTCTCGATCCAGGCTTCCCCTTCCTTGCCGTAGTAGACGTTGACATTCTCGTAATCAAAAGCGATACAGGTCACTTTCTGACCGCTGCTGGACTTATTCATTTCGTCCACGATCTTAAATGCCATATCCATCGTATCACCTGGCTCAAAGGTCTTAGCCGCTCCGGGCCAAGGATATTGCGCCTCAGTATCTAACACTAATCCAGCTTGGCAAGAAGATGGAAGTGCTTCCAGCCAATACTTCTGCAACCAGCCTTCCTTGACGTAGGTACCAGCTGGAATCTCAGGGTCCATCATAATGAAGAACGCCCGCTCGATATTGTTGTCCTTGATGAACTGAATATACTGCCCCGCGTAGTCCTTAAAGGTGTCCTCATCAGTTGCAGGCTTTCCTACAATCGCCTCATGCCAAATACCGAGTTTCATTTTCTAAACCATCCTATAAAGCGAGCCCAAAGGCTCTTCTTTTTGTTCTTAAACTTGGTGAAGTCTACGCCCGCAAGGGGAAGTACCAGCTTGTACTCAGCGGGCTTCTCGCAGACGATTTCTACCGAAGCCCCCGGTGGGAACGGAACACCCAAGTGTCCAGCCACAGCGTCTCGCGGGTTCTTCATCAAGGCCCGGTAGAAGTTTCCGTCAGAGTAGGCTCTATTGATTAGCTGCCATTCCAACTTCTTTCGGTTCTTTTTCTTGAACAGCTTGTGCCATTGCTGCGCGTCCCGCAAATCCTGTTGGCTGGGGTCTGCCACAGCAACGGGTGGTGAGGGCGTGGGGATACAGAAGTCCACCTTTTCCAATGCCCCGCCCCACCCGTTGAACAGTTCTTCTCGGGTGATGAGGCCATTCGCATTGGTGACGTTCCCAAACTGGTCGGTCTTGCAAAGCCAGTTCATCAAGGATTCGGGAGCGGGGCCGCCGAAATCGAACATATTGGGAACGCTTTGTCCGAGGAAGTCTTCATAAACCTGCTCCGATTGCGGAGCGCAACAGGCAGAGGGTATGTGGCTCCAACGAACCCAAAAAGCAGGGTTCGACTTGACGAAACCTGGGGTCCAGTTTTTGGCGTCGGTGTCATCCCAACCGGGAAAGTTCACCCCGCAGGTGTCTATCAAGAGTTTCCACTTTCCACCGATTTGAGACTGGGCAAGAGTCACCCGATACGCAGCCACCGCAGTATCCGTCATCGTTTGGTATTCAGGTGAGGTGTCTGCGGGGATGCTGATTTCACCCGTGCCCATTTCGGAAATGGTGTACGCCTTCCCCGAAGGGTCGGTGTAGGTATCGCTCCAGTGGCCTGCAACATCGGCATAGATGTCAGCCAAGTCTTGGTTGGCTTGCAGGAAGGTAGCGTTGAATCGCGCCCATACTGAAGCAAACTGCGCCTTGAGGCTGGGAGGGGTGTTCTTGGAGTAAGCACCGAAGAACGCGGAGGTGAACCCTGCGATCACACCCGCGCCAGGAAAGGGGAGTGATCCGATACTGTTGAGAGTCCCGTTCATCATCGCTGTGATGAAGTCTTGGCCCGGATCGTGCGCCGAAGATACCGTCAGTTGGTCGTAGACCTCATCAATGACATCTTGTTCGTAGTTGTGAAGGTGGTTGATCCAATTCATCAAGTTGCTGATGTTAGACTGTGCTTGTTGGATCTGACTCGGGGTAGGCCCTGACATTGAACTCTCCTAACTGCCAACCCTAAGGTTATTGGGAATCTACCGGGTAGTGTAAGGCAGGAGACTACGATGCAAGAAACTGACCCCCTTTCCGAGCCAGACTTTCTGATAAGTGAGATCCAACAGGCACAAGCCCAAATGACGGCCTTACAGCCCCAAATGGAGCAAGCCACCCATGAGATAGAAAGAGCGATTGAAGATCTGCAAAGAGAAGCCGGAATACACTCTAAGGTTCAAGATTTGAAGGATAGGCTGGAAAGGCATCGGAAGGGCCTGCAAACTCGAGCCGACTATCTTCAAGGTCGCGTGGCGACCTTAGAAGAGATCAAGAAAACCTACCACAAGCCAGACTACTCCCACCTTATCCCCGAAGGCGTAACTCACATGCATGGAATTGAGTTGGCCAAACACTCTCACCACTTAGAGACCTTGGCCCGTATTTTGAGGGGGGAACCCGACACTGTTGAAGTGTTAGGAGGAAAGTTAGACGTGCCTGTAGAGACAGTTGAGGAATCAGAGGTTGTCGAAGAGGAACCGCAGGAGTTTGAAGAGGACTCCTTGTTAGACCTACTCTCCTAATCCGAACTCATCCATAAACTCAGAGTCCTTTCTCTTTTCTTCCAAGTGCTTCTCTACCCGAAAGCTGTGCTGCTCTGTGGGACTCCTCCGTTTAGCAGCCCACTTGTCGTACTTGGCCCCTTCCTCTTTCCTACTTCCCACGCCTGCTAAGTCCTCGCGAATATAACACACCATCGAAATTCGCTCAAAGTCTTCCTTTCCCTCAATGGCCGGTTCGATAGGGCAATTGCCATGCCAATGGTGAGCTACGTCCATGGCGGCGAAATCCCCATGTCTACAATCAAACGCAATCCGAAACTTGGGGAATACCGTATAGCCGCCCACGTAGTCATCAGGCCCGCTTTCTAAAACACCGAAGTTTTCAAAGCCTTGCTTCAAATCACCCGCATCTTGATGACAAGCGGTCTGGAAATTCTTGTTGACGGTGATAGTGGAGAATAGTGTCCCAGGGATCACCCACTCTTGGAGCCTGTTAGACTCTACAAACTTCTTTTGATTAGCGAAGCGAATAGGGTTGATCTGAGAAAATAGCTTAGTCATTTCTTCCAGGTAGGGCCAGCTTTCCTCGAAAAGGGTCCAGTTATCTCGCGTGTACGCCGTAGGGCGGGCGTAAGGGTTACGAGCGGTGGGAGGGTAGAACCCCGCAATGCCTCCCATTGTGGTGTTGGCTTCCACCGTGTCGGAAACCAACCCGTCTTTTGTAATGTACCGAGCGCGGGTGCCGTCTCCAACTGGGATAATCTTTGCAACGTCCCTGCCGAATCTCGAAGGGTCTACCTTTCCCCCTGCCACGCCCCGGTTCTTAGAGGGGCGAGCGGCTCCTTTCAAACCCTTGTACGCCCCCTCGCATAACTCCTTGGGGAAGGCTGCTTTCCTAAACACCAAAAAGAGCCGGTCTGCAAGACTCTCTTCTTCCGAGACGGGTGCGGAAAACATTCCTAAAACATTGTCCTGAGCAGGCATGTAGACATTACAGTCCCTATCTACCAGAAGCTCAAAATGGTTCTCATCTAAGAACTCAGCCTTGAGTTTAGCGGCTTGCTCATCGCTTAACCAACCCTCCCCGGTCAACTCGACGTGAAGGACGCCATCTTCATCGCTCCACTCGTACCAAGACAACCCGTTCTGTGTCTTTAGATCCTTCATACAACCTCCTTCCCTACTTACCGAAAAGGGTACTACTACGAACCCGCAATAGCCTTAGTATCAAAAATATCAAAGACTGTAGAGGAAGGGGTTGGCTCAGGCCGCTTTTCAATGCGGTCCAATAAAAATTGGTACGTGGTCCCATCTAATTCGGACCCTACCACTTTTCGATCATGAGCTAAAGCTGCTAAGGCAGTACCCCCGATTCCCATAAAGGGGTCACAGACCACCTCCCCAGGCTCCGTAAAGTTAAGGACAAACCGTTCACCCAACTCCTGCGGAAAGCTGTTGAGCCCAATATGCCGGTGGCGGTACTTGCGGATGCCAGACTCTCTTTTGATGTGGTAGACATCCGGCATGTAGAGAGGGTGCTTACTTTGACGTGGCTTGCCACGGGAAAACGTCAATATGAAGGTGTAGCCCATTTCGTAGTCGTTGCGCGTAAGCTGGCGCAGCCACAGCTTTTCGGAGATTAACGTCCACCCCAGGCTTTCCATCAACTGGATGTTGATGATGTGCTTGGTGTATACGCGAGAATCCTTTTTCTTATCGGTGCAAATTATTGACACGACCCCTAATCTCGGGTCAAATTTCTCGTATGCTGACCGTAGGAAATCCTGGTATTCTGAGAGACCCTTCTTAGCCGTGAGACCAATCTCCATAAAGTCCGGAGGGGAGGTTAGAACGTAGTCATAAGGGATGCCCCGATCTAAAAATTCCCTGCAGTCCTCATTGTAAAGGTCGTGCTCCACGTCAACTCCCAAACATCGAAATAGCATCTTCCTCAGGCGAGGTGTCGTAAAAATGCTTGAATTGATCAGTCATAAGATGGGTCCGAATCTCGCGACTTGCGGCTAAACCTTCATCTAATGACTCTTGGCGACCCTCCCACCAAGGTCGCCAGTCGATTCCACTCCAACCGTCGCGTTCAACAGTACCGATCTCTTCGGCTTGGCGATCCAAGTAGTACCCTAAATAACGCCCATCCCTCACCCGAAATATCTTTTTGAAAGAGCACAAGGCGCTCTCCATTCCAAAGTATTCAGCATCTAAGTGGGGCCAGCGGCTTTGTATCTCAGACAGAATATCTGCCGCTTCACGGTTCAGCCATTCAATTTGCTTCTTGTCCAAAGTGGCCCCATACCATTCATCTTGACCGAGCGCCAAACACAACCCATTACGATGGGATTTAGACCCTGATTGGTCTTCTAAGATAAGGTGGGGGGCCTCGATGTCAACCCTCCCGCACTTTCTCAAAGTTTGCAAGTAGAACCAAGTTGAGTAGCGCCCGAACTTATGAAGGGACTTTTTAACAGAGTTCCACAAAGACCAGAATGAATCTTCTGGGTTGTCCTTCAACAACCCCTCTATGCGGTCATGTTGGGTCCCTTCCCCTACCCATTGAACGTAGGATTTGAACTGGGCGGGTAAGTGGCCCTTGTTGTAGCGCGTGTCTACCTGATACCTCAAACGGCGGTAGTTTTCTGCGTTCCACTTCTCTAAACGCTGCTCCCCCACCAACTCAAAATCAGGAAACTCATTCCATATCACCCAAGCAGTGGGGGCGTAGTAGGTGGTTCCAAATAGCCAACACACCCATAACTTTTGCTCAATATTATGCTCATACCTATCGAAAAGGTAGTTGAGCATGTAGAGGGTGGGGTCGCAATCATGGTTTTCCAGGCTCCACCTATACCATTGAATGAAACCCTCTCTCCTGTTCTCGGCCCAATTCATTTAATGTCCGTAACGGGAATGAATCGGCGCTCTTTCTTTCCCCGGCTTTTAGGGTGCTTAGTGCTTTTCCATGCCTCAAAATGAGCCGGATAGTATTGAAAGGTAGCCAGATTCCAGGGCTTTTCTTGAAGAATCTGCGTTAGTGGGGGGCCGTCATTCAACGCCGCCACGACAAATCTCTCAACAATCTCAAAGGCGTCCTTAATTTGAGCTTCGTCTAAGGTAGCCCTCGGAGCACGAAATTCTATGGTTTCAATATGCTTCAAGTTGTAAGTATTGATCGCGTATCTAAAAGGGCGGGCGCGAGTAGTCGCATCCTTACCGCAACACTGGATCCTGATGAAATCTTCAAAGTCCTTCGCCTGTAGAAGGTTGTCGCATTTCCAATCCGGCATCAAATCCGCAGAAGTACGCAAAGTCTGAACGGCTCCCGCAATCATGCGGCCATCTTTGTACCACCCGTGCACCCTTTCAGAAAAGAGGGCTTGGTTCTCTTTAATGTACCTTGTCAAACGATGGAGGGCGTCAATATCCCCCATCAAGCCGGGAACGTGTACATGAATATGGAGCCCTTGCATACAGGAAACAGTGGGCGCGCAACCCTCTTCAACAAAGAATCGCTTAAGGGCGAGAACCCTCTCTACCTGTGAGGCCCGGCAAAGAGAGGGGGCAGTTTTAACCTCCCCTCCCATAGGAGGATCCTTACCCAAGGGATCAGCGGCCACGCCAGCATAAGGGTGCCTTAAGTTCAGAACGTCAGTTTCTGAGTAGTCCCACTCTCCTAAATGAGGGGGGATAGTGAGAGTGCGGTCAATATCCCCCCACTCTAACTCCGACCCCCAAGTGAACGTGGTTGGATCATAGTGAGCCATATTGCCAATCCTTTTGAAAATCAGAGGCCTCAATCCGATGCTCGCTTAGAGCGGACCCCACGCAACGATACTCCACATAAGGGTCACACTTTTTAGGGTGGCTTTTCTCCACCACGCGCTGTAATATGTTACGAGCAGAAACAGCCACGACATAATCAGTGCCTTCCCAATACCAGAGAGGCCTCTTCCCATTGCGAAAAAACGCTAAAGAGGACCCATCCAACACGCACGCGGCGATGCTGGCTTGAGGATAGAAAGACAACGGATGGGTGGAGCCAGTCCAAGCGTGTAGGAGTAATTCGCTGTCATTCTCCGTAACGCACTTAAACCCGAACTCTCTCTTCCAGCTCTCGGGCGATGATTGGGACACCACCCCATTATGCACCACGGATACCGCTCCGTCAGATATGGGTTGGTTATGCTCCAAAGAGGAGGTGCTGTACCGAGAGTGTCCAATAAGACATTCAGATTGAAGGGCCTTAGGAGGGACCACTTTCAAGAACTCTTCTGCTGGCCCTGGATGTATGAAGGTCCGAAGGGTGGACCCCTCCACCCACGAGATCCCGGTGGCGTGTTGCCCTCGAATGTTATTCTCCCTAAAGAGGGAGCTTACCAAAACTTCATTGGAAGGTCCAGAATACCCAATCACTCCGCACATCTACTCGAGCCACTCATAGACCATGAACTGCGCTACCTCTTTAGCCACCTCTTCGGGCGTCACGTTCTCAACAACTACTTCCAAGAGGCGGTTTTCGCGGTCGGAGTCGTCCACCTCCCCGCCGAACATGTCAAATAAGCCGGTATCCTGCGGCTTGAAGCGGTCAGCAAACTTTCGCGCTTTAGAGACTCGGCCCTTTAGCCAAGTAGGGTTCTGATCAGAACCGCGTTCTGCGCGTCGGGCATCCATCACCTCATCCGAGGCCGTAAGGTGGGCGCATAACACCTTAACGCCACGATCCTCTAAGAACTTCTGAGCGTTTGCGTGGGAAAACCGATCCCCGTCAAACACGGTGAACTTATACACTGGGTCAGGCAAGATTTTCTTCTCCCAATACTCAAGGTTGGGAATCCACCCGTCATTAGGGACCGTGTCAGCCCCGTCAAATGTCCCGACGCCATAGTGACCCGCAAAGCATAAGGGGTCAGAGAAGGTCCACTTCACCCGCCCGTCTTCGGGATGGGTAAAGGTAGTGAAAGCCTTTTGAGTGGGGTACAAAGACATAAGGCTTCGCATCGCACTGGTCTTCCCCACTCCGGGAGGCCCTACCACAAAAATCGCCACGTGAGTCATGTCCGCTCCTTTGAGGACATTACCCTCCTTAGAAGCGTTGGTGACCCCCTATTCGGTTTTGGCCTCTTTAATGCGTCGGGAAATTTCCATTTCGAGGTAGTGGTCCTTCATGCTTTGCAGGCCCTCGTCCAGCTTCTCCAAGGCCGCGTCTAACTTCTGAGAAAGCTCCTTTTCCATGGAGGCTTCCTCTCTCGCTTCCCTTATTACCACGTCATAGCGTTCGCGCATTTTTTCAATACGGCTGTCGTAATCCTTATTGATATCATCCAGCTGAGACTGAAACCTCTCAACAAGGGCATCTAAGCGTTTCTGCATACCCACGTAGAGCCACACTAAGAATCCGGCAAAGATTCCCAAGGCCCCGAAATCCAAAAGCTCGGTGAAAAATTCTCCTGACATACCATTTCTCCTGTTCGTTCACAAAGGGTCTCGTTTTGAATTTTCCCACGAACAGAATCGGGCCGTTGCCTTACCACTTTCATAAAACGGGTATTGTCTCGGGCAACATTAGGTTGCGCACACAACACAACACAACACAACACACGGAGAATACCATGGAAATGGAAAATGCGAGTAAAAACCCTTATGAGATGCGATTTGAGCTGCTCCACTTAGCGAAAGACATTCTGGAGCAGAACGCGCACATGGCGCGTGAGGATAAGGCTACCGACCGGAAGACCTATTACACCTTGGATGAGGTCATCGAGACAGCTGATAAGCTCAAGGACTTCATCGGCAACAAGTAGCCCTGGAGCGCAGACACAAAAAAACGCCCCCCACGGCTAATGGCCGTGGGGGGCGTTGTTTTCTGAATGGGAATCCGAAGGGAAGGAGCTATGCAGCCACCTCTTGTCCTTCGATCTCTTTGATAATGTGTCCTACTTCTTTAAGAACACGGAGGGCGTCTTCAAGCTCCCATCCTTCAGGAAGAGGCACGATACCTCCCCCTCTCAAATGAATTAACACCTTGCTCATTTCACCACCTTCTCCAACCTTTCGCCCAACGCCCGATATTCGGGCGTGTAGCTCTCAAAAGTGTATCGCAACCAATACTTGAGAGCGGATACCTTTAGCCACCCTCCCCCATGCTTGTCCCTACACGCCTCAGCCCAAGAGATCAAGTCGGCATCGGAAAAATGCTCAGGCTTCCAGGCTGGGGAATCCCCCTTGCGGGCTTTCGACCCCTTAGCCTTGGGGTTAGGCGATAGAGCGTCCGAGAGAGCCTCCGAGCCGTCGCTAAGGCCTGTTTGAGCGCCACCTTCCATAGCCTCCAAGAGATTGAGGTCGCCGCCCTCGCTGACTTCGATTTCCGGGGTCGCGGCCCCTACTAAGGAGGGTACCAAATCAACGGGAGGCTTCCCGCTGGGAATCAAAATTTGAGCTTGCTTAATCATGTGTTGTCTCCAATGTTGCAACTCCCCAACTTTTATCGGGGTCTTTAATCATCAAGGCACTTCTCCCAAATAAGTCAATCTCCCTCACTTGAAGATTAGACATTTGCGTTCCATGCCGCATTACATACGACCCTGCTTTACACAGGGCTTTCACCTCGCAGTCGTAACTGGCTCCTGGTGCTAAAGGTTTATTGTCATCTACCACCCACAGGTTCCACCTCATTGTGGACCTCCCTTGTACTGCTGGTGCCACAACCACTGACGATTCTGCCAAACGGGTGCGTACCAACTTAGGTCACACGTTGCCCCCAATTCCATTGCCTCGTCCAAGGTAAGGATCTTCAGATTTTCGCGGTAAGGCGCACAAGCGGTGTCGCCTTTAATTAAAAGGTACCAAGCAAAGCTGTCGTCGTCGCTTGATATGGATTTGTCTACTTCAAGTCTGCAGCGCAAGACTCTTACGAGATCCTGCTTATCACCTCCTTTTAGTAATTGAGGGGCTTCCTCGTTCAAAAAATGCAATTGATCGTAGAGTTGTTTTCGATGTTTCATCCCATCACTTCTCCCATAAAAAAAGCCACCCAAGGGTGGCCGCGTTGTTACTTTCTTCCTTCTCTAAACTACAGGGATACCAAGCACTCCTTTGTCATCAAGACTGTTCCTCTGAGTTCCAACCTATAGCCTAAAGAGGCCTCCACTAAGTTGTCAGCGAATTCGTTATAAGGCTCGTCTAAACGATGCCCCCTTACTAAGACCTCTCCGGCCCACTTACCCTTCAAAGGTATGACCTCAAATTGAGGCCCCATGGTCATTTCCAAGTCCTTCTTTGTCCACACTCCAGTGGCCGTATCAATCGGGTCCAAGGAGCTACGATTTCGCTCGTTGGTAGTGATTAACCACGATTCCTTCTCCCGAACCCAACTCATGCCTCCCCCATATTCTGAAGAGCCCACGCATACATCATGAAACCCACTAAAGCGGGCATCGTTTGAAACATGTCCTCCCCCCGGTCGGGGCCGAACATAGAATGCAATGCTCCCTGACAAAACGTATACGCTACGTCTGCATCTTCCTTGGTGCCTGAAAACACTACCACCTCGTTTGAGTCAAACATCATTTACCTCTCTCCTCTCATTATCTTTTAACATAAACTACCAAACCCCCTACACCTCAAAGGTTTTGGACCTTTCGATTTCTCTCTCTACAGCCACGCGAACCCGTTCCCAATCTTCTTTGTGGACCGTTCCTACCTCATAGAACATGGGGAATCCGTTAATGCCACGGGGGAAAGAGTCTCTCGTATGCCCCCACATCACCCCCAAATCATCCATCCACTCACTGAACATATCGTCATGGCGAGCTACCCACTCATCATGAAGTCGCTGTCTCTCCGCTACCTTTTCCTCATGGGCGTCCAACGTAGACTTCCACTGCCCCACCTCCTCGGCATAGGCCGCATCCACCTTTTCACACTCTTCCTTGAATGCCGCCAGGTCACCCTCCCACTCTTTGCGTTCCTTTTCCCACGCCAATTGAGCTTTAGCGTTCATGTCCTGAACCCGTAAGGTCTCTACCTCCAATTCTTGGATGTCCCTTTCTCCCCACTCAATTGCTGACACCAATTCTGGGCTTACCTCTACCAATTCAGGGGGAGGAGGCATCTTAGGCTCTTCACCGTAGCCAGGATGGGAGGGCTTAGGGGGTTCTCCATCTAAACTCTCGGGAGGTTGAGAAGTGCCAAGCAACTCCTTCCGAAGTTCAGGAGAGGGAGAGAATGCCCCCATTGCTGCGGGGAAAAAGACGAGGCTACACATCGCCTCGGGTACTTGAGCGGAAGTGATGACCTTTCCCGATACAATGTTCACCACCAAGTCTCTCATTGCATCCTCTGACAGGCGGCCAATAGGTAGGCGGGGCTTAGGGCCAAAATGTGTGCTACTCATGACTTCCCTCCGTGGACAACGCATCGAACCTTACCCTTGTGGTAGTGGCGGCAATCATTACCAACCCCTCCAATATAGAGGCCGGTAGTGGGATCGCAGCACAGCCCTTGCCATCCCGAAGTTGGACGGGAAAGGGACCGCCTCTGGTTCTCAGGCACAGGCATCGAAAGTCCTGCAACCCTCCATTGACGGGTGCTCTTCCATCCGGCGCAACACTTTCCATTCTCACGGGCTTTGGCGTGCTCAGCCTTGCTATGCCAATCAATGTGGCCGCACCCCAAGGTTGTTGGCCCGGTCCACCCCTCGGGGCGCGAGTCAGTCATAGACTTCCACGCTTCTCGGTTCCGCTTCCAATCTTGCGTCTTGGGCGGGGAGGTACTTTCGATCTCTTCTACAACGATCTCTTCCTGAACCTCTCCTGTTCCCACTACGAGAATGGGGAAGGACAAAGAATCCTCATCCAAGTGAAAGAGGTTCATAGATTCCCCTACTTGGACAATCTCAGCCCACCGCTTAGTGCTCATGCGCCGCAGACCCAAAACCTCTTTAGCGACTGCGCTCCAGCGCCATGCTTTCTTCCTACGGCCAGTAGCGCCCTTCAACGCCGCGTACACCGCGTGGGCTGCATCCTCATTCGTCGGGGTAGCGGACCACCCTTTCAAATCTCCCTTATCGGTCTGGTTCGCACTCACCCGCGAACCGGAACCCAGGCCCTTGGCCCAATCCTCAATTGTATTGTTAACGCTCATCATTTACTCCTTTGCCCGTAAACGGGTCATGGTTAAATTTCAATCTCAACTACTCTTCACAATCATCACGCTTAACTACGAAGCTCACATCACCCCAGTTATCACCCCAATACGCCAAGGCGCTGGGAATATCGTTATTGAGGTAGACAGGGCTGCCCTCTTCAAAGGTTTCA